>Ga0265325_10000141_pt1 | contig 50291 bp, 60 predicted proteins | sample 41420metaG_FD_202090 | JGI IMG/M metagenome (GOLD analysis project Ga0265325, IMG submission 202090) | Rhizosphere microbial communities from Carex aquatilis grown in University of Washington, Seatle, WA, United States - 4-14-20 metaG | ecosystem: Host-associated > Plants > Roots > Rhizosphere...
TATGTTGAAACCCGTCCTTCTCATTCTGCACCAGGAGCATTCGTCGCCCGGCCGCGTCGGTCAGACGCTGGCGAAGCTTGGCTATCCGCTCGATATCCGGCGCCCGCGTTTTGGCGATCCGCTGCCGAACACGATGGACGATCATGCAGGCGCCGCGATTTTTGGCGGCCCACAGAGCGCCAATGACAATGAAGAGTTCGTGCACCGCGAGATCGACTGGATCGGCGTGCCGCTCCGCGACAAGAAACCATACCTCGGTATCTGCCTCGGCGCACAAATGATGGCGCGGCATCTCGGCGCCAGCGTCTTCCCGCATCCAAAGGGCCATGCCGAGGTTGGCTATTATCCGATTCGTCCGACTGACGCGGGACGGAAAGTGTGCGCCGAATGGCCGGATCATGTTTATCAATGGCATCGCGAAGGCTTCGAGTTGCCGTCGGGTGGTGAGCTTCTCGCCGAAGGCGACGCTTTCTCGATTCAGGCGTTTCGATATGGAACCGGCTATGCGTTGCAGTTTCATCCGGAAGTTACGCACGCGATGATGTATCGCTGGCTTGTCCGCGGCGCGCACCGAATGGAATTGCCTGGCGCCAAGCAACGCCACGAGCATATCGCCGACCGCGCCGTGCACGATTTGGCTTCGCGCAATTGGCTGGCCGCATTTATCGACCACTGGATCGGCCGTACGCCGGCCAATCGAACGTAGCCAAGGTGCGTCCTGATTGCGCTTCCTGCGCGCGAGCGCCATTGACAAACTGCCGTTCAGCCTGATCGTTGCAGCGGGTTCTGGGGATTGATGGCCACACGGGGACGTGCGGATGTTTGACTCGGACGATCGCAGCCCATCCCTCACGCGGCCAACGCCTTCCGCATTGGGCACAATATTGCGGGCGTCCGATGGATTTCTCGAACTTCTTCCGATTGCGACTTTTATCTGTGACGCAAATGGTACAATTCTACAGTACAACCGTCATGCCGTAGCCGTTTGGGGCGGCGCCCCGGACCCCGGACAAACGCATGATCAGTTCAGGGAAAGCGCGCGATTTTTTGAATTGGACGGCACACCCGTCGCTCGATCGATGGTGTCAGAAGTTCTGTCGGGCGGCCCGCCGGTGCGAGACGTCGAGCGTATCGTTGAGCATGCCGACGGCACGCGGCTGATCGTGTCGGTTAACATCGATCCGTTGCGCAACACGAAGGGCGAGCTTGTCGGCGCGGTGAATTGTTTTCTCGACATCACCGAGCGCAAGCGGATGGACGTCGCACTCGAGCGCTCCAGGCTGCATGCCCGCGAGCAGGAGCAGCGCCTGGCGGCGACCTACGAGCATGCGTCAATCGGGATCTCGGAAATCGCTCCCGATGGCCAATTCCTGCGTGTCAATGAAGCGATCTGCGCGATCACCGGTTACAGCCGTGAAGAGCTTCTCGCCTCCCGATTGTTTCGTTACACCCACCCTGACGATGCCGATCCCGATCGCGAGGGGTTTCGTAAACAGGTCGGCGGCGAGCTCGATTTCTATTCGGTCGAAAAGCGTTTCATCCGAAAGGATGGGCGCATCATCTGGCTCTCGGTGCGCTCGTCGCCCGTGCGCGATGCTGGCAACCGGCTGCTTTACGTCGTTCGTGTGGTGCAGGACATCAGCGAACGCAAGGCGGCCGAGCAGCGCCAGAAACTCCTGATGGACGAACTAAACCACCGCGTGAAAAACACGCTGGCAACGGTCCAATCACTGGCATCGCAGACCGCGCGAAGCGCGCATACGCCGGCGGCATTCCGGGAAGGCTTTGAAGGACGTTTAATTGCGCTGTCCAAGGCCCATGACCAGCTCACGATCCACCATTGGGAAAGCGCCGATTTACGCGAACTGCTCTCGGGAAGCCTGGCGCCTTATGCCGGGGCCGATCGCGTTGTTTTGCGTGGCGAAGATGTCGTTCTGCGCCCGCGCGCGGTCCTCACCCTGGCGATGGCCGTGCACGAACTTACGACCAATGCCGCAAAATATGGCGCACTGTCGGTGCCCGGCGGACGGATCGAAATCCATTGGCGTCCGGTGCGTGGTGACACTGGCCATCTGATGCTGCGCATTGACTGGACGGAGCGGGGCGGCCCTTCGGTCGCCGAGCCTAAGCAGCGCGGTTTCGGCTCCAAGCTGATTGAAGGCAGCATCGCCGCCGAGCTTGGCGGAAGCGCCCGCCTCGCATTCGCGCCGGAAGGACTACGCTGTGAAATCCTCATTCCGATCGAGATTGCCGCGATCGATATGCGGGCCAAGACGGGCGAGGATTGGTCAGTTTAAAAAATAATGAGCCCGTCTTCGCCCTGCGGGCTAAGACGCGGCAGCCTTCGCTCGCTTCGCCCGAGAGGCAGGGATGGCTTGCCGAGCCGGAGCTCGCGAAGCGCGTCGAAAGTGCTGCGCAAAATGTTGGTGATCCCGACGCCCGCCTTCGCTCCTTCGGAACTACGGCGCGGCAGCCTTCGCTCGCTTCGCCCGAGAGGCAGGGATGGCTTGCCGAGCCGGAGCTCGCGAAGCGAGCGAAGGCTGGTGGAGCCGAGGGGATTTGAACCCCTGACCTCCTCATTGCGAACGAGGCGCTCTCCCAACTGAGCTACGGCCCCGCCAAAAGGCAACGACAAACGTCGTTACGCTAAAATTGCGGCGAGTGGGCGCCATTTAGGACCAGGTGTTTGCCCTGTCAAGGATGCGGCCGCGCAGCCGGTGATCGGCTTGTTCGGGGCCACTCGACCCGCTACTTTGCGCCCGGATTACGAACAGGCGGAAACTCATGCGCGCGCTACTCGATATAATTCTTTTGATACTCCAGATTTACATCTGGCTGCTGATCGCCGCCGCAGTGCTGTCCTGGTTGATCGCCTTCAGCGTGGTCAACACCCGTAACCAAGTGGTGGCGATGGTTGGCGAATTTCTTTATCGCATTACCGAGCCGGTGTTGCGCCCGATACGTTCGATGTTGCCCAACCTCGGCGGAATTGACGTGTCGCCGGTGATCTTGATTTTGCTCATCCTGTTCCTCGAAAACGTGATTATCCGGTACATCTATCCCAACGTGTTCTAGCAAATGGCGGCCGTTCCCTGGTTGCTTACGCCGGGCGGCGCGGTGTTGGCGGTACGGCTGACCCCGAAGGGCGGCCGCGACGCAATCGAAGGTATTGACGTCCTTGCCGATGGACGAGCTGTGCTGGCCGTACGGGTGCGCGCTCTGCCGGCGGAAGGGGAAGCCAATGAGGCTCTCATTCGCGTGATTGCAAAGGCCGTGGGCATTCCGTCGCGCGATGTCACACTCGTTGCGGGCGCCACAGCCCGTCTCAAGCGCCTCGCTATTTTAGGCCACGGCCCTACGGTAATCGCGGCGCTGGAGAAAATCGCGATACCGCGCTAAGGCTTCAGGGTGAAGCCGGCGGGCGGACCATGACTGCACGTATTATCGACGGCAAGACAATCTCGGCGGACCTGCGCGGCAAAGTGACGGACGCCGTCCACCGCCTGCGTCGCGATCGTGGCATCGTGCCGGGCCTTGCCGTTGTTCTGATCGGCGAGAACCCTGCAAGCGAAGTCTATGTCCGCAATAAATCCAAGGCAGTGACCGAATGCGGCATGCAGGCATTCGACCGCAAACTACCTACGGCAACCGGCGAAGCCGAATTGATCAATCTCATCGCGGCGTTCAACAGCGACGAGCAGGTCAACGGCATCCTCGTGCAGCTACCGCTGCCAAAGCAAATCGATGCGCGCAAAATCATTGCGGCCATCGACCCGGCCAAGGACGTGGATGGATTTCACCCGTTCAATGTAGGGCGTCTCGCCAGCGGGTTCCCGGCGCTTGTTCCGTGCACACCCATGGGCTGCGTGCGCCTGGCCAAGACCGTGCATCCATCGCTCGCCGGCCTGGAAGCAGTCGTGATTGGCCGCTCGAATATTGTCGGCAAACCTATGGCCCAACTGCTGCTAGCCGAAAACGCGACCGTTACTATCGCCCATTCCAAGACGGTCAATCTCGCCGCCGTCTGTCGCCGCGCTGATCTGCTTGTCGCAGCGATTGGACGGCCGGAATTGGTTCGCGGGGACTGGATCAAACCAGGCGCGACCGTCATCGACGTCGGCATTAACCGCGTACCGAGCGATGGCGGCAAGTCGCGCATCGTCGGTGATGTGAATTTCGCCGAAGCATCGAAAACCGCTGGAGCGATTACGCCGGTTCCGGGCGGCGTTGGCCCGATGACAATCGCATGCTTGTTGCTGAATACGCTGCGCGCCGCATGTGCGCAGAAGGGGTTACCGGCACCCAGTCTCTGACTAGGCCTGCCAGGCGTAGGCGACTTTATCGAGCGTCTTGCTGCCAAAGCGTTCCGAGGAACGCGCGACCGCGCGGCCGCCAAGTGCACGATAGAATTCCATCGCCGGTTCGTTGTCCGACAGCGCCCACACGACCATGCTCTTCAGGCCGCTCTGGTTGAGATCCTTGCGCGCGGCAGAAAACAGGCGACGCCCAAAACCCAGGCCCTGGAATTCCGGCCGCAGATAAATCTCGTAAATCTCGCCGTCATAAAACAGGCTGCGCGCGCGGTTGCGTCCGTAGTTGGCGTAGCCGGCAATGCGATCGCCGAACTGAAGGATCGTAATGCGGCTGCCTTTGCGAATGGCCGAATCCCACCAGTCCGGGCCGCGGCGGTTGATCAGCTTGTCGAGTTCGTTGCCCGGGATGATGCCCTGATAGGCCGCGCGCCACGCCTCATCATGCGTCTCGGCGACGTCCAGTGCGTCTGCCGACTTTGCGCGACGAATCTCGATGAGGGTCGTGCTCATTTCGCGATAGAAGCAACGAACTTTGCGGCCTTCAAGCCCTATCGTAAATGATGGGTTAATGGTGTGGATTACTGGTCACACGTCTGTGTAAATGCCGCAGCGATGGCGGAAAATGATGGTTGAAACATCACACGCCGATCCAAACTGGCGTCCGGTTCCAGGGTTCTACGGGATGACGCGCGGCGGGTAGCCGGTGCGTGTCGGCTGCTGATTCGACAACCTGATTCGAATCAATCCGCAGGCAAAAACGAAAAACAGGGAAAGGCGTCCCGGCGTCAGGCCGGCTCGGCTTCCTTCATGCGGTCGGCTTTTTTGCGGTCGTTCTCATCGAGCAACTTCTTCCGCAGGCGGATCGACTTCGGCGTGACCTCGACCAGCTCGTCGTCCTCGATATAGGCCAGCGCCTTTTCGAGCGTCATGCGGATCGGCGGGGTGAGACGCACGGCTTCGTCCTTCGAGGTGGTGCGAATATTGGTGAGCTTCTTGCCCTTGAGCACGTTGACGATGAGATCGTTGCCGCGCGTGTGTTCGCCCACGATCATACCATTGTAAACTTTCCAGCCGGGCTCGATCATCATTGGCCCGCGGTCTTCAAGATTCCAGAGTGCGTAGGCGACCGCGTCGCCCTTGTCGTTGGAAATGAGCACGCCATTGCGCCGGCCCTGGATCGGTCCCTTGTGAGGAGCGTAAGCGTGGAACAGCCGATTCATGATCGCGGTGCCACGCGTGTCGGTGAGCAATTCGCCCTGGTATCCGATGAGGCCACGTGTCGGTGCATGAAAAACGAGACGCAGGCGCCCGCCGCCGGACGGCCTCATCTCCATCATGTCGGCTTTGCGTTCAGCCATCTTCTGCACGACGATACCGGAATGCTCCTCGTCGAGGTCGATGACGACTTCCTCGATCGGCTCCAATATTGCGCCGGTAGCGGGGTCCTCCTTCAGCAGAACCTTCGGGCGCGACACCGACAGCTCGAAGCCTTCGCGGCGCATGGTCTCGATCAGGATGCCGAGCTGCAATTCGCCGCGCCCGGCGACTTCCATTGAATCCTTCTCGTCGGATTCGCGCACGCGCAACGCCACGTTTCCTTCTGCTTCACGCAGCAGGCGGTCGCGGATCATGCGTCCGGTGACCTTGTCGCCTTCGGTGCCCGCGAGCGGGGAATCGTTGACGCGGAATATCATCGCCAGCGTCGGTGGATCGATTGGCTGGGCAGGCAGCGGCGTTTCGACCGACGGATCGCAGATCGTCATGGCGACGGTCGCTTCCGGCAGCCCGGCGATAGCGACGATGTCGCCGGCATCGGCCTCGTCCACCGGCACGCGTTCGAGTCCGCGGAACGCCAGCACCTTGGTCATACGGCCGGTCTCGATCAGCTTACCGTCGTGGTCGAGCACCTTCACCGGCAAGTTGGGCTTTGCGGTCCCCGACGTGATGCGGCCAGTGACGATACGGCCGAGATAGGGATTGGCCTCAAGAATCGTCCCAAGCAACCGGAAGGGGCCGCTTTCGACCACCGGCGATTTGACGTGCTTGAGGATGAGATCGAACAGCGGCTTCATGCCGTCGTCATGTGATCCCTCGAGGCTGGTCGCCATCCAGCCCTGCTTGGCCGAGCCGTAGAGAATCGGGAAATCGAGCTGTTCATCCGTTGCATCGAGCGCGGCGAACAGGTCGAACACCTCATTGACCACCTGGGTGGCGCGCGCGTCGGCGCGGTCGACCTTGTTGATGACCACAATGGGCTTGAGGCCCATCTTGAGTGCCTTCGACACCACGAACTTGGTCTGCGGCAACGGACCCTCGGCGGCGTCGACCAGCACCAGCGCGCCATCGACCATATTGAGAATGCGTTCGACTTCGCCGCCGAAATCGGCGTGGCCAGGGGTATCGACAATATTGATGCGCGTGCCGTTCCAGATCACCGAAGCGGCCTTGGCAAGAATGGTAATGCCGCGCTCGCGTTCGAGGTCATTGGAATCCATGGCGCGCTCGACCACGCGCTGGTTCTCGCGATACGCGCCCGACTGCTGCAGCAGGCGGTCGACCAAGGTGGTTTTGCCATGGTCGACATGCGCGATAATGGCGACGTTGCGAAGATCCATCGGAGTTCCTGAAACCAAGCGCGGGCCCAAAGGGGCCCGCGACTCTGTTGCGGCGCAATATAGTCACGCGCGGCCGAGATGCAACCGTTACGCCGGACAAGGTTAAGCCACTGGCATCGGTATAAGGGTATTAAGCCCCTGCCGGGCGGCTCCACGGCCCAAAACGCACGCCTTTCGGAAGGGCTTCCTGCAACATCATCATTTCAGCGATGGTTTCGCTGGTGACAAACCCCACCAGCTTGCCGCCTGCGTCAGTGACGCCGACCGCTTGCGCCGATTTCTGCTGTAACAATTTGAACGCCTGCTCCAGCGTCGCCCGATGACTGATGGTCGGCATCTCCGCCACCATGGCATCGGCGACGCGGACATCCGGTCCGCGGGACTTGATCGTGCGGATGAGATCGGCACGGCCGAGCACGCCGACCGGTTTGCCGGCGCCATCGACGACCGGAAATTCACCCTGGCTCGTTTGCAACAGCGTCTGCACCGCATCGTCGATATGCGCCTCCGGCGATAGCGTCGCAAATTGTGTCATCATGGCGTAGCTCACCGGCACGCCGCGCGACGCGGCACGCAGCGCCACCATATGGGCCTCCGACGAAGCCGCGAGATAGACGAAAATGGCAATGAAGATCAGGATCGGGTTCGCCATCAAGCCGATGAAGCCGAGGGCGAAGGCCACGAACTGCCCGATCATGGCGGCAATCTCGGTGGCGCGCACATAGCCCAAACGGCTCGCCAGCAAGGCCCGCAGGACACGGCCGCCATCCATCGGGAAGGCGGGGATCATATTGAACAGCGCAAGGAAAATGTTCACCGCCGCCAGCCGGTCCACCAACGGAATTTGCAGATTATCGACCGCCGCTGCCGCGCTGGCCTGCAAATTTGCGTTGAAGACATAAACCAGCACCGCCGCGATCGCGACGTTGACCAGCGGTCCGGCGATAGCGATGAGGAATTCCTCCCAGGGTTCTTCCGGAATACGCTCGAGCTGCGCCACACCGCCGATCGGCAAGAGCGTCACATAGGGCGTCGGTACGCCAAAGGCCCGTGCCGTGAAGATGTGTCCAAACTCGTGCAGCAGCACGCAGAGGAACAAAAGCAGCATAAACGCGAGGCTATTCCACGCCGTTGCGGCGCCTCCCGAGGCGTAGCTGGCCGCGAAGATCCAGGCGAGAAACAACAGAAAGGTGAGGTGGATGCGGACGACGGTGCCTGCCACCTTGCCGATATTCAATGACCAGGACATGGATGCCTCTTATGGCCGGGGTCGACCCGTAAAAGGTAGTATCGGCGCGGACCCTTTACGAGGGTGGCGCGTTCGTTTCGACAAGGACCCACATCATGGCGCAAAAATTGACCGCAGAAGCTCGTAAATCCGCACTGGCGCACCTCAATGGCTGGTCCGAAGCGGCCGGCCGGGACGCCATCACGAAAAAATTCGTATTCAAGGATTTCAATCAGGCGTTTGGCTTCATGACGCGCGCCGCGCTCGTCGCGGAAAAAATGGACCATCACCCGGAATGGTTCAACGTCTACAAGACGGTCGAAGTCACACTCTCGACCCACGATGCCGGCGGACTGACGGAGCTCGATGTGAAGCTCGCCGAGGCGATGGACAAGATGGCCGCTGGTTAATGCGGTAGCCGCCATCAGAGCATTGCCTTGCGGTCGCCCCAATCGACAACCACATGAGTGGCCATGAGCTTTGCACAATCCGCATTCTGGCAAACCGGGGACGACGAGAACGCCTTCCGTCTTCGCTTCTGGCGCAAGACGCAGCGCGTTGCCGCATCAATTCCCTTCGCAGAGGATTTGCTCGCTGCCTACTACTGTGCGTTCGACCGCGACACGCCCTTGCCGGTGAAGATGTCGCTGATCGGCGCACTCGCTTATTTCGTTTTGCCGGTTGATGCGATTCCTGATGTGCTGCCGGTGCTCGGATTCACCGACGATGCCGCCGTGCTGGCGAGCACTATTAAATTGGTGGCCAGCCATATCCGGCCGGAACATCGCGCGGTGGCGAGAGACAAGTTGGCTGGGTTCCGGTAGCGCTACGGCCTCAATATTACTTTGCCCATCACCTGTCGTGCGGCAATGGCCTTGAGTGCGGCCGGAGCTTCCGCGAGCGGATAGACCGCGTGGATGTGCGACGACAGTTTTCCTTCCTTGCACCACGCCAGCAACTGTTCGGTATTGGCGCGATGGCCCGCCGGGTCGCGCTCGATCCACGAGCCCCAGAAAACGCCAAGAACATCGCAGCCCTTGAGCAGCACAAGATTGAGCGGCAGTTTTGGAATCTCGCCAGCGGCAAAACCGACCACGAGAAACCGGCCGCGCCAGGCCATCGAGCGCAATGCTGCTTCGGCATAAGTTCCGCCGACCGGATCGTAAATCACGTCGGCGCCGCTGCCCTGCGTTACGCGGCGCAGCGCCTCCTTGAGATCTTCGCTGCCATAGTTGATGCCTTCATCAGCACCGTGATCGCGCGCGAATTTGATTTTTTCTGCCGATGACGCGCAAGCGATCACGCGCGCGCCCAGGATCTTGCCAAGCTCGATCGCGGCAAGGCCTGTACCGCCGGACGCACCGAGCACTGCAAGCGTTTCACCTGGCTTAAGATGGGCACGATCCTTGAGCGCGTGCAGCGTCGTGCCGTAGGTCACGCAGAGGCCGGCGGCGTGATCCGCATCGAGGCCGTCCGGAATTTTGATCAATTTGACGGCGGCGATCGCGATGCGCTCGCGCGCGGCGCCATAGCCGGAGCATGCAATGACGCGATCACCGACCGAGAACTGGGTGACGCCTTCGCCGAGGGCCTCGATCGTCCCGGCGAACTCTGCGGCGGGCGAGAACGGAAGGGGCGGTTTGGTCTGATACTTGTTGGCGATAATCAACGTGTCGAAGAAATTCAGCGCGGCGGCTTCGATGCGCACCACCGCTTCGCCCTTTCCGGGAACCGGATCGGGGATATCGGCCAGTGTGAGGTCGTCGGGCGTGCCATAGTGAGTGCAGAGGAGGGCTTTCATGTCATCCCGTGGGAAATTGTGCGACGCGAACGGTCAAAGTGTCGCGGGTTCTAGCATGCCAGCGCGGGCCGTCAGCCCCTTGGAAGAGAATGTCGCCTTCACATTGCCGACATTCACATCTAATGCGCTAATATCCTTGCGATTCTGATTGAAGGCGGCTCAGCGACCGTCATTATCGACACCGGTAGGGCCCGATGAACATCACCGCTTTATTCCGTACGCCCATTGTCCTTCTGGGTCTCTGCGTATTCATCGACGGCGCGTCGGCACAGCAGAAGAAGCCCGCCAGTCCTACCGACCAGGCTGTCCTGCTCGGTCAATTCGGCGAATGGGGCGCCTACCGTGCCACACCTGGGGGTAAGAAGATCTGCTTCGCGCTTGCCAAGCCGACATCGGCCACGAGCGAGCCGGCCGGCCGCAACCGCGATCCGTCTTACGCTTTTGTATCCACGCGGCCCGCGGAGAAAGTCAGGAATGAGGTGTCGGTGATCGTTGGCTATCCGCAGAAGCCCGGCCACGACGCCACGGCCGCTATCGGTTCGAGCACCTATTCGATGTACACCCAGAATGATGGCGCCTGGGTCAAGAACGCGGCGGAAGAAGCGCAGATGGTGGAAACCATGCGCAAAGGCGCGGACCTCGTGGTTAAGAGCGAATCCGCGCGCGGCACCAAGACCACCGACACCTTTTCGCTCAAAGGCATTGCCCAGGCCCTCGACAAGGTGGCGGAGGAGTGCAAGTAGGGCGTTCGCGCCCTATATTGCGGTCAGGGCCGAACAGCCCTGACAACCTGGTCCAATGGAAACGCTCACAGATACTGCATTCGTCGAGAAGACGCCGCTCGAGCGCTATGTTGCGCCGGAGAAGCCGTCGCTGATCGGGCTGACTCGCATGCAGTTGGCTGATGCGCTCGGTGAGGTCGGCGTGCCAGGGGCACAGCGCAAGATGCGCGTGCAACAGCTCTGGCACTGGATGTATTTCCGTGGGTTCACCTCGTTCGACGAGATGACGAGCGTGTCGAAAGAGCTGCGCGCCACGCTGGCCGGGCGTTTCACGCTGGCGCGCCCGGAGGTCGTAGCCGAGCAAGTGTCCGTCGACGGCACGCGTAAATGGCTGTTGCGGCTGCCTGGCGAAGTGCAGGGGGAGCGCCCGCACGAAGTCGAGTGCGTCTACATTCCGGATACCGAACGTGGCACATTGTGCGTTTCCAGTCAGGTTGGCTGCACGCTCACATGCACCTTCTGTCACACCGGTACCCAACGCCTCGTTAGAAATCTGACCGCAGGAGAAATCGTCGGCCAGGTACTGGCGGCGCGCGACCGGCTTGGAGATTGGCCTGGCGGAATACGGCCAACCGACGGCGTTGTGCCGAGCGGCGACCGTTGCATCACCAATATCGTGATGATGGGCATGGGCGAGCCGCTCTACAATTTCGAAGCGGTCCGCGACGCGCTGCTGATTGTCGCGGACGGCGATGGCATCGGGATTTCCAAGCGGCGCATCACGCTGTCGACATCGGGCGTGGTCCCCAATATTCAAAGGACCGGCGCCGAGATCGGCTGCATGCTGGCGGTATCGCTGCACGCGGTACGAGACGAGCTTCGCAACGAATTGGTCCCGCTTAATCGCAAATACCCGATTGCCGAACTACTCGACGCCTGCCGCAACTATCCCGGCGCTTCCAATGCCAAGCGCATCACCTTTGAATATGTGATGCTCAAGGGCGTGAACGACTCGATCGACGACGCCAAAGCACTGGTGCGGCTGCTCAAAGGCATTCCGGCCAAGATCAATCTCATCCCTTTCAATCCGTGGCCGGGCAGCCAATACGAGTGCTCGGACTGGGAGCAAATCGAGAAATTTTCGCAGGTCGTTTTCGACGCAGGGTATGCGTCGCCGGTGCGCACGCCGCGCGGGCGCGATATTCTGGCCGCGTGCGGCCAGCTAAAAAGCGCGACCGAAAAGCTGTCGGCGCGCGAGCGCATGGCGTTGCGTGCCATGGTCATGGTGGAATGACGGCGCTGAATTTTATTTGAAGGACAATATAAATGTCTCTCCTCGGCCGGATCATTGTCATCTTCATCGCACTCATGGTCGCCATCATGGTGGCGGGCATCACGCTCGCCATCGGTATCGTTTCGCCGGACTGGGCGGGGATCGACTCAGATCCCTTCGAGCGTGTGAGCTTTTTCATCATTTCATTCTTTGCTACCAGCTTCGCCGGCGCGGTTGCGATGTTGCCGGCCCTGGTGGTTATCGTGATCGCGGAAGCTGCGCGGATGCGTAGCTTTCTCTATTACGGTGTCGGCGGCGCGTTGGTCGGGCTGGCGTCCTACTATGGCTCCGACGTTTCCGAGCGGCTTGAAAACACCACCGACGTCGTGCCCGTTGGCCATTCGCTGCAGTTGGCGGCCGCGGCTGGGATCATCGGCGGGATTGCCTATTGGCTTATCGCCGGGCGCAATGCAGGCCGCTGGCGCGACCCGCGCACTCCACCGGTTTGATCCGGGAAGCAATCGCCTTTCCATTTTGCGGCGCGTCGGCTAGACGAACCCCGCATGAACCGCACCGGATTACTGATCGCGCTCGCCATCGCCGCCATTACAGGCGTGGTATTCGGCCTCTATCCCGACATGGACCTGCGCATCGCGCGGTTTTTCTATTCGTTCGAAGACGTCACCCACAACACATTCGCCTTCCGGATCTATCCGCCGGTGTTGTGGGCACGCGATATCGGTCTTTGGATAGGCACCTTGCTGGTAACGCCCGCGGTCATTTCGCTCGTCATCAAGCTGGTCCTGCCTCGGCGCAAATTATTGATATCGGGCCGTGCAATCGTCTTCCTGATGGCCACGATGGCGCTTGCGCCCGGCTTGCTGGTCAATGTTGTGCTCAAGGATCACTGGGGCCGTTCCCGGCCGATTGACGTGACCCAGTTTGGCGGCAGCGAGCGTTTCGTGGCCTGGTGGGATCCACGTGGCGATTGCCCCGCGAATTGCGCCTTTGTTTCCGGTGATGTGGCGGGTGCGTTTTGGACAATCGCGCCTGCGGCTCTCGCACCACCACAATGGCGTGCTGTTGCCTATGGCGCAGCACTTGCGCTTGGCACCGGCATGGCCGCGATCCGCGTGATGGCTGGTGCGCATTTCCCGTCTGACGTGATTTTCGCGGGCGTGTTCACGTTTCTGATCATATGGCTTGCCTATGCCCTGATTTATCGGTGGCCGCGGACGCGACTGTCGGATGATGAGATCGACCGGGCGCTCGGGCGTTTCGCGCGCCCGGGACACGATTTCATTGTTGGGCTGTTTGGCGGACGGCGAAAGTCGCGGTAATCGTAGCGACGTTAACCAGGACGCACTTTGCGCGGTTTGTCTTTGGCCCTATAGTCCGCCGCGATTTTTCAATGCAGCAATCATCCAATGTCCGACGGCAAGTCTGCTAAAAAAGTGAAGAAAGTCGTGCTTGCCTATTCGGGCGGGCTCGACACCTCGATCATCCTGAAGTGGCTGCAAACCACCTATGGATGTGAGGTGGTTACGTTTACCGCCGATCTGGGTCAGGGTGAGGAGCTCGAGCCGGCGCGGCAGAAGGCGCTGCTGCTCGGCATCAAGAAAGACAACATTTTCGTCGAGGATTTGCGCGAGGAGTTCGTGCGCGACTACGTGTTCCCGATGTTCCGCGCGAACGCAGTCTATGAAGGCCAGTACCTGCTCGGCACGTCGATCGCGCGGCCGTTGATAGCCAAGAAACAGATCGAGATTGCCGAGAAGGTGGGCGCCGATGCGGTCGCGCATGGTGCGACCGGCAAGGGCAATGATCAGGTGCGGTTCGAGCTTACCTATTATGCGCTCAAGCCCGACGTGACGGTGATCGCGCCATGGCGTGAATGGAATCTCACTTCACGCAGCAAGCTCATCGAATTTGCCGAACAGCATCAAATCCCGATCGCCAAGGACAAGCGCGGCGAAGCGCCGTTTTCGGTCGACGCCAATCTTTTGCACGCCTCGTCGGAAGGCAAAGTGTTGGAAGATCCCAACCAGGAAGTGCCCGACTACGTGTATTCCCGCACGATCGATCCGGAGAAGGCGCCGGACAAGGCGACCTATATCACCGTCGATTTCGAGCGCGGCGATGCGGTGGCCGTTGACGGCAAGAAACTCACGCCGGCTGCGCTGCTGAAAAGGCTCAACGAACTTGGCCACGACAACGGTATTGGCCGGCTGGATCTGGTTGAGAACCGCTTCGTCGGAATGAAGTCGCGCGGCATGTATGAAACGCCCGGCGGAACGATATTGCTCGCCGCCCATCGGGGTATCGAGTCGATCACGCTTGATCGAGGTGCGGGGCACCTGAAAGATGAGCTCATGCCGAAATATGCTGAGCTGGTGTATTACGGCTTCTGGTTCACCCCCGAGCGTGAAATGTTGCAGGCCGCGATCGACAGGAGCCAGGAATTCGTCACAGGCCGTGTGAAATTGAAGCTCTACAAAGGCAATGCAATTGTTGTCGGTCGCGAAAGCAAGTACTCGCTCTATGATCAGGATCTGGTGACGTTCGAGGAAGGCGCGGTGGCCTACGATCATCGCGACGCCGAGGGCTTCATCAAGCTCAACGCGTTGCGTCTGCGTACGCTCGGCCAGCGGCGGCGCAAGCTCAAGCTCGACTGAACGGCCATCGCGCGCTGACGGGAAGAAGAGCATGGACATACGCGCGAAGAGCTTGTGTCTGCTTTCTGTATTTGCGGCGGCGGTAGCCGGTTGTTCCTCCAGCGGCAAACCGCCTGCGGAAGATCCCAACGTATTCCCGTCCGCCTACAAGGACGAGATCTTGAATACGCTGACAAACCTGCTCGACGATCCGACAAACATCCGCGGTGCCTATATCAGCGATCCTGTCTTGCGAACGGTTGGAAAAGATCAGCGATATACGGTTTGCGTGCGCTTCGATTCGCGGGACGCCAACAAACAATATCTGGGCAGCAAGGACCGTATTGCATTTTTCTATGGTGGACAGCTCAATCAACTGGTCGACGCGAGCAAAGAACAGTGCGGCAATGCGGCGTACAAGCCGTTTCCCGAGTTGGAAAGACTTTGCCAGGCGCGGAAATGTGTCTAGCAGCGCGTGCTTTGCTGATTTAATGAACATTGTCCGGCGGGGCCGACGCCGGCTCGGCGCCTCTTTCCATCGATTTCAATTCCGGATTTAACGGGAGGCCGCGACGCTGCTTGTCGGCGATCTCGGCTGCAACCTTTTGCATTTGAACAAAGCGCACCGGCGTCACCGGATGATCTGTCGCGATGCGCAGGTTGTCGGGATTTTCCAGCGATAGGGCGCGCCAGAACTCTTCGGCTCCGGCAAGCTCATAGCCGGCACGCGCTGCGTAATAAGCGCCGACATAGTCGGCTTCGCGCTCGAACGCGACGCTGAATGCGCGCGCGCCGGCACGCGCGAACTCCTTCGAAAATACACCGTTAGTGGACGTTATAGTCAGCGTAACTGCGACGTCGATTGCGGCACCGCCTGCCCATCCCATGATTGCATTGGTCCGCTGCTTGCTGAGGTGACCAAGGTTGGAATGCGCAAGCTCATGCCCGACGACAAGGGCAAGCTGCGCGTCTGTATGTGCAAGACGCAAAATGCTGGAATGGACTACAATTTCATCGTCCGTCGTGAATGCATTGATTTCTGAATCCGTCCTGAGCTCAATCGGGATGGTGCAAGCATTCACCGGCACCACCGTGTACATGTCGTCGCCGCCGTCACGCCGTACGAGAACTCGGATTGGCTGTTCACCATTGTGGCGCACGAATGCGCCAATCCATTTGGCCGTGCCGGTGCGCGGGACCGGCTCGTTGTTGAACGTCAGGAGATGGTCGCCGGGCTTGATTCCAGCTTTAGCGGCGGGCGAAGTCTCTGCGACAGAGAGTACAGTTGCTTGTGTCCAGCTGACCGAGAGGGCTTCGTGAGAGAACGAGCGGTACTTGCGCGGCAAGCTTGCGACGGTGCCCGCGCTTAGCCCGATCTGAGCCCAAGCCCGATCCTTGCAGTCTTCGCGATTGGCGACGCGGATACGGAAGGAGACGTTGTCGAGACGGTGGAGTTGGGCGAAATAGTCACGAATCTGGTCGATCTGCTGTTTGCGCCGCTCGATTTCGACCTCAGCTGACGGCAGTGGCGGCAGTTTCGAGACCGGCCCGCAAGCCGTGCACAACAGACCACTTGCGACCAAAAACATCTTCTTACGCAGACGCACGCAAATAAACCCCGCGAACGGGGTCGAGATTGCATCAGCGATTTTATGGATTCAAGTAAGAGTTGTATGTCGCATCAAGACAACTCGCGTCATTAATGTCCAACTGCGGCCGACACAAGAATGTGTGCAAACGCTAAAGCTGCCGGTCGACGAGCGCCTTTTTCAACTCGGCAATTTCCTTGGCCGGATTGAGCCCCTTCGGACACGCTTTCGAGCAATTCATGATTGTGTGGCAGCGATAGAGGCGGAACGGATCTTCAAGGTTGTCGAGACGCTGACCGGTCGCTTCATCGCGGCTGTCCTGAACCCAACGGTTGGCCTGCAACAGCGCGGCAGGACCAAGATAGCGGTCCGAATTCCACCAGTAGCTGGGGCACGACGTCGAGCAGCACGCGCAAAGAATGCATTCGTACATGCCGTCAAGCTTGGCGCGGTCCGTGTGGCTCTGCTTCCATTCCTTCTCGGGCGTCGCGGTCACTGTTTGGAGCCACGGTTCGATCGACGCGTATTGCGCGTAGAAATTCTTCAGATCTGGAACCAGGTCTTTGACAACGGGCTGATGCGGCAGCGGATAAATCTTTACTGGCGCGCGCGTGTCATCGATCGCCTTGGTGCAGGCGAGTGTGTTGGTGCCATCAATGTTCATGGCGCAGGAACCGCATACGCCTTCGCGGCAGGAACGGCGGAATGTGAGCGTGGGGTCGATATTGTTCTTGATCCAGATCAGCGCGTCGAGAATCATCGGTCCGCAGTCATCGCGGTCGACGAAATAGGTGTCGACACTTGGGTTTTGGCCATCATCCGGATTCCAGCGATAAATGCGGAATTCGCTCACATGTGTCGCATGTGCAGTGCGCGGCCAGTGCTTGCCTTCGGTGATCTTGGAATTCTTTGGCAGCGTGAATTCGACCATGGCGGGTTTCCGTCAGTAGACGCGGGCTTTTGGTTCGATATAGGCGACGTCGTTGGTAAGCGTGAAGGCATGTACAGGACGATAATCCAGCTTCACATTGCCTTTGTCGTCCAGCCACGCCAGCGTGTGCTTCATCCAGTTCTTGTCATCGCGCTGCGGATAGTCCTCGCGCGCATGCGCGCCGCGACTCTCGGTTCGATTCTTCGCAGAATCCATGGTCACCACGGCCTGCGCGAGCAGGTTATCGAGTTCCAGCGTTTCGATCAGATCTGAATTCCAGATCAGCGAACGATCGCTGACATGCACGTCGCCCATACCGGCTTGGACCTCATGAATGCGCTTGTGACCCTGTTCCAGCACTTCGCCGGTGCGGAACACTGCACAATCCTCTTGCATCACCCGCTGCATATTGAGCCGCAGCTGCGCGGTCCGGGTGCCCCCGGAAGCGTTGCGGAACCGATCGAGCCGCGACAGCGCGAGATCGGCGGAATTCTTCGGCAGCGCGGGCTGGCTGTCGCCGGGCGTGAGCAACTCGGCGCAGCGATGCGCGGCGGCACGGCCGAATACAACCAGATCGATCAACGAATTGGAGCCGAGACGGTTGGCGCCGTGCACTGACACGCAGGCCGCTTCGCCCAGCGCCATCAGGCCCGGGATCACGGTATCGTCGGCGCCGCCTTTTTTGGTCAGCGCTTCACCGTGGTAGTTCGTGGCAATGCCGCCCATGTTGTAATGCACCGTCGGAAGCACGGGGATTGGCTCGCGCGTCACGTCGACGTCGGCGAATATGCGCGCGGTTTCACTGATGCCGGGCAGCCGCTCGTGCAGCACCGCCGGATCGAGATGATCGAGATGCAGGAAAAGGTGGTCCTTTTCCTTGCCGACTCCGCGCCCTTCCCGGATTTCCATGGTCATCGCGCGCGAAACAACGTCACGCGAGGCGAGATCCTTCGCTGATGGTGCGTAGCGCTCCATGAAGCGCTCGCCTTCGGAATTAACGAGATATCCGCCCTCGCCGCGTGAACCTTCCGTAATCAGGCAGCCGGCGGGATAAATGCCGGTTGGATGGAATTGCACGAATTCCATGTCCTGCAGCGGTAATCCGGCCCGCAACACCATCGCATTGCCGTCGCCGGTGCAAATGTGCGCGGACGTACAGGAGAAATAAGTGCGTCCGTATCCGCCGGTCGCAAGAATAGTCATGTTTGCCGAAAAACGATGGATAGAGCCGTCGTCCATGTTGAGAGCGACGACGCCGCGGCACCGTCCTTCCTCATCCATGATCAGGTCGATCGCGAAATATTCGACGTAGAACTCAGCGGCATGACGCAACGCCTGCCCGTACATCGTGTGCAGCATGGCATGCCCGGTGCGGTCGGCTGCAGCGCAGGTGCGCTGGGCGGTGCCTTTGCCGAAATGCGTCGTCATTCCGCCGAATGGGCGCTGATATATTTTTCCGTCGTCCTCGCGACGCGAGAACGGCAGCCCCCAATGTTCAAGTTCGTAAACAGCGGCCGGTGCATTGCGGCAGAGATATTCGATAGCGTCCTGGTCGCCAAGCCAGTCTGCGCCCTTGACGGTATCGTACATATGCCAGCGCCAGTCGTCTTCGCCCATATTTCCGAGCGCGGCGGCGATGCCGCCTTGCGCAGCGACAGTGTGTGAGCGCGTCGGAAAAACTTTGGTGATACACGCCGTACGCAGTCCGGCCTCACTGCACCCGACGACCGCGCGCAGGCCGGAGCCACCGGCACCGACGACGACAACGTCGTAACTGTGATCTTCAATAGGATAGGCCTTGCCGTTCACAGCAGGCGCGCCGTTTGATTTGCCATTCGCCGCCATGGATCAGACTCCAAACGAGAGTTTCAGGATGGCGAAGATCGATGCGAGGCTAACGGCGAAAACAAAGAATGTATTCGCCATCAGGCTGAGCAGTTTCAATTTTTCCTCGTGCACGTAGTCGAGAATGATTTCCTGCATGCCGATCCACATGTGATAGGCGGTGTTGATGATGAAGAGCAGCATGATGATGGCGACGATCGGCGAGCCGAGGATCTGTATAACTGCTGCGTGACTATGTCCCAGCAGCGCAGTGATAATGAGCAGAAATCCGATGGTGAGCGGAATTCCAGCGACCGACGTAACGCGTTGATGCCAGAAGTGGCCTGTTCCGGACCGAGCAGCCCCTAGGCCTCGCACCCGCCGCATGGGCGTACGCATTGGTTGCGTATCTTTCATCGCGGCCCTCCCATGACGAGGTAGCCGACGACCCAAAGAATGAGTGTGAGTGTGATCGAGCCGATCAACGTCGCAAGCGTCAGCAGCTCGCGCTCAGCTGGTTCGAATCCGTGAATCGTGTCCCAAATCAGGTGACGAATACCGCCCAGCATGTGATGAAGCAGTGCCCATGTGTAGCCGAAGAGCACGATACGTCCGATCAGACTGCCCATGAACCATTCGACATTGGCGTAGGCATTCGGGCCGGTTGCTGCGGCGATCAGCCACCAGGCGAGCAGCAACATTCCAAAATAGAGCGCCGCGCCGGTGACGCGATGCACGATCGACATCATCATCGTCAGCATCGGTCTGTAGATTTGCAGGTGGGGAGAGAGCGGACGCGCTCGCGTCGCCCCTGTCGTCGTTCCTGCCTCAAGCTCGGCCATCCTCAGCCTCCGGAATAGAGATTGCTTGATTGCATCGACGGCGGCGGCCGGTACCTAACCAATGTCGCCAGCGTGCACCATCCCACGAAATGTCCGCCCGGCAATATTCATCACGAAAAATCCGAAACGGTCGTCCACACACGTCGAACTCGGGTTGTGGGGAGGGGCCCAGAAATTCTGCTTGACCCGGCCCGGCAACCCTTTACTTCTTGATTTGCGAAGCTTGACCCTAAAAATATAGCGTTGCAATATGCGTTTTACGTAGTCTGCCTTCGTAAAATAAGAAGGTAGCCCATGCGGTTCGATTTCACCGACCTCAATCTGTTCCGCCACATCGTCGAGGCGGGCAGCATAACCCATGGCGCGGCACGCTCGAATCTGGCGCTTGCCGCTGCGTCGACCCGCATTCGCAAGATGGAAATGGCCTTTGGCACCGCGCTTCTGATCCGCGGCCGTGCCGGTGTGACGCCGACTCCGGCCGGCCGTACCCTGTTGCAACATGCGCGCGGTATCCTGGCACAAACCGAACGATTGCAGGAGGATCTCACCCCTTTTGCGCGTGGACTGGCCGGTCAGGTCCGTGTGCTTTCCAACACCAATGCTTTGACCGAGTTTCTACCCGAATCGCTGAGTTCGTTCCTGATGGCCTATCCGGACATCAGTGTGGACCTCGAGGAGCGCCTGAGCGATGAGATTGTCGGGTTAATTGCCGAAGGCAACGCCGACATCGGCATCGTAGCCGGCACGGTCGACTATGGCGGTCTCAATACGTTCCCCTTCCGGAGCGATCGCTTCGTCCTGGTGGTTGCGAAGAATCATCCGCTCGCCAGCCGTTCGCGTATCGCGTTTTCGGAAGTGCTCGACTACGACATGGTGGGACTCGACCGCGCCAGCGCGATTCAACGCTTCCTTGCAGATAAGGCCAACCGCATTGGCCGCCCATTGCGTCTGCGTGTGCAGCTGCGCAGCTTTGATGCGATTTGCCGCCTGGTTGAATGTAATGTCGGTGTTGGCATCGTGCCGGAGACGACCGTGCACCGTACCGAACGCACCATGGCGATCAGCGCTGTACGTCTGACCGACTCATGGGCGCTCCGCGAACTGACAATCTGTGTGCGCGATGTCGAGGCGATGCCGCCATACGCACGACAACTCGTCGATCATCTGCGGGCAAGTGTGTAGCGCATGAAAAGATCGTGCGCCAAAAGGTTACCTCGGCAGTAAGACCCAATAGTCGAGATCAAGGATCACCGCAGGATCATAGTCGTCGGCGTTTCTGAGCGGATAATCCGCACAGGGACGATCCTTGGTTGCAATCGTGTGTAAACGCAGCGCGCCGACATCGTCGCGGCCCGGCAATTCGGCACGAGCAAGCACTTCCGACCAGGAAAAAAGAGTGCATCCGGCGAACAGCGGCGCGACATGGCGTCCCCCGTTGATCGCCGCGACGTGGAAAGCATTGCCAAATCCGTTAAACGTGAGCGCGCGGGCCAGCGATATGGCGTGCCCGCCATAAATAAGGCGGCGGCCGAAACGCCCTTTGCTTTCGGCAAACTGATTGAAGTGAATGCGGGCGGTGTTCTGATAGAGCCGCGTTGCAATCTGATGTTCGGCTTCCTCAACAGTCACGCCGTCGACGTGATCAATTTTTTCCCCGACTTTGTAGTTTCCGAAACGATGCTGGCTTCCGGCCAGCACGTTGTCATAGGCCGCCGGATTGATATGCGGGCAGCCAGTTCCAAGTTGCGCCGCCTCAACGCTCTTGGGCAGTTCAGGCACTTTCTCTTCAAGAGTGGGCGCCGCATCGTCGCGTTTGCGCACCATGACCCAGCGTACGTAGTCGAGTACAACTTCTCCGGATTCATCGAAACCGCGCGACCGCACATACACGATGCCGGTCTTTTTGTTTGAATTCTCCTTCAGCCCGATAACCTCGGACACGGCGTTCAGCGTGGCGCCGGGGTAGACCGGCTTGAGAAACCGGCAATCCGCATAGCCCAGGTTGGCAACTGCATTGAGCGAGATGTCCGGCACCGTCTTGCCGAACACGATATGAAATACCAGCAAGTCATCGAGTGGAGAGCGTGGGTACCCGATTTTCTGTGCAAAGGCGTCGGACGATTGCACCGCAAACCGTGCCCCGAACAGCGCATTGTAGAGTGCCACATCGCCGAGGGTCACGGTACGCGGCGTGGCGTGCCGAATCTGCTGACCGAGGCTGAAATCCTCGAAGAAATTGCCCGGACTCGTTTTCGGGGCGGATGAGGCGCTCACAAGTTCACTCCTTCCTCCGAACATGTCCGGCTGGGTCATTCTCACAAAACCGTGAGACGAATGCCAGCTTGCGGCAACGGAAACTGATGAGGACGTGTTTGGGCCCTGTGATAGCGCAAGAGCGCAACGTCAATCTCCTGGAGGAGGACACCCTAATGAAAAAGAGCATACTTTTGTCGACGCTGATTGCGGCTGGTCTTGCCATCGCCCCGCTGGCGCCGGCGGCTTTCGCCGACGACATGAAAAAGGACACTATGTCCAAGGACTCGATGTCGAAGGACAGCATGGCCAAGGACAGCATGAAAAAGGACACGACGTCGAAAGACACCATGTCCAAGGACTCGATGGCCAAGGACAATATGTCGAAGGACACTATGTCCAAGGACAACATGAAGAAGTAAGTCCGGAGCTGCGGCCGGGCTCACGCATCCTTGGGCCCGGCCGCGCCGTATATGCCTCGTGGGTACACCACGATAGACTGACAGGGCAAAGCCGCAATGACCGCCGAAACCATGACCATGCCGACCGCAGAGGCAACCATCCACCCGGGCTGGGTGCGGGTGTGCCATTGGATTAACGCGCTGGCGATCCTGGTGATGATCGGCTCCGGCTGGCAGATTTATGATGCCTCGCCGCTTTTCAGATTTGAATTTCCCAAAGCAATTGCTTTGGGCAACTGGCTTGGTGGCGCGCTGCTCTGGCACTTCGCTGCGATGTGGGTGCTGGTGGTCAACGGCCTTGTCTATGTCACGCTCGGACTCGCCACTGGCCGATTCCGCCGCAAGCTGCTGCCGATCTATCCATCGCAGGTTCTCGCCGACGCCAAGGCGGCCCTCACATTCAAGCTCAAGCATGACGACCTCTCGCACTACAACGCCGTACAAAAGGTTCTCTATACCGGGGTGATCCTGTGCGGCGTTTTGATCGTGCTGTCGGGACTTGCGATCTGGAAACCGGTGCAATTCCAGGAATTGACCGCGTTGTTTGGCGGTTACGATGCTGCCCGTTACGTGCATTTCTTTGCAATGAGCGCGATCGTTGGATTTCTCGTGATCCACGTGGCGCTGGCGCTGCTCGTGCCCAAAAGCCTGCGCGCCATGATCGTCGGGAAATAGGAACAATACGATGCGCCAGCGCAAACTCATCCCCGGCGTCGATCCCAAGCTGCTGATCAAGGATGCGGCTAAGCTGATGCCCGACGCCAGCCGGCGCGGTTTTCTGCGCGGAGCTGCAAGCCTCGGCGCGCTCGCCTTTTTGACCGGCTGCGACATCATTGATGGGGATACCGCCGAAAGTGTGCTGCGCAAGGTTTCGGCCTTCAATGACGGCGCGCAGGCGGCGCTGTTCAGCCGTACCAAGCTAGCGCCGGAATTTCCCGACAGCGCCATTACCCGGCCGTTCCCGTTCAACGCCTATTACGACGAGGACGAATCGCCAGAGGTTGACGGCAAGGCGTACAAGCTCGAGGTGGCGGGACTTGTCGAGAACAAGAAGTCATGGACTCTCGATGAGCTGCACGCACTGCCCGAAGTTTCCCAGATCACGCGCCATGTCTGTGTCGAAGGATGGAGCGCAATCGGTTCCTGGCAGGGCACGCCGCTCTCGGAATTCCTCAAGCGCATCGGCGCCGATACCCGCGCCAAATACGTCTGGTTCAAATGCGCCGAGGGCTATACCAACACGATCGACATGCCGACCGCGCTGCATCCGCAGACGCAGATGTCGTTCAAGTTCGACCACAAGATATTGCCGCGCGCCTACGGTTTCCCCATGAAGATCCGCATCCCCACCAAGCTCGGCTTCAAAAACCCGAAATACGTGGTGGCGATGGAAGTCACCAATACCGACAAGGGCGGCTATTGGGAAAACCAGGGCTACAATTGGTTTTCAGGCCTGTAGCGTTACTTAAGCTGATCGGCGCTCACGAACGGTGTCGTCGTGGCCGGGCCGTCACCGACAATCAAAATCACTGCGTCGATATCCTTGGCGCCATCCCAGTGCACCTGTTTGCCGTAATGTGTAACGAATGAGCCGGCCGGCATCGGCACGCTACTGTTAGCGGGATCCCAATTCGGCCCGCTGCCGACCCACCACGTCCCCGAAATCACGGTGATAAAACGGTCGTGCGGATGGAAGTGCGGCTTGCTGAAATGGTTGCCAGCCGTCCATTTCGCGAGCACGCCGTAAAGCCCCGGCTTGGTCGGATCGCCAAAAAGCACAGCTTGCTGGATACCAGCCGGGCTCACCGGGCCCCACTTGATCTGGTCGGGCAGCTGATAAACCACCGCTTTTGAATCGAGTTCAACGGCGCAAGACAAGCCCGGCGCCAGCGTTACTACGAGCGCCGCGGCGCCCAGTAATTTCAGGATTGGATGGGCCATCGGCGTCTCCCAGTTTCCCGGCTTTCTTGATTGCCCGGGCTGATCTCAGTCTTGCGGTTTGATTGCCAAGCGTCCAGTCCCACCGCGCCTTGCCAAGTGCGCCGCGGACCTTTAGCAATCCGCGCGTGTCAGTAACGGTGAGGCGTACATGGCGACCCACAATCTCCTTCTTCTGCCCGGCGACGGCATCGGCCCTGAAGTCATGGCCGAGGTGAAGCGCACTATCGATTTCTTCAACAAAAAAGGCCCGGACAAGTTTGCTACCGAAGAAGCGCTGGTTGGCGGCAGTTGTTATGACGCGCATGGAGTGGCCATTACTGACGCCACCATGGACAAGGCCAAGGCCGCGGACGCCATCATCTTCGGTGCCGTGGGCGGGCCGAAATGGGACAAGGTCCCCTATGATGTGCGTCCCGAGGCCGGCTTGCTACGCCTGCGCAAGGACCTCGATCTCTATGCCAACGTGCGCCCCGCCATCGTTTATCCGGCGCTCGCGGATTCATCCTCGCTCAAGCGGGAAGTTGTCGAAGGTCTCGATATCATCATCCTGCGTGAGCTGACCGGTGGCGTGTATTTCGGCGAGCCGAAGACTATCACCGATCTCGGCAACGGCCAGAAGCGTGCCGTCGACACGCAGGTCTACGATACTTATGAGATCGAGCGCATCGACCGCGTCGCCTTCGAACTCGCCCGCAAACGGCGCAACAAAGTGACGTCGATGGAAAAGCGCAACGTCATGAAGACGGGCGTCTTGTGGAACGAGGTGACGACGGCGCTGCACGCACGCGAGTTCAAGGACGTGCAGCTCGAGCACATGCTGGCCGATGCCGGCGGCATGCAGCTTGTGCGCTGGCCGAAGCAATTCGACGTCATCGTGACCGACAATCTGTTCGGCGACGTGCTCTCCGATATTGCCGCAACCTTGACCGGCTCGCTCGGAATGCTGCCGTCCGCCTCGCTTGGCGAGGTCGATCCCAAGACGCGCAAGCGCAAGGCACTCTATGAGCCCGTGCACGGTTCGGCGCCCGATATCTCGGGCAAGGGCATTGCCAATCCGATCGCAATGATCGCGTCGTTCGGTATGGCGCTGCGCTATTCGTTCAACCTCGGCAAGCAGGCCGACTGGATCGATCAGGCGATTTCCGCAACGCTCGCCAAGGGATTGCGCACCGCCGACATCAAGTCGGAGGGCACCAAGGTGGTGACGACGTCGGAAATGGGAACGGCGATCCTGACCGAACTGGAAAAGCTTGCGGCCTGAGCGCAAAGAAACCGGACCTGAATCAAAAAACGCGGCCATCCGGCCGCGTTTTTATTTCGAGGTCCCGGATATCGATCAGTAATTCAGCCAGGGATTGTTCTTGCTCGGCAAGGTCCACGGCCCCGGAAGTGCGGTCTGGTTGCTGCCAAATGGCGTGTTGTTGAGCACGCCATTGGCGCGGTGATTGGGAAGCATCGCATAGTCGTGATCGCCACGCTCGCCCGGGAAAGTTTCTGTGCCGGGGTCGAGATAGGAGCGCTTCTGAATGATGATCCGCGTGCGCGTACGGCCATCCTCGTCGCGGCTGACCTGAACCGTGTGATCGCGGTTGTAAGTGACGACCTTCTTTTTCTTCGCCTGTCCGTCCTGGGCGAATGCCGGTGTTGCTACCAGAGCCAATCCTAGGACAAACGCCAATGTGGCAGCGGAGACTTTCAAAACCATGTTCGGCCCTCGGTGACTTCAATATTGCAATGCAATGTACAGGGTTTCGTTCTACCGGGACAGGGCTAAAAACAAGGAATTGCCACGGAAGAAAAGCCGTCCGGTACCGCACACCCGGCTTGTAGGTGGGGCAATAAGGCGCAAGAATTGGCCGTCGGCTCGGACAGCGTTTGGGGAAACCTGATCGATCAAACAAAATACCCGGGGGGGAATCATGGACGGGAAAGCTCAAGGCATCAGTGAAGATTGGCTGTCGTTAATCATTGGTCTGGTGGTGTTCGTCCTTGCGCTCGGCTTGACCGTAGGCCTGGACATTCTCGGTTGGGCGGTAACGACCAGTGTCTGGACGGATCTGGGCAAGGCGCTGGCGCCTGTTTCAAAAGCCTATGCGGACCTGGGCGGAGTCGGCTCGCTGATTGCCACTTACATCGGACTGCTGGTGCTGATGACGGCCGGGGCTGTGGCCTTGAAGGCCAATATCGGTCGCTTCATCCTCGGCTTCACCGTGGTGTTCTGGCTTAGCTACATCTGCTGGATTATCGGCAGCTACGCCAATTTTGCCGTGAACACCCCGGCCGACATGCAGAAATTCGGCGTCAGCTGGTCCCTGCGTCTGACCTCCGAAGGTGGCTTTATCGTCGCGCTGATCGTCGGTCTGGTCGTCGGCAATTTCCTGCCCGGATTGGCCGCATGGATGAAGGAGGCGATCCGCCCCGAGTTGTACATCAAGATCGCCATCGTCATTCTCGGCGGCTTCCTGGGCATCGTCTCGGCGGAGAAACTCGGCCTGGCGAGCCAGCTGATGTTCCTCGGTCTCGCCGCCATCATCGTTGCCTACCTGATCTTCTGGTCGGTCGTCTATTATGTGGCGCGCGTGTGGTTCAAATTCAGCCGTGAATGGGCGGCACCGCTCGCGTCAGGCATTTCCGTCTGCGGTGTGTCGGCGGCGATCGCCACGGGCGGCGCCATCCGTGCGCGGCCGATGATTCCGATCATGGTATCGTCGCTGGTGGTGATCTTTGCGGTGATCGAACTCCTAATCCTGCCCTTCATTGCGGGATACTTTCTCGACCAGCAGCCGATGGCGGCAGGCGCGTGGATGGCGCTATCCGTCAAGACCGATGGTGCAGCGGTGGCGAGCGGCGCTATCACTGAAGGCCTCATCCTCGCCAAGGCTGCCGCGGCGGGCATCAAATATCAGCCAGGCTGGATTCTCGGTACGGCTGCGACCGTGAAGGTCTTCATCGATATCTTCATCGGCGTCTGGGCCTTCGTGCTCGCGTGGATATGGACCAAGCATATCGACGTGCGCAAAGGCGATACGGTTCGGGCCGCCGAGATCTGGCAGCGTTTCCCGAAATTCGTCATCGGCTACGTTGTGACATTTGTCATCATTCTGCTGGTGGCGCTCACGGCGTCGCCTCCCATGGTGGCGAAGGTCAAGGCGGCGATGGGTGAAGCCAATACCTTCCGCGGTATATTTTTCGTGCTCACCTTCTTCACCATCGGCGTCATGAGCAATTTCCGTAAACTTTGGGAAGAGGGCATTGGCCGGTTGGCCGCGGTCTATCTGCTATGCCTGTTCGGATTTGTGATCTGGGTAGGGTTGATAATCTCGTTGCTGTTCTTCGCCGGCGTTAAACCGCCACTCGTGAGTTAAGGAGAAAAATCATGGCACAGGGTCAACCCAAGCTCGCCGACGAAATGCAGAAGATGGCCTATGAGCCGCTTCTGCCGATCGAAAAGAAACTGATCGTCTGGAGTCTGTCGCTCGGTATCGTGCTGCTCGTTGCACTGGTGCTGATCAGCCGGATGTTCATTCACACCTAGCGCGACAGATCGCATCTGGTCGGCCACGAGACCGCGGCTCAGCGTCCGATACGCCGCGGCTCGGGCCGATTTGCGAGCGCCTTCCAGAGCAGGTGGTACTTCGGCGTGGCAGCCAGGATCGGATCGCGTTGGCCGCAATAGCTACGGTTAAGCTCGGCGTGAGCAAACAGTGCACCGACTTTCGGCTCGCTTCCGGCGGCGAGTAGTGTCAGCCGATCGAGCGCACACGCCAGCGTGCTCTGCCCGATCAGTTCGCTGCCGCCTTGGCAAAACCAGCCGGAGAGTTGCAAGCGCGGATCAAGAAAGACCCGTACGAAACCGAGGCAGCGTCGCTGGGTCCCTGTCGACGTCGCAAATGAAACGATAGTCAATGGCCCGAACTTGCTTGCCAACGGCTCATCGGCGCGCTTGACCTCGATCGGCCCGAGCGTCCCGGCGCCGGCAATGATTTCCGCCTCCGGATCGATGAAGCGCCGGATCTCGTTTCCCGGCCGGTAAATCTCGACCCGCAGATACGGCGCGCTGTTGTCGGGATCGCCCAGCGTGAGGATGTCCTTGCGGCCATTGCCTGCAACATTTCGTCGAATGGCATAGGCGGCCGGTACATCCGCGGCCTCCGGAATCGACAGTGCAAAGGCCGGGAAAGGACGTTCGATCTCGATCCACTCAGATTGATGGATCGGTTCAACAGAATTTATGACGGTCGGTTGCGAAACCCGTGCGGCGCCTATGGACAGCACCGCAACAGCCCCCAGATATGCGAGGAGACGCACAAAGCTGGATGGCAGTTCATCACGCCAGGACTGCAGGGCCGGGTGCATGGGTTTGACTGCGGCAGGCCGCCGTTGTGTTGACGACTGTTCTCGCCTAGAAGCGCTGCAATCCGGTTGCCCGATACCGACAGCCGAGTGGTAATTTATTCCGGAGCGTTAACAATGGGTTACAAGGTCGCTGTGGTGGGCGCTACCGGTGTTGTCGGGCACGAGATGCTCGACATTCTGGCTGAGCGCAATTTCCCCGCCGACGAGGTTGTCGCCCTTGCGTCGCGCAAGAGCCAAGGCGTCGAATGCTCGTTCGGCGACAAGACGCTGAAGGTGAAGGCGCTCGATCATTTCGATTTTTCCGACGTTGATATCTGCCTGATGTCGGCAGGCGGCGCGGTGTCGAAGGAGTGGTCACCCAAGATCGCCGCGCAGGGCGCGGTGGTCATCGACAACTCCTCAGCCTGGCGCATGGACCCGGATGTGCCACTGATTGTCCCGGAGGTGAACGCTGACGCGATCGCCGGGTTCACGAAGAAAAACATTATTGCCAATCCGAACTGCTCGACTGCGCAGCTTGTGGTCGCGCTCAAGCCATTGCACGACAAGGCGAAGATCAAGCGCGTTGTGGTCGCGACCTACCAATCGGTCTCGGGCGCCGGCAAGGATGCGATGGATGAACTGTTCTCTCAGAGCAAGGCCGTATTCACGCTCGGTGAAGTCGAAACAAAAAAGTTCTCCAAGCGGATTGCATTCAACGTGATTCCGCACATCGACGTGTTCATGGAGGACGGCTACACGAAGGAAGAGTGGAAGATGATGATGGAGACCAAGAAGATTCTTGATCCTCACATCACGCTCACCGCGACCTGCGTCCGGGTGCCGGTGTTTGTCGGCCATTCCGAAGCGGTGAATATCGAGTTCGAAAATCCGATCAGCGTCGAGGAAGCGCGAACCATTTTACGCAGCGCGCCAGGCTGCCTGGTCATCGACAAGCATGAGGACGGCGGCTACGTGACGCCCTATGAATGCGTGGGCGAGGACGCGACCTATATCAGCCGCATCCGCACCGACCCGACCGTCGATAACGGCTTGCAGATGTGGGTTGTGTCGGACAACTTGCGAAAGGGCGCCGCGCTCAACGCAATCCAGATCGCCGAGTGCCTGATCAACCGCAAGCTCATTCAGGCGAAACGTCGGGCAGCGTAGCCGCTGCCTGGGCGGTTCATTTCACATTGAAAGGCTACGATGCCCGCAATGGGCGTTCGTGCGTTTTAATGTGCTGCGCCAGCTCCTGGAAATCCGCCAGCGCGGAATGGCGCTCGTTGTAAAAGCGGACGAGTCGCTGCGCCGTGGCGGCCTGCAAGCGATCGAAACTATGGCGTGCAGCCTCGATGGACTGGGGCGAATAACGGAAAGCCTTGCGGCGCAGGATGCAGATTTGCTTGGCGGTCGGCCATGACAGGCCGGCAGCTTTTGCCAGGATCAGCGCAAAATCACTTTCGGTGCGGGCGTCGTTCATCACGCTTTCGACGAGCTTTGTCGGAGCCCCGCAAAGCGCGGAGAGGGCCGCAACTGTTTCTTCAAATTGCCCCTTGGCGGCAAACTCCTGCACGACCGGGTCAACCGGCGCACCTGAACGCCGCACGATGTCGAACTGCGCGGCGGCTTCGCGGTAGTCCCGCTTCGTTTTCGGATGTGCGGTCGAATCCTGCCCGGTGATGTCAGTCAATACCCGATGCACTTCGTATACGGCGTCGGGATTGCTGGCGGCGAGTTTCTCGAACACGACTTCCGAGGCCTTGGCAATCAGCGCGTTGAAATGTTCGCGCGGGATGTCCTTGCGCATGGAAACGCAGATCGCGAGCACCTCGTCGTTGATGGAGCGATCGACCAGCTTGACGTAGCCGGCATCCGAAATACGCGCGCCTTCGTTTCGTGTGACGGAAAGCACCACATCTCGATTGCCATGCGTGACCAGCACGTCGCTGACTTTCTCGCTGAGCGAAGAGCGCTTCGAAATGGCCAGCAGCCGGTCCTGACTGTTGTTACTGGCGACGGCCAGCAGGTCCTCGTCGGACAATCTATTCGATTGGCTGAGGATCGGGCCCGCTACCTCGATCGACTCGTCATGCGCGAGCATGCGTATGGTTTTCGGCGGTGCATTATCCGATGGCGCCAGGCGATGGGCGAGTTCGACCCTGGCCTTTGTTTCAATCTTGTCGGCGATGCGGGAGATGACGCCGTCGAACAGGTCAACATGCTCGTCTGAATAATTGTCGGCGCCCGCCAGGAACAGGTCGGTGACCCGGCGAAGTATTTCGGCCTGTTTGTCGGCCGATCCGGACGCGAAACTGCCTTCAATCTCGGCGATGATCGATCGCTCTTCCATCACAGTTTCAGACCGTTTCGCAATGTGGGCACCGGCCACTTTTAGCGGTCGGTCATTACCATCAAGTTAGGCGAAAACGGCACATTGTCGGTAACCTTCGCAACTACCTGCGCATGGATTCTACGAGTGAATTCGGCGAAAGACGGTTAAGGCGCGGTAAGCATCCGCGATGTCGGCAATCAGAAGCGCGGCTGTGTGAACATCCGCGCGTAATCCTCCGCGGCGACCTGCCGAAACGTATCCGTGCCCGGGTCGCGCACCGAAAGCTGCCCCGTGGCGACGCCGAAGTAGGCGGCGTGCAGGGCGAGCGTGTCATCCTCGACCCGCTTTCGGATCCATGGAAAGGTCATCAGGTTGTCGAGCATCTTGATGACCGACATCTGTTCAAGTTGCGTCAGATATTGGCCCAGCGGGCGATCGGTGCGCGGGCCGACTGCCGCTGCGGCGGGCTCGATCAGCGCCATCCAGTGGCCGATAAAGTCGCCCGGCGACAGCGGCGTGGCGTCCTCGACAAACGCGCGAATGCCGCCGCATTGGGCATGACCGAGCACGACGATGTGCTTTACCTTGAGTGCCTGCACGGCGAATTCCAGCGCAGCCGAGACCGCACGCTGCGCGCCGTCCGGGGTATAAGGTGGCACCAGGTTGCCGATATTGCGCACAACGAACAACTCGCCGGGGCGAGCATCAAAAATGACTTCGGGCGAAACGCGGGAGTCGCAACAGCCGATCACCATGATCTGTGGCGACTGGCCGATTTCCGCCAGGCCGCGATAGCGATCCTGCTCGTGGCGTAGCCGTCCGATCAGAAAGGCGCGATAGCCGTCGAGTAATTGTTGGGGGAATGCCATGGTCCGCCGTTCAGGAGATATTGTCGCTTGCGCCCACACAATCACGAGCGGATCGTTTTTGGCAACCCGTGTAAGCGTCGCAGTGGCATGCGCCTCGTTCGGACGATAGGCTCGGGCCTGGAGAGAGGAGATTGTCCCCCATGACCATTCGTCCGCGCCGGAGCGTGCTTTATATGCCGGGTTCCAATGCGCGCGCATTGGACAAGGCGAAAACATTGCCGGCGGACGGCGTAATCCTCGATCTTGAGGATTCGGTTGCGCCCGAAGCCAAGGAAACGGCGCGTCAGCAAGTGGTCGATGCGGTCCGAGCGGGCGGCTTCGGCGCGCGCGAAGTTTTCATCCGGGTGAACGGCGTTGATACGCCCTGGCATGCCGACGATCTTTCCGCCGCCGCGCATGCCGCACCCGACGCCATCTTGGTGCCGAAAGTTTCGAGCGCGGATGCGCTCGAAATGATTGGCCGCCGCCTGCTCGACATGGGGACCAACCACAAAACCCGTGTGTGGGCGATGATCGAGACCCCGCTCGCGATCTTCAACATTCTATCGATTGCAGCCGCGGCGCGCGATTCCGAAACGCGGCTTTCCGGTTTCGTGATGGGTACCAACGATCTCGCCAAGGATACCCGCGCGCGCCTCGTGCCGGGGCGGTCGCCAATGTTGCCGTGGCTGTCGATGTGCGTTGCTGCCGCGCGGACCCACGGCATCGATATCCTCGACGGCGTCTACAATGATATCGCTAATGCCGATGGCTTCAGCAGGGAGTGTGCGCAGGGCGTTGAGTTCGGCTTCGACGGCAAGACGCTCATTCATCCCAACCAGATCGAGGCTTGTAACAAGGCGTTTTCGCCCTCGACCGCCGAAGTCGAGCAGGCGCGAAAGATGATTGCTGCTTTCGACCTGCCGGAAAACAAAGGCAAGGGCGTGGTGTCGATTGATGGCCGCATGGTCGAGCGCTTGCACGCCGACATGGCGCGGCGCACGGTCGCGATCGCGGAAACGATTGCGGGGAAATCATGAAATCACTGGCAGCTTTCGCCTTTGTCCTGTTGAGCTTGCAAGCGGCGTTGGCCGCTGACCGCGACATCGCACCGGGCGGTACGTTGCGAGCGGCCTATCTCGGCGGCAATCCGGCGCAGGCGGTGCGGGACTCGAGCGGCGCCATCCGCGGCGCCTCCGCCGACGTCGCGCGCGAACTGGCGAGGCGCATCGGCGTGCCGGTGGAGTTCAAACCACTGGCCAACCCGAAAGCCGTGATCGATGCGGTGACCGGCGGCGACGCCGACATCGGCTTCATTGCCTATGCGCCGGAGCGGGCCGGGACCGTGGAATTCTCGCAAGCTTACGTCTTGTCAGGGCAGGGTTTCCTTGTGCTTGAGGAGTCCAACATCCGGACCATCGCCGACGTTGATCGCGCGGGTCAGAAAATCGCCGGTGGCCAGGCCGACTCGATCTCGCTGTTTATGAAGCGCAAGTTCAAGCACGCGACACTCAGCGAGATCTCGCATGACACCGCCGAAATCAAACGCCTGCTGTTGGCCAAAGAAATCGACGCCTTCGGCGCCAATCGGCAACGGCTGGCCAATATTGTTAAGGAGGGTCCGGGATTCCGGATTTTGCCGGACAATCTATTCGGTGTACCGCAAACCATCATTGTGCCTAAGGGCAAGACAGAGGCGCTCGCGGCTATCAACCGTTTCATCGACGACGTGCGGGCGTCGGGCTTCCTGAAGAAATCGGTCGAGGCAAGCGGCGTCGCCGGGCTTGAAGTGGCGCCCGGCGGTTCGTGGACGCCGTCGGTGCCGGATTAAGCGCGGCTCATGCCCACGGCCGCGCGGCCGCGGCCTGCTGCTCGTAGGTTTGAATCTTGCTCTGCTTCTGCTTCGTCAGCCCGATATCGTCGAGGCCGTTGAGCATGCAATGCTTGCGGTGCGCGTCGATCTCGAAATGAACGACGCCGCCGTCAGGGCCACGGATTTCCTGTTTCTCGAGATCGATCGTGAGTGTCGCGTTCGCGCCACGGTCGGCGTCGTCGAACAACTTTTCAAGATCCTCGGGCGACACCCGGATCGGGAGCACGCCGTTCTTGAAGCAATTGTTATAGAAGATGTCGCCGAATGACGTTGAGATTACGCAACGGATGCCGAAATCCATCAGTGCCCAGGGCGCATGTTCGCGCGACGAGCCGCAGCCGAAATTGTCGCCCGCAACAAGAATTTTGGATTTACGATAGGCCGGCTTGTTGAGCACGAAGTCGGGGTTCTCGCTGCCGTCGTCCTTGTAGCGCATCTCGGAGAACAGGCCCTTGCCGAGTCCGGTGCGCTTGATCGTCTTCAGATATTGCTTCGGAATCACCATGTCGGTGTCGACATTGATGATGCGCATGGGCGCGGCGACGCCTTCGAGGGTGGTGAATTTGTCCATGGCTTCCGTGCTCCGGCCGCTGGCGTTTCCGGCCCTTTCATAAGGTGTCCGGAAAACTGGTCAATAGCGTGACCGTCTTGTCAGCTATGCGCGTTAAGAAAGCGCTATTCTGCAGCTTGTCCTTGCTTGTTTCGGTCAAATTTCGCTTCCCGCTTAACCTCACAAACCTGAACGCTGTAGGCGGAGTAGTAAATATCGCGCGCCTTGCGCTGGGCATCGCGATGTTCGGGGTGCATGCGCCAGGCGCGCTGGGCTTCCTCGGATTCGAATTCGACAATCGTACAGCGTTCGCCGTCCTCTGCGAAGAAACCCTTGTGCGAGATGTATCCCGGCATCGTGGCTGCAAGTTCGACCATGCGGTCGACCAATGCGACGTAATCCTCGCGCACGTCAGGCATGAGACGAGAACGAAAGACGGTAACGATCATGGCGAATCTCCCTGAGGCGCGATGCTGGCGCAACCGGACTTCAACGACCAATTCCGATTTTGAATAGCCGCCATCGGCTTTCGAGATCAATCATCCCGCGCTGGCTTCGATCGCCTCGATATCTTCGTCGGACAGGCCGAAATGGTGGCCGATTTCATGAACCAGGACGTGAGTGACGATCTCGCCCAGAGTGTCCTCGTGTTCGGCCCAATAGTCGAGAATGGGCCGGCGGTACAGCCAGATCATATTGGGCATCAGTTCCGGCGCCGTCTCCGACTGAAACGGCAGGCCAACACCTTGAAACAGCCCGAGCAAATCAAATTCGCTCTCGAGCCGCATCGAGTCGACGACCTCGTCGTCGGGGAAATCCTCGACCCGGATGACCAGACCTTCGCACAGTTTGCGGAAGTGATCGGGCAAGCGGCCATAGGCCTCCGCCGCCAGCCCTTCAATGTCAGCCAGAGACGGCGCCGCGGTTCCTCGCCAATCGTCGAATGGGGCTGTCATGGCAATGTTGTAGGCGAGCTTGGCGCGCCAACCAAGCGGTTGACGGAGCCGGCCCGGATGCGCAACGGTTGGCCGTGATGGTGCGAGTTATGGGTCGTACATGATGAGAATTGCGACTGGCCTGACATTGAGCGGCTTGATGGTCGCCGTGGCCGTCGGCTCTGCGGCGGTGGCCTCGGCTGACGATTTGCGACCGGGCGTCGCTGTCGCGCCTCACGCGCACGAATTCGCCGCTCAGAAAAAGCGCCCACGCGTGACCATCTATCCGCGTCGCGTTTATCTCGGGCCCTACGCCAAGCGGGAGTGCTATTCGTGGTTGGTGACGGAATACCGCGTCAGCGGCACGGTGGTCACGCCACAGATGCGTTGCTGGTGGCAATAGCGTCCGACTGACATCTCATTTTCAAAAAAAAGGCCCGCAACACGGCGGGCCTTTTTGCAAACCTGGATTTATCGCGGGCGTTACTTCCACTCACGCACGTCAACGAAGTGACCTGCGATCGCAGCCGCGGCCGCCATCGCCGGCGACACCAGATGTGTGCGTCCCTTGTAGCCCTGGCGGCCTTCGAAATTCCGGTTCGATGTCGAGGCGCAACGCTCGCCCGGTGCAAGCTTGTCCGGGTTCATTGCAAGACACATTGAACAACCCGGCTCGCGCCATTCGAAACCCGCAGCCTTGAAAATCTTGTCGAGGCCTTCGGCTTCCGCCTGTTCCTTCACAAGGCCGGAGCCCGGCACGATCATGGCATTGACGTTCGCATTGACGTGCTTGCCGTCAACCACCCGTGCCACCGCGCGCAGGTCTTCGATGCGTGCATTGGTGCATGAGCCGATGAACACGCGATCGAGCTTGATATCGGTGATTTTCTCGCCACCCTTCAAGCCCATGTAGCCAAGCGAGCGTTCCGCGGCCACGCGTTTCTTTTCATCCGAAATTTCGGACAGCACCGGCACGCGGCCCGTGACCGTAATGACCTGCTCGGGGCTGGTGCCCCAGGTCACCAGCGGCGGCAGCTTGGCCGCATCGAGCTTGATCTCGCGGTCGAAATGCGCGCCGTCATCGGAATGCAATGTTTCCCAATAGTGCATGGCGTCATCCCATGACTTGCCCTTGGGCGCTTTCGGCTTGTCCTTGAGATAGGCGTAGGCCTTGTCATCGGGTGCGATGAAGCCCGCCTTGGCGCCACCTTCAACCGACATGTTGCAGACCGTCATGCGGCCTTCGACCGACAGTGCACGTATTGCTTCGCCGGCATATTCGAGCGCGTAGCCGGTGCCGCCGGCGGTGCCGATCTCGCCGATGATTGCGAGGATGATGTCCTTCGCGGTAACGCCGGCCGGCAACTTGCCGTCGACCACCGCGCGCATGTTCATCGATTTTTTCTGGATCAAGGTCTGCGTCGCCAGCACGTGTTCCACTTCGGATGTGCCGATGCCGTAGGCGAGGGCGCCAAAGGCGCCATGCGTGGCCGTATGACTGTCCCCGCAGACCAATGTCGTGCCTGGGAGCGTGAAACCTTGCTCAGGCCCGATGATGTGGACGATGCCCTGACGCTTGTCGAACTCGTTGAAATACTCGATGCCGAAATCCTTGGCATTCTTCGCCAGCGCGGCGATCTGCTCTGCACTTTCGGGGTCGGGATTTGGCTTCGTGCGATCGGTGGTCGGCACGTTGTGGTCGACCACGGCGAGCGTCTTGTCGGGGGCGTGCACCTTGCGGCCCGCGACGCGCAGGCCTTCGAAGGCCTGCGGTGACGTGACCTCATGCACGAGATGGCGGTCGACATAAATCAGGCAGGTGCCATCCGGCTGTTCGTCAACCAGATGATCGTCCCAGATCTTGTCGTACAGAGTGCGCGGTTTCATGACTCGATTGCCTAGCTCGGAGTGAAAAAGGAAACGGTTTGCAAGCGGCCGGCATCAGGACCGACCCTGGCCGGACCGGTCAAAGTCCCGCCTGCACCGCCGTCAGCCGGCCGAAAAACCGCCACGGCAGCCGCGCGTGGTCGACCAGGACAATTCGCTGAGCTCCGGAAATCATGCGGGTTATATAGCCAATCGTTTCAGCTTCGACAATGAAGCGGGCAAATATGAAAAAGGGGCCGACAAGCGGCCCCTTCGTGACTGGCATGCAGTTGCCGATTATTCCCGCGCGCCCGCCTCGGCGCCCTCGGGTCCGGCCGCGCCCTGAGCCTCGGAAATGCGCGCCTTCTTCCCGCGCAACCCGCGCAGGTAATAAAGCTTGGCGCGGCGCACCTTGCCGCGGCGCACGACCTTGATGGACTCGATCATCGGCGAATAGAGCGGGAACACGCGCTCGACGCCTTCGCCGTACGAAATCTTGCGCACCGTGAAGTTCTCGTTCAGGCCGCCGCCGGAGCGTCCGATGCAGACACCCTCGTAAGCCTGCACGCGCGCCTTGTCGCCTTCGACAACTTTCACGTTGACCAGAACAGTGTCGCCGGGCTGGAAGTCCGGAATTTCCTTGCCGGCCGAAAGCCTTTCGACCTGCTCTTTTTCGAGCTGTTGAATAATGTTCATTTTGAATTCTCCGTCGGCAGCGCCAGCAACCGGCGCGCGGTCTTGATCTGGTCTGAATGGGTTGGCGAGCTTGTATTACAAAGATTTCGGCTTGTCACCCTTTGGATTGCGGCCCTTTTTCGGGCTTTTTGGCCGCCCGATAGGCCGCCCAGAGGTCCGGGCGGCGTTCGGCGGTCAGTCGCTCGGCCTCTGCCCGGCGCCAGGCCTTAACCTTGCTGTGGTCGCCGGAAACGAGGACCTCGGGGATCGGCTCCCCCTCGAACACCGGTGGCCGCGTGTATTGCGGATATTCGAGCAGCCCGTCGGCAAAGCTTTCTTCCGCCGCCGAGGCCTCCTTGCCCATGACGCCAGGCAGCAACCGCACGCAGGCGTCCAACACGGCAAGCGCAGCGATTTCACCGCCTGAGAGCACATAGTCGCCGAGCGAGACTTCTTCCAGGCGGCGCGCCTTGATCAAGCGCTCGTCCACGCCTTCGAAGCGCGCACAGATTATGACCACGCCGAGATGACGGACGAGGTCCGCGACCCGGACTTGTGTCAGCGGCCTTCCGCGCGGGCTCATCAGCAGACGCGGGCGCGTGTCATGCGGCACGGCATCAAGCGCGCGGGCGAGCACGTCCGCTTTCATGACCATGCCGGGGCCGCCGCCCGCCGGCGTATCGTCGACAGTGCGGTGCTTATCGGCGGCGTGCGCGCGAATGTCGATTGTATCGAGTGACCAGATGCTCGACGTAAGCGCCTTGCCGGCCAGGCTATGGGCCAACGGACCTGGAAACATGTCAGGGAAAATTGTCAGTACGCTGGCGCGCCACATCACCAGCCTCCGTTCGTCCCCGCGAAAGCGGGGATCCAGGAGCAAAAATATCCGGCGTATGAATTGTCGTTCTGGATTCCCGCTTGCGCGGGAATGAGCGGATTCGTATGGGCGCGCCACATGGTCAATCGTCCCGCGCTTCGATTTCGGCTGGCCGCACGACCACAATCTGTTTTGCCGCAAGATCGATCTTCGGCACGGTCGCCTCATTGAACGGCAGCATCAAAGGTTCACCGCTGCCGACCGGCACGATCTCGATTATATCGCCGGCGCCAAAATTATGCAGTGCGTGTACAGTGCCGACCTGCGCGCCGTCCGGAGTCACGGCGTCAAGTCCAATCAGGTCGGCGTGATAGAAGGTGTCGCTCTCGTCGATCTTCGGCAGTCGCGCGCGCGGAATATAGAGCTCTAGATTTCGCAATTTTTCCGCCGCGTCGCGGCCGTCGATGCCGGCGATGCGGGCGACGAAGTGGTCCTTCGCCGGTCGCATCGCCGCGATTTCAAAACGTTGCGTGCCGTCTTGCGTTTCGAGCGGCCCATAACTCGCAACCGCCGCAGGATCTTCGGTAAACGACCATAGCTTCACCTCGCCGCGAATTCCGTGCGCGGCACCGATGCGGGCGACGCAGATGCGGTCGGTCACGGCGAGGCGCGACGAGCCTTAGCTCGCCGCCGGCGCTTCGGCCGGTTTTTCCGCAGCCTTCTCCGCAGCCTTGTCGGAGGCGGCCTTCGCCGTTGCGGCGGTTTTCGCAGCCGCGTCGCCGGCCTCCTTGGCCTTGGTCGCTTCTTCGTCCTTGGCCTTGCGCTCCTTGCGGGGGACTGCCTTTTCGGGATTGTTGCGCTTCGGACGCTTCATGATGCCGGCGGCATCAAGGAAACGCATGACGCGGTCGGACGGTTGTGCGCCCTTCTTCATCCAGGCCTGCACTTTTTCGAGATCGAGCTTGAGCCGCTCGGTCTTTTCTTTCGGCAGCAGCGGATTGAAATAGCCGAGCCGCTCGATGAAGCGGCCATCGCGCGGTGCGCGGCTGTCGGCGACGACGATGTGATAGACCGGCCGTTTCTTGGTGCCCGCACGGGCAAGACGGATAACGAGAGACATCTTCAGTCCTTTCTTACTCTATTGATCGTTGATCACTTCTTCTTTCCGAGACCAGGCGGCAGGCCGCCCGGCAATCCAGGAAACTTTCCACCAAGGCCCGGCAAGCCAGGCAGGCCGGGCATATTCGGCGGCAGCTTCGGCATCGTCGGCGGCAAGGAGCCACCTGCGCCTGGCGCATTCGGCGGCAATTGTCCGCCCGGCATTTTCTTTGCCATCTCTGCCATTTGTTCCGGTGACGGCATGCCGGAGCCGAAACCCATGGCTTGAGCAATTCCAGCGAGCGGGCCGCGCTTGGCGCCGCCCATCGCCTTCATCATGTCCGACATGCCGCGGTGCATCTTCAGCAATTTATTGATGGCTTCCGGCGAGGTGCCGGAGCCGGAAGCGATGCGCTTCTTGCGGCTCGCTTTGAGAATATCCGGGTTGCGGCGTTCCTTCGGCGTCATGGAATCGATGATGGCGATCTGCCGCTTGATGACGTTTTCGTCGAGATGGGCTGCGGCGAGCTGATTCTTCATCTTGGCGACACCGGGCATCATGCCCATCAGTCCACCAAGACCGCCCATCGCCTGCATCTGCGTGAGCTGCTCGCGCAGATCGCCGAGATCGAATGCGCCTCTGCGCATTTTCTCGGCCGCGCGCATGGCTTTTTCGGCATCGATATTGGCGGCTGCCTTTTCCACCAACGCGACAATGTCGCCCATGCCGAGGATGCGGCCGGCGATCCGCGCGGGGTCAAATTCTTCAAGGGCATCGAGTTTTTCGCCGGTGCCGATCAGCTTGATCGGCTTGCCGGTGACCGCACGCATCGAGAGCGCTGCGCCGCCACGGCCGTCGCCGTCGACACGGGTGAGTACGATGCCCGAAAGGCCCACGCGTTCATCGAAAGAGCGCGCGAGATTGACCGCGTCCTGGCCGGTGAGTGAATCGGCGACGAGCAGCACCTCGTGCGGATTGGTGGCCTGCTTGACTTGCGCCGCCTCGTTCATCATTTCGTCGTCGAGCGTCGTACGCCCGGCGGTGTCGAGCAGCACCACGTCATAGCCGCCGAGCTTTGCCGCCTCGATCGCGCGGCGCGCGATTTGCGGCGGTGCCTGGCCTTGCACCACAGGCAGTGTGTCGATCTGCGCGTCACGGCCGAGCACCGCGAGTTGCTCCATCGCCGCCGGCCGGCGCACGTCAAGCGAGGCCATCAGTACCTTGCGGCGCTGCCGGTCGGTGAGACGTTTGGCGATTTTCGCGGTGGTGGTGGTTTTGCCGGAGCCTTGCAGGCCGACCATCATGATGGCGACCGGCGGCGCGGCGTTAAGGTCGATGCCTTGAGTTCCGCCATGGTTGTCGCCACCGAGCGTGGCAACAAGCTGGTCGTGCACGATTTTCACGACCATCTGTCCGGGCGTGACCGACTTCATCACCTCGACGCCGACCGCCTGCTTCTTCACGCCATCGGTAAAGGCACGCGCCACATCGAGCGCGACATCGGCTTCCAGCAACGCGCGGCGAACCTCGCGCAGCGCGGCATCGACATCGGCTTCGCTGAGCGCGCCGCGGCGAGTGAGGCGGTCGAGAATACCGCCGAGTTTTTCCGACAGACTGTCGAACAACGTTAAGCCTCTTTCGGACGGCCACCCTTTCGGAAAGCCCTTTGCAAAACAATTTTACGCCCGAGGGCGCATTGCGCTGTCGGGCGGTGGCCTCCGGCCTCTCATTGGGCCGGGCGGCAAAGCTGAATATCAACGTCTCTATCGAGAGCGGGCGGAACCTAGGGTTGCCGCACCATCAAGTCAAGATGCGGCCTATTTAGGGCGTCAATTCATAGCTAACGGTCACGGCCGCCCTTAACGTCTGCTCGCCTGGAGAAATCGGGACCGCGCCGGCGCGCAGGGCCTGCATCGGGCGAGGCGGTGGCGTCGAGCCCTCCTCGGAAATCGCGACAACATGACCAAGCCGGGACCCCGCGGCTTTCGCATAAAGTTCCGCCTTGCGGTGCGCATCAGCAATGGCGTCGTCGCGCGCGTGATCGAGTAATTTCGACTGCTCGGAGACAATAAATTCGATTCCCGACATTTCATTGGCGCCGGCAGCAATCGCGCTGTCGAGAACCGCGGCCAGGTTTGCAATATCACGAATTTTGACGGTGACCTGATTGGTGGCCTGGAAGCCTGTGAGACGGGCGGTGCCGCTCTTGTTCGGATCGTATTGCGGCTGCAGCGAGAGCCGCGACGTCTGGATGTCGCGGTCGGCAATGTTATTGCCTTTGATGGCAACGAGCACCGCCGTCATCTGCCTTGCGTTTGCGTCGCTCGCCTCGCGTGCGGTCTTGTCCTGACTGCTGACGCCGATGCGGATCATCGCCGAGTCAGGAGCGACTGCGACGGTTGCTTCACCGGTCACGGTCACGAGTTTCTCGATTGCAAGCGACGGCAGTGGCGAAAACGAAACGACAGACAAGATCGATGCAAACAGAACGCGCGGAATGATCATCACTTCACCGGCACGAATACATTAACGACCAGCTTGCTGGGTTCGGTCTTTACCGGGTCTGTTGCATATTCTTCGATGAACAGATCCTTGGCTTCCAGCTGCTTGTCGTCGAGATAGTTGGTAATTGCTTCGTAGGTTGTGTCCATCGCGTCATAAGATCCGCGGTGCACGAATTTAAGGGCCTTGCCGGCCGGGGCCGGTCCGACGGCGATGTCGCCCTTTGGCGGGTCTTTCGGAGCCTGCGCGACAGGCAACGCGGCCTGGAATGAGAAACCGGAATCGTCGGTCTGCGTGTAAATGGTAATGGCCGGACCCGACGGCTGGAGGGCCTGCTTGTCGAGATACTCGTGCAGCGATTTGAACGCATCGACGAGCGTGTCGAAGGCATTATCCCAACGGCTGTAGCCCTTGAGATAGATGATCGTGCGTTCAGGGAGTGTGACCGGCTCACCGAAAGCATCTCCCGGTTGCAAGGGAGACGGGGAGGCCGTGCCCGACTTCGGCGGCGCCGGTGGCGGCATTGGATCGCTGGATTTCGGTGCGGGACTCTGCGCGGCAGCCACATTGACCGCCAGCGCGAACGCTACGGCCATAGCGCCTGAAGCAAGCCTGAAAGGCGACATCACGGTTCTCCGTCGTTTGCGGCGGTCCGGCGATTCGCCAGCATATTTACGCATTCTAGCATGGCCTCTGGTCAATCCGTGTTTATTCGCCATATAAACCGGGCGAAACCCGGGCAAAACAGAATATGGGCGCGCTCGCCAATCAGTCCTTTGTAAAGATGAACGGCGTCGGCAACGAGATCGTTGTTGTCGATATGCGCGCGGGCGGCGCCAAGATCGAGGCCGCGGAGGCACGCGCGGCCGCTGGCCCGGATGGCGCACCTTATGACCAGCTAATGGCCCTTTATCAGCCGCGCACGACCGGCACCGACGCCTTCATCCGCATCTACAATAATGATGGCTCCGAGGCCGGCGCCTGCGGAAACGGCATGCGGTGTGTCGCCGACCTGGTCTCCAAGGAGAGCGGCAAGAACGAACTGATCTTTGAAACCACCGCCGGCATTCTCAAATGCTCGAAAGGTCCCGACGGTCAATTCACCGTCGACATGGGGCCACCACGCTTCAAGTGGAATGAGATTCCGCTGGCGGAAGAATTCCGCGACACGCGTGCCATCGAATTGCAGATAGGGCCGATCGACAAGCCGGTGCTGCATTCGCCATCGGTCGTGAGCATGGGCAATCCGCACGCGATCTTCTGGGTCGACGATGTGAACGCCCACGATCTCGCGCGGTTGGGGCCGCTCTTGGAAAATCATCCGATCTTTCCCGAGCGCGCCAACATCACGCTCGCGCAAATCGTCTCGCGCGATCACATTATCATCCGCACGTGGGAGCGCGGCGCGGGATTGACCAAGGCCTGTGGCTCGGCCGCCTGTGCGGCAGCCGTTGCGGCAGCCCGCCTCAGGCGCACAAATCGAAAGGTGAAAGTCACGCTGCCGGGCGGGGAATTGACGATCGATTGGCGCGAGGGCGACGATCACGTGTTGATGACCGGCCCGGTAGAATTCGAGTTCAAGGGCCGCTTCGATCCTGCATTGTTTGCCAAGGTCGGCGCGTCATGAGTATCGACGTTGTCACCTTCGGTTGCCGTCTGAATGCGTATGAATCGGAAGTAATCCGGCGCAAGGCGGGCGCGGCCGGTCTCGACGAAACTGTCATTATGAATACCTGCGCGGTGACTGCGGAAGCGGTACGCCAGGCGAAGCAGGCGATCCGCCGGGTGCGGCGGGAGAAGCCGGGCGCCCACATTGTTGTTACAGGCTGCGCCGCGCAAACAGAAGCAAAAACGTTTGCTGATATGCCGGAAGTCAACCGCGTCATCGGCAATGAAGAAAAGTTCGATATCGGAATCTGGACGGTGGCGGACAGGATCGCCGTTTCGGATATCATGGCAGTGAAGTCGATGCGGCCTTACGTTGTCGACCACATCGAGGGTCACACGCGGGCGTTCCTGCAGGTGCAGAACGGCTGCGATCATCGTTGCACGTTCTGCGTTATTCCATTTGGCCGCGGAAATTCACGTTCACTACCGCTGGACGACGTGCTCGCGCAGGCACATCGCCTGGTAACGAACGGCTACCGCGAGATCGTTCTCACCGGAGTCGATATCACCAGTTATGGCGCCGATCTGCCGGCCGCGCCGCGCCTGGGCGCGTTGGTCAAGCACATCCTCAAGAATGTCCCCGACTTGGCGCGCCTGCGGCTGTCCTCGATTGACTCCGTTGAGGTCGATGCCGATTTGCTTGACGCGCTGGCGGACGAGCCAAGGCTGATGCCGCATCTGCATCTATCATTGCAGGCGGGCGACGACCTCATCCTCAAACGCATGAAACGCCGGCATTCCCGCAACGATGCGATCGCTTTCTGCCAACAGGTGCGGCGGCTGCGGCCCGACGTCATTTTCAGCGCCGATATCATCGCTGGGTTTCCGACCGAGAGCGAAGACATGTTTTCTCGCTCGCTTGATCTGGTTGACGAATGTGGGCTGACGCAGCTTCACGTCTTTCCGTTTTCGCCGCGTCCCGGAACGCCGGCGGCGCGCATGCCGCAGTTAGACCGATCGGTCGTCAAAGACCGCGCCCGCCGCTTGCGCGATAAGGGCGAAGCGGCTTTGCACCGGCACCTCGATCTTGAAGTTGGTGCCTGCCGCCGCGTGCTCGCAGAGGCACGCGGGCTTGCCCGCACAGAACAATTCATGCCGGTGAGACTTTCGACGCCGGTCAAGCCTGGTGTAATACTCGACGTGACAATGACGGGGCACGACGGCCGGCAATTGTTGGCGGCCTGACGCACACGGCTGAAAGAGGGGCGAACGATGGGCTACCGCGATCACCTGATCACGAACATGGAACAGCTCCAGGCTCTCTATGGGGAAAAGATGGGCGCCTCAGTCGTCAAGGAAATCGACTACGTCTGCAGCGCCTATAGCAAGCTGATCGAAGCGGCGCCATTCGTTGCAATCGCGACCAGTGGACCGGAAGGCCTAGACTGCTCGCCCAAGGGCGATCCGGCCGGCTTCGTCCACATTCTTGATGAGAAGACACTCGCGATCCCCGACCGGCCCGGTAACAATCGCATCGATGGTTTCCGTAACATCGTTCGTGACCCGCGCATCGCACTGCTTTTCCTCATCCCTGGCGTCGGCGAAACCTTGCGCGTGAATGGCCGCGCGTCGATCTCGATCGATCCCGAGTTGATGCAAAGCTTCGCCGTCAACGGCAAGCTGCCGCGCTGCGTGCTGATCGTCCATATTGAGACGGTTTATTTCCATTGCGCGAAGGCCATCGTGCGCTCGAAGCTCTGGGATGAATCTACAAAGATCGATCGCAAGAGCCTGCCGTCAACCGGCACCATCATTGCCGAATTGAGCCACGGAAAGCTTGGCGGCGAAAAATATGATCGTGAAGCGCCGGAGCGGATCAAGGCGCAGCTTTACTAGCCTATGTCGGATCAGCTGCGTTTGCCTTCCAGCCAATACACAGTCGCAGCGAAAGCGAAATAGAGACCGAGCGCCGTGAAGGCCAGCGACGTGTCGGAAGCCGGCGGCGGGCCAAAGAATACATAAGCCTGCGCGGCCACCGCCACGACGCCAAGGACAAGCATTCCATAACGGCCAATGGCGTCTTTGGCTTCTGTCGTCCTGAGATAAAGCGCGATCCCTCCGAATAGAAGCGCGATCTCAAGAATGAATGCGGTGGCGGGGTAATTCCAAAGTCCGAGTCCGACCTTGTATGAATCGTCGTACAGCGCCAAGTCTGGCCGGTGCACCACCAGATCCAGAATCCAGTGCGAGAAGACGGCCACCCCGACAATCGTGGCGCCCGTCCATTTTTGCGCGGGCGAGACGGCTCGATATACGACGGCTGCACCGACCGACCACAGTGCCGCGCCGGGCAAACTGTGCGTGTAGGGCATGTAGTAGAGATCGAGCGGATTGGTCGCGGTGAATCCCGGAACGATGCGGACCTTTTCAATTCCCAGTAAGACAAGAATCGACCACACGATATCGACGAGTTGGACTGCGAGGAACAGAACCCACAAAGGTATTGCCGGCTTCGCAGCTTTGCACGCGAAACTGGGTCCATAATGACCGATGAACATAGTTCGCTCCGCTAATCGTTGGGGATGCGTCCTGAACGTCGAAGGGGCCTGGAAGTTCCGCGGGATGCCTACTCGTTCGTCGGCTTCCAGCCGCACAATGTGAGTTTCTCGCGCATGTGTTCCGGCACAGGAGCCGTCACCGTGACGGCCGGTTTGTTCTTGGAAATCGGCACGGTGACTTCGCGCGAATGCAGATGAAGCGCCGGTCCGCCCGTGCGTGGTGCGCTGCCATATATATTGTCGCCGAAAACCGGCCATCCCATCTCGGCGCAATGGACGCGCAATTGGTGGGTGCGCCCAGTCAGCGGCTCGAGCGCGAGCCAGGTAAGGCCGGCCCCCCGGCCCATCACTTTCCAGGTGCTAGCCGACGGCAAACCATGGCTGTCCGCCTTCATCCACCAGCCGCGCGTCTCGTCGCGCTTGGCGAGGGGAATGTCGATACGACCCTCGTCTGTCTCTGGCCCGCCCTCAACCACCGCCCAATAGCATTTGCCGACCTTACCTTGCTTGAACAGCTTGCCGAGCAAAGCCAACGCCTTCCGGTGTCGGCCCAGCACCAGACAGCCGGTTGTATCGCGGTCGAGCCGATGGGCCAGCGCGGGTGGACGCGGCAAGCCAAAACGTAGTGCGTCGAAATAGTCCTCAAAGGCATCGCCGCCCTTGGGACCGCGATGCACGGGCAAGCCGGCCGGTTTGTCGACGACCAGCATGAGGCCGTCACGGTAAAGCAGGCGCGCCAGAATCTCGTCCGGTGTCATTGTCACTTACCAGAATTTGGTCTCTTACCAAGATTTGCCGAAACCGCTATCACGGGCGCGGCATGAACGACAGCACACAGGGCGGAAGCTGGTGGAAGCGCTTGAGCGGCGGGCTCAAGCGCACATCGTCGTCGCTTGGCAGCGCGATCTCCGACCTTGTCTCCAAGCGCAAGCTTGATGCCGAAACGGTGGAAGAACTGGAAAGTGAACTGATCCGCGCCGACCTCGGCCCCGAATTTGCCGCGCGTATCGCCGCGGTGCTTGGTGAAGGTCGTTTCGAAAAAGCAATCGCGTCCGACGACGTGAAAGCAATCCTGGCGGGCGAAATCGAGAAGGTGCTCGCGCCGGTCGCCCGGCCGCTTGAGATAACGTCGCGGCCGTTCGTCATTCTAGTTGCCGGTGTCAACGGCTCCGGCAAGACCACGACTATCGGAAAGCTTGCCGCCCGCTTCCGCGCGGATGGCAAAAGCGTAATGCTGGTGGCTGGCGACACTTTTCGCGCCGCCGCGATCGACCAACTGAAAATCTGGGGCGAGCGCACCGGCGCAAATGTCATGGCGAGCGAAGCCGGTACAGACGCGGCAAGCCTTGCATTCGAAGCGGTCACTGCTGCCAAGACGCAAGGCGTGGAGGTGGTTCTAATCGACACGGCCGGGCGCCTGCAAAACCGCGCTGAACTCATGAGTGAACTTGAAAAGATGGTGCGTGTCGTGCGGAAGGTTGAGCCAACCGCGCCGCATGCGGTGCTATTGGTGCTCGACGCAACAGTTGGGCAGAATGCGCTCAGCCAGGTGGAGATATTTGGCAAGATCGCAGGGGTAACCGGACTGGTGATGACAAAACTCGACGGGACTGCGCGCGGCGGCATCCTGGTCGCCATCGCGGCCAAATTCGGTTTGCCGGTCCATTTCATCGGCGTTGGTGAGGGCGTGGCCGATCTGGCGCCGTTCACCGCGCGCGACTTTGCGCGCGCCGTCGTCGGTCTTGAATCATAGCGAAAGCGATTCCATGGCGAGCAAAAAGCAACTCAATCCCATGCTCAAGCTGGTGCTCGATATCGGGCCTTTGATTCTGTTTTTTGCCGCCAATGCGAAGTTCGGCATCTATGCCGCGACCGGGACATTTATGGCCGCCGTGCTGATCACGCTTGCCGTCTCGTACGTTCTGACCAAGCATGTCGCGATCATGCCGCTTGTCACGGCTGCGATCGTGCTGGTGTTCGGCGGGCTGACGTTGGTGCTGCACGACGATTTGTTCATCAAGGTCAAGCCGACGATCATTTATGTCTTGTTTGGCGGCACCCTGGTGGGCGGCCTCGCGTTCAACAAGCCGCTGCTCGGTATGGTGTTTGATTCCGTATTTCACCTGCGAGAAGAAGGCTGGCGCAAGCTCACCTGGCGATGGGCTTTGTTCTTTTTTGCGCTTGCAATATTGAACGAGATCGTCTGGCGCACGCAGACGACGGATTTCTGGGTCAGTTTCAAACTGTTCGGCGTGGTGCCGCTGACATTCCTTTTTGCAGCGTTGCAAGTGCCGCTATTGACGAAATACAGCATCGACAAGAGAAACTAGTTCGGGGCATGGATTTTGATCGCACCTGGAAATCGGTCGCGGCCGGTCTCTGCGGCAGTGCTGCCCATAGTTTGCTGATGGCGTTTAAGTCCTGGGCCCAAATACTGCCGAGCTTTCAGCCCTACGACGATCTGCAGGCTTTGCTGACAACCTTGGTCGGCAATGCAGTCAACCCTGTAATTCCGTGGGCGCTGTCGTATTTCAATGGTTCGGTGGTGCTTGGGTTCCTGTTTGGCCGCTCCTATCAAAGCCTGCCGGGCCGTACCGGAGTCATGAAGGGATTGGTCTTTGGTTTTGGGGTCTGGGTGGCGATGGGCCTGATTTTCTTTCCCGCGCTCGGGAAAGGCTGGTTTGCGTCGCAAACAGGGCTTGGAATCGCACCCACCATTTTCACGCTGATGATGGTGCTGACTTACAGCGTGACACTTGGCGTCGCGTATTCTGTATTCACGTCGCATAAGGGCGGGCGAAAACGCTAGCGCGCCACGGCCTTCGCAATTTCCGGCTCGAGTGTGTGGATGAGATTGTCGGCGGTGACGGGCCCGACCAGCTTGTAGGCGATGCGGCCGTCGCGCCCGATCAGATAAGTCTCGGGCACGCCATACACGCCCCAGTCGATCGAGGTGCGGCCCGAGGCGTCGCGGCCGTTTGCGATAAAGGGATTCCCGAAGCGGTTGAGAAACCGCCGTGCATCGTCAGGCGCATCCTTGTAGTTGATGCCAACAAGCTGGATGCGTTTGTCCTTCGATAGTTGCTCCAGGAACGGCACTTCGTCACGACAGGGCACGCACCAGGATGCCCATACATTCACCAATGTCACCGCACCCTGAAATGTTGCATTGCTGACGCCCGGGATCGGTTTGCCGTTCCGCTCTACGCCCGGCAGCGGCGGCAGGTCGGTCACCGGCGCCGGGCGTCCAATGAGCGCCGAGGGAAGGACAGACGGATCTCCGGTGCCGAGGCGGTAGAGGAAGAGCGCCGCTAAACCGATGAAGGCGAGCAGCGGCAACAGGATCAGAAGGTTGAAACGCTGTTTTTCAGGCCCGCCGCCCGACACCGAAGTCATTGTCCGGATCCGCGTTGTGAGCGCCGGTTGACGCCGCGCGCTTCAAGATCGCCGAGAATGCGCCGTTGTGCGGAATAGTCGAGCAAGACCCACGCCAGCAGCGCGGCCACCACGAATATCGTCACCGCATAAGCAGCAACTATGAAATCGGCGTGTGGTCCCAGGTTCATGTTGCTTGTGCCAGTTCCTGCGCCTGCATCAGCCGCATGGCGCGCACACGACGTCGCAAAATCTCGTTACGCATGGCGGCAAGGTGCAGCGTCACGAACAACAGCGTGAAAGCGATCGCCATGATCAACAGCGGCGAGAGAAGCGCCGGATCGATGGCCGGCCCACCCAATCGGAACACAGACGCTGGCTGGTGCAAGGTATTCCACCAGTCGACCGAGAATTTAATGATCGGAAGATTGACCGCACCGACCAGTGAAAGGATCGCAGCAGCGCGCG
>Ga0265325_10000142_pt1 | contig 50282 bp, 44 predicted proteins | sample 41420metaG_FD_202090 | JGI IMG/M metagenome (GOLD analysis project Ga0265325, IMG submission 202090) | Rhizosphere microbial communities from Carex aquatilis grown in University of Washington, Seatle, WA, United States - 4-14-20 metaG | ecosystem: Host-associated > Plants > Roots > Rhizosphere...
TGCACGGCGCCGTGGTCGAGCATCACGGCCGCCCCGACGCCCGCGTCTTTCGCGAAGTCGCCGCGCTCGGTGCGGAGCTCGCCGCGCTCGGGACCCAAACAATCGGCGGTCGAACGCCCGCACGCGTCGCCGTCGTCTTCGATTGGGAGTGTTGGTGGGCCCTTTCGACGTCGAGCGGGCCGAGCCGCGATCTCGACTATCACCGTGAAGTCGCGCAGGCTTACGCGGCTCTTCATGCTTCGGGCATTCAGACCGACGTCGTCGGACCGGACGCGGATCTCGGCCGCTATGAAGTCATCGTCGCGCCGCTTTCGTATTTGATGCGCGCCGACCAAGCCGCGCGGATCGCCGCTCGCACGCGTGCCGGGGCCGCGTTCGTGGCGACGTTCTTCAGCGCCGTCGTCGACGAGACCGACCGGATCCACGACGGCGGTCCGCCCGGCCCCCTCCGCGACGTGCTCGGAATCGTGGTCGAAGAGCTCGACGCGCTCCCGGAAGGCGCCGCGCAAGGCGTACGCTTCGAAATCGCGTTCGGAGAGCTCGGCGCCGGCATCGAGCACCCGGCCTCGCTCTTGTGCGATCGCGTCTGGCTGGACGGAGCGCGGCCCCTCGCGCGCTACACCCGTCAATTCTATGCGGGGCAACCCGCCGTCACGGTCAATCCTTACGGCGAGGGCAAAGGCTACTACGTCGCCACGCGGCTCGAGGCACGCGCATGGCGCCAGCTCCTGCGCGCGATCTGCGCCGATCGCGGGGTCGGTTCGCCGCTGCCCGGCGACGCGCCGCCCCCCGACGGGGTCGAAGTCACGGTGCGCGTCTCCCCCGGCGGCGACGAGGTTCTCTATTTGCTGAATCACGACTCGGTCCCGCGAGACGTGGCCATTGCCGACACGAGGGTGGATCTCTTGACCGGCAGGAGCTTCACGGGAACCGTCAGGCTGGGACCGAGCGAAGTCTTGCTCCTCAAGTAAGGTCGAAGAGTCCTCGCGGTGCTTCGTTCCGCGCGGGTTCTTCGCGGCCCATCAGCGCACGCACCGCACGCGGTTCGGCTGCATCATGTCGACATTGCCGGCGTAGCCGTTGTCGAAGCTGATAAACCAGGCGCTCGCGGGCGGCGACCCGCGGAGCGGTGTCGCGCTCCAGAACGGATCGGACGGCGTGTTGGGGAACGCGTTGGCCGATGTGTCGATCGAGGGGTTCGCTTTCGAGAAATCGACGATCGTGAGAAGCTCCTTTGCCGTGGGGAGCCGGTAGCCGCCGCCCAGGCCCGCGCAGTAGCTCTTTGCGTTGGCCCACGTCGACCGCCCGGCGCCATCGTCGCCGCCGGTGGTCGCGATCGTTTGCTGCCACGCAAGGCCGGTTGCGCTGTCGACTACCGTTCCCCCCGATGCCGTGTAGCGACCGGGTGGGGCGTCGGCGAGCACCGGGCTCGAGGCGGCGACGCTCGCGACGACCGCCACGCAGAGCTTCAACGGACGCATCGAACCTTTGCGACCGTGCTGAGATCGTATGCGTAGGTAAAGCCCACGTCCATGTACACGGTCCACGCGGACGTCTGCGAGGCCGCGGACTTGGTCGAGGACCAGAACGCGTCGGCCGGCGTATCGGGGAAATAGGCGCTGGCGATCGGCGGCTGACCCGTGCCCAAGTTGCTGTAATCGAGGAGAGAAACGAGCTCGATCTGTGATGGCAAGCGCCAGTCGTCGTGTCCGGCCAAGGAAAGGGTGGCGCAATAGTCGTTGGCTACGGGCCACGTGAGGTACCCATCCTCGCTGGCGCCCCCTGTCGTCGGAACGCGCTGCTGCCACACGAGGTGCGTCACCTGATCGGCGACGGTGCCGTCGAGGTTGTCGACGTACGCGTTCGGGTTCGGCGCGCCGCCGCTCACGTCGTCTTTGCCGTTGGGCATCGGCCAGAGGGCCCAGTCCACGGCGCCGCACCGGCCGGCGGCGCAGACCTCCATCGCGGCGTTGCAGGCGTTCGAACAGGACCCGCAGTGCGCGGAGTCGTTTCGAAGGTCGACGCAGGCACCGTCGCAGCACGTCGTGTCGCCGCCGCACGCTTGGCATGCCCCAGGCGAGTCGCTCGCCTCCGACGCGTCGGACAAAGCCGAATCCGCTCCGCCGTCACCCCCGACGCGCTCGGCCGAGGCCGTACACGAGGCGACCGCACACGGCAGCACCAGGGCGGCACGACCGATCGTGCTGGCCGCTCGCATGAAGCTACCTTATGGCAAGGTTCGCCTTCGTGCTCCAACACAAAGCGGCCTTCTCTCGATCCTCTGGCCTCTGGCCCGCGCGTCGGGTCGACCTCTCGCGTACCCACCCCGATACCTGCTGCTCCACGGCGAGAGGCTGTCGCCCCCAGTTTTCGACAGCCTGGGCACCATTTTCCCGTGTAAACACAATCAGTAGCGTAACTGGACCGGGTGAGCCATTTTCACCCGGTGAAGCAACTGTCTCAGGGTGAAACATGAGAAGAGCTAAAACCCTTTATCCCACAGGCTTTGCGATCTGCGCGCTCGTGGCGGCCGCTTGCACAGGAACCATCGGTTCCGGCGGGCCAGGCTCCTCCAGCGATCCGGGCGGCAGCTCCCCCGGCGGGGGCGCGGGCGGCGGCGGCGGAGGCGGAACCGCTGGCACCGTAGGAACTGGCGGCGGCGCGAACGGGGCGGGCGGCTCCGGGACCTCCGGGAACGGGGCTACTCCGGTCGTCGCCCCTGGGACCGGTGCGGCGACGACGACGCCGATGGGTACGCCGGCCGACCCCACGCTGGCGGGGACGATGGTCCTTCGGCACCTTTCTCAGCTCGAGTACCTGAACACGGTACGCGATCTGCTCGGAGACACGTCGCAGACGACGGCCGACGTACCGGCGGAATCGCCGATCGGCCCCTTCGACACGTTCCCCTTCCCGATTCCCGACACGGTCGGGTCGACCGACGCGAACGCCTACGCGTCGATCGCCACGACCCTCGCGACGAACGCCGTCGCGAAGATCGGCAACATCCTCACCTGCACGCCCACCGCCGGCAACACGGCGAGTGAGTCGATGTGCCTGACGACCTTCCTGAACACGTTCGGGCTCAAGGCCTACCGCCGGCCTCTGACGGCGACCGAGACAAGCGGCCTTCAGGCTCTTTACCAGACGGGCCGCTCCACGCTCAGCCTCGACTTCAACGGAGCCATCGGACTTCTCGTCGAAGAGATGCTGCAGTCGCCCGGGTTTCTCTATCACTGGGAAGAGGGGCCGTCGAAGACGGTGTACGACACCACGAACCCCAAGGTCGTTCAGCTCGACCCCTACGCCCTGGCGAGCCGTCTCTCGTACTTCCTGACGTCGACGATGCCGGACCAGACGCTTCTGGCCGCGGCTGCGGCGGGCCAGCTCTCGACCACCGACCAGGTCGCCGCCCAGGCGAAGCGCCTCCTCGGGACGAGCGGCGCGGCCTCCGCAGTCCAGAACTTCTTCGAGCAGCTCTTGCAGATGACGAACCTGCCGAGCGTCTCCAAGGACCCGACGACGTACCCCAGCTTCACGCCCACCGTCCAAACGGCCATGGATACCGAGTTCCGGACGTTCTTTTCGAACACCATCCTGACGGGGTCGGGTCTCTTTTCGGACCTCTTCACCAGCAAGAGCAGCGTCGCCAACAAGGATCTCGCTGCGATCTACGGGTTGACGGGCATCACCGGCACCGCCATGCAGCCGGTCACCCTCGACGCGAACCGGTCGGGCTTCTTGACGATGCCGGCCTTCTTGACGCTCAACGGAGCTTCGAACGACTCCAACGGCATCTACCGCGGTCACGCGGTTTATATGCAGGTCCTGTGCAACGCCCTGACGTTGCCACAGAACGTCCAAGTGCCGACCCCGGCCGCGCCGATGCCGGGGCAAACCATGCGCTCGGTGCTCGACGTCCACGGATCCAATGCGTGCGCCATGAGTTGCCACGCCCCGATGGACGGGTTCGGGTTCGCCTTCGAGAACTACGACGGTATCGGCGCGTACCGGACGACCGACAACGGTGGGATGGTCAACGCGGTCGCCACAGTGCCCCTCGACGGCACGATGCAGACCGTGAACAACGGTGTCCAGCTCGCCTCCCTTCTCTCTACGAGCAAGGAAGCGCGTTCGTGCTTCGCGACGCAGTGGGTCCGATATGCGGTCGGCCGTCCTGACACCGCCGCCGACGCGGCTTCGATCGGCGCCGCGTACAGCGCCTTCGAAACTGCCAACTTCAATGTGCGTGATCTACTCGCAGGGGTCGCAACCTCTCGCACGTTCCGTTACCGGACCCCCGCCGCTGGAGAAATGTTGCCATGAAGGAAAAATACTCGCGACGTGCACTTCTGAAGACGCTTGGCGTCGGTGGCTTGCTCCTTCCGATCCTCAACAACGAAGCGTTCGGGGCGGATGCTGGAGCTGGCGGCGCGGCGAGCGGCACGATGGGCGCGAACGGCTTTCCGACGCGGTTCATCTGCGTGGTCTGTACGAACGGCGTCTACCAGAAGAGCTGGTATCAGACCGGGAGCACGGACCTGACGACGGGGACATTGCTGCCCATTCTGGCGCCGCTAACCGCGTTCCGGACCAAGATGCTGATCCCGCACAACATCTGCATCCAGAACGTCTTCAACACGAACCAATACGGCGGCCACTCCGGCTACCCGTGCATCCTGACCGGCACGCAGCGGGGCACGAGCGCGTCGATCGACACGCTCATCGCGCAGGCGACTCCGAACCTTGCGAACGCGCAGCTCAACCTCGGTTGTCACACGAGCAACTCGCACTTGAGCTTCAAGGCGGGTGGCGTCGCGAACACGCCGAACACGAGCCCGTCGAAGGTGTTCAGTCAGCTCTTCGCGGGGGCGAACCTGACGCCCGCGCAGGTTAGCAACGTCCAGGCGCGGAAGAAGAGCGTTCTCGACCTCGTGACCACGCAGCTCACGGCCTTCCAGGGCGTGGTCGGAACGGACGACAAGGTCAAGATCCAGTCCCATCTCGACTCCATTCGCAGCATTGAACAGTCCCTCAGCGGACAACCGGTGATGACGGTGGGTTGCTCGGCGCCGACGCTCGGCTCCGGGAGCGCCACCCAGTCCGCCGCCGATTACCCCAACCTCGTGGCCCAACAGCTGAAGATCGCTGCGGCGGCGGTCACGTGCGGGGTCTCTCGTGCGGTCACGATCGAGCTCATCGACGACGGTGGCGGCAACGGTCTCACCTTCCCGTGGCTGAGTGTGTCGCAGTCGAACTACCACGCCATCGCCCACTTGGGCGCGGGCGCCGCGGCCGACAAGACGACGATCGATACCTGGTTCCACCAGCAGTATGCGACGAACTTGCTCACACCACTCGACAGCTCCGCCGAGGGCTCGGGCACGACGCTCGACAACACGTGTGTGCTCATTGCGAACGACATGCAAGAGGGCAATACGCACTACGACAAGAACGTGCCGTGGCTCATGATCGGCAGTTGCGGCGGGTTCTTCAAGACCGGCCGAGCCGTAGAGCTCAATAACGCGGCGAACAACCAGCTCTTGACGACGATCCTTCACGCGATGGGGCAAACGTCGGTCATGAGCGTCGGCGACCAGTACACCGGCAACGTCGACAGTCTTCTCACGTAAGGCCCGGTTCCATTGCCCCCCGCGGGGCCTAAGCATTCGTCACATCGTGTTGTGAACCGGCTGGTCCAGCCATTAAACCTCACCCCCCGGCCCCCTCTCCGCTTGCGGAGAGGGGGAGCAGCTCCGTTATCGCGAGGCCCGAAGACACCCCTCTCCGCTTGCGGAGAGGGGCCGGGGGTGAGCTTCTCTGGGGAAGGAGGCGGCGCCCTGGCGTGGGCGTTTTCTCGAAGGCCGAGCGACTTGAGGGGGGCGCCTGAGGGTGATTGCGATCATGCCCCGTGCAAACGGGACCCGGCGCTGGTAACGCGCGAAGCAGCTGGGATGAAACCACCCAAACGTGGCGCGGCCGAGCCGGCGACGCTCCTGCGTGACGCCCGACGACACCTTTCGGCTGGTCGCTTCGACGCCGCCGAAGAGCTATCGCGTCTCGTTCTGATGCGGAGCCCGGGCGATCCCGAGGCATGGGTGATTCTCGGAAAGGCGCTAACGGGCCTGCGCCGCCCGTCGGACGCGGAAGCCGTGCTGGCGCACGGATGCAGCCTCAACCCGGGCTTTGCCGGCCTTCACGCCGCGCTCGGTCAGCTTTACATCGAGCTCAATCGGTTCGGCGATGCCGTCGGGCCCATCGAGAACTGCGTGCTTCTCGATCCGGCGGCCGGTGACCAACGCGCGAAGCTCGTTGCCCTGTACGGGATCCGCGCTTTTGCGGCGTTCAGCGAGCGGTCGAAAGTCGCGATGACCATTTGCCTGGCCGATCCGGCGCTGACCCACAGCTTGATACGACGCGCCTGGTTGAGCCTCCTCCGCCTCGACCCGGAAGAGGCGCGTACGCTGGAGCTCCTCGACGCCCCGGACTACGACGCGTTTTGCGCGCTGGCCACCGACGAGCGCCTTTCGAGCTGGGAAGCGAGCGCGTTCATCAGCCTGGGTCTGCGCCGCTTTCTCGTGGCCGACCCCGCGTTCGAGCGCGGGCTGACGTGGGCTCGCCGGTGGCTCTTACAGGCCGGGGCTTCCGCCGATCGCCATCTCTCGCTCGTCTGCTCGCTCGCGCGCTACTGTTTTCTGACCGAGTACGTGCTTGCGTGCGAAGAGGACGTGTCCGGGCTTCCGACCCACCCGACCACGCCGGGAGAGGTCGCGCGGCTCGCCTGCTATCGCCCGCTGGCCGACCATCCCGACGCGGCCACCTTCCGCCAGCTCTCCGAAGAGCCCGCGTATCGTGATCTCATCGACGTGATCGTTCGCGAGCCGCTGGAAGAGAAGGCGATCGCGGAGCGCATCGTGGAGGTCGCGCCGGTCGCGGATGCGGTGTCCATCCTCGTGCGGCGGCAGTACGAGGAAAACCCGTACCCTCGCTGGACGACGGTCGGGAGCGGTGGCGCCGTGTCGCCCGACGTGGCGAGGCTCGCTCGCGCAAAGGCCATTCTCGTCGCCGGCTGCGGCACGGGTCGAGAGGCGATCGACGCGGCGCTCATCTTCCCGGCCGCCCGTGTGGACGCCATCGATCTGAGCCGCGCGAGCCTGGCTTTCGCATCGCGCAAGGCCGCCGAGCTCCGCGTGACGAACGTGTCCTTTCGGCAGGCCGATATTCTCGACGTCGCGCGCCTCGGGAAAAGCTTCGACCTCATCGTTTCTTCGGGCGTTCTGCATCACATGCGAGACCCGGTCGCGGGCCTCCGCGCGCTCCTCGGCGTACTCTCGCCGCGCGGGGTGCTCAAGATTGCGCTTTACAGCACGCTCGCGCGGACGGCGTACACCGAGGCGCGCGAGTGGGCGAGGCGCGAGGGATTCCCGCCGACCCCCGAGGGAATCCGGGACTTTCGCGCGGCCGTCTTCAGCCGGCCCGACGGCGACCCAATGAGGCGCCGCCTCGTCGAATCGTACGACTTTTACTCGATGTCCCAGTGCCGCGACTTGGTGTTCCACGTCGAAGAGCACACCTTCACGTTGCCCGAGATCGCGGACGTCGCCGGAGAGCTCGGGCTCTCGGTCTTGCAGGTGGAAGCGCGAGGTCCAGGTGACATCGACGCTTACCGCGCGAGATTCCCGGCCGACGCCGCGGCCGCGGACCTGGCCAACTGGGATGTCCTCGAGCGCGAAAACCCTACGATGTTCTCGAGAATGTATGTCCTCTGGTTATTCCGGAAAGATGCCGCGCGCATCGACGTCGACTGGATACGCCGCACCGGTCGCATGTAATCGAAGCGGGGCTCAATCGTTCTTTGCCCCGGCGGCGACCCAGTCGACGAGGGGGCATTTCGCCGCGGCGCTGATGCCGGAGCCGCCCTTCGGCATGCTGCCGCCGAACAGCGTCAAGATCGAACTATTCTGGACGACATTCGGGTTGAGCGGGGTCGCAATCGGGGATGTGTTTCCGGTGATTTGCCCCAGTTGTTGAAGCCATGTATACGCGCTGGACGCGCTGCTCGCCTGGCCGTGGCAGCTCCGGCAAGAGGTCGAAAAGCCGTACGTCGTCCAGATGGACGACCACGTGGGCGCGGCACCGGACAGGGGAGGACAACCCGTGCCCGCGTCCATGGAAGAACCGCCGCCGGAACTCGAGCTGCCGCCTCCTGATCGAACGCCGCTGCTGCTGCCGCTGCTCGATCCAGAGCCGCTGCTCGATCCAGAGCCGCTACTCGATCCAGAGCCGCTACTCGATCCAGAGCCGCTGCTCGATCCAGAGCCGCTGTTTGACCTGGAGCCAGCGCTCGTTCCGGAGCTGCCGCTCGATCCCAACCCGCTGCTCGATCCAGCGCCACTGCTGTTTTCCGCGCCACCCGACCCCGACGAGCTACTCGAGCCCGAGTGGCCAAAAACATTCCCGGTTGTTTGGCTGGCGTCGGCCGCCTCAGCGTCCGCTACTTGCGGCGGTCCGCCATCGGTCCAGGCCACGACATCGACGTCGCCAGCGCACCCAGCCCCCGCCAGACACCCCATCGATGTCGCGACGACTGCGTAAGAACCACACACCCTCATCGAATGCTCCCGACGCTTTCCCCCGGCCATTTTCGTTAACATGCAGGTCACGGAGGGGCGAGCCAAATTCGCTACGTGGTGAGCGTCCCGGTCTCGCTCGCGCGCCTCACGCGCGCGGTCGGGAGTTCGACGGACTCGCTCCCCTTCGCGGCAGATGCGGTCGCGAGTCGAAACGGCTCACGGACTTTTCCGCACAGACTCATGACCGAGCGGCGTGGACTCATGACCGGCTCGCGTGGACTCATGACCGCGTCGCGTGGAGTCATGACCGAGTCGCGTGGAGTCATGACCGAGTGGCGTGGAGTCACGACCAAGTCGCGTGGACTCATGGCCCGGTCGCGTGGACTCATGGCCAGGTCGCGTGGACTCATGGCCCGGTCGTGTGGACTCATGGCCCGGTCGTGTGGACTCATGGCCCGGTCGCGCCGACTTGCGGAGTCTCCCGCGGCTTGGAGACCGCGGCAAGCGACGCCAGGGCGTCCAATGCGCGAACGAATAAGGTGTACGCTCTCCTCCCCGTGGCTCTCTCTTCCCCTTTTCGCCGTTTCCCCCGCTTCGCGCGCTCTTCGGCAACGTCCGCGCACATCTGGCGAGGGTCACCTCCCATCCAGAAACTTCTCCGAAACTTGGCGGTGGATAAAATCCCGTCGCCGGTCGGGAAACCTCATGCAGTTTGAACGCTACGAATCCGCATCGTTCTACGACGAAATGTTCGACGCGGCCGGTCAGCCGCGCCACGGCTGTGCGCTCGTCGTCCGCACGCTCGCGGCCATCCCCGACGGAGAGGTGCTCCGGCGCCAACGGGCGGCAGAGCGCGCGCTGCTCCACATGGGCAGCACGTTCAACGTCTACGGCCACGAAGACGGCGTCGAAAAGATCCTGCCCTTCGACATGATTCCTCGGGTCATCCCGGCCTCGGAGTGGAAGGTGCTCGAGGGCGGCCTCAAACAGCGCGCACGCGCGCTCGACCTCTTCCTCGACGACCTCTACCACGGGCAGCGCATCCTCGCGGACGGGATCGTTCCCCGCGAGCTCGTGGAAACGGCCGCGACGTATCTTCCCGCGTGCCGGGGGCTCGACCCGCCCCACGGCGTCTGGTGCCATGTCAGCGGGACGGACCTCGTTCGCGACAGCGACGGTCGCTACTACGTCCTCGAAGACAACCTCCGCTGTCCTTCGGGCGTATCGTACGTCCTTCAGAACCGCCGGGTGATGAAGCGGACGTTCCCGCGCGTCTTCGAAGCATCGCGCGTGCGCCCGGTCGACGCGTACCCGAGCCAACTGCTCCAAATGCTCCAGTACGTCCGGCCTCGCGACGTCGCGCAGCCGACGGTCGTCCTGCTCACCCCGGGCGTATACAACTCCGCGTACTTCGAGCACTCGTTTCTCGCCCAGCAAATGGGAATCGAGCTTGTCGAGGGCCGAGATCTCGCCGTTCGAGACGGCTTTGTCTGGATGCAGACGACACGCGGCCTCTCGCGCGTCGACGTCATCTACCGTCGAATCGACGATACGTTCCTCGACCCGAACGTCTTTCGTCGCGATTCGATGCTCGGCGTCCCCGGGTTGATGGACGTCGTCCGCGCCGGTCGCGTCACCTTGGCGAACGCGCCCGGAACGGGGGTCGCCGACGACAAGGTCATCTACGCGTACGTCCCCGCCATCGTCCGCTATTATCTCGGCGAAGAAGCGATCTTGCCGAACGTTCAGACGTTCGTCTGCTTCGACGAGAAGCAGCGAGAACACGTGCTCGCCAACATCGACAAACTCGTCATCAAGGCCGCGAACGAGTCCGGAGGGTACGGGATGCTCATCGGGCCCCAGGCTTCGGCCGCGGAGCGGGCGTCCTTTGCCGATCGCATCCGCGCGAACCCCCGGAACTACATCGCGCAGCCGCTCCTCGGGCTATCTCGCGCGCCGACGCTCATCGACGGCGCGGTCGAAGGGCGGCACGTCGATCTGCGTCCCTACATCCTTCACGGCGAAGACATCTTCGTCCTCCCGGGCGGTCTCACGCGGGTGGCGTTGAAGAAGGGATCGTACGTGGTCAATTCGTCGCAGGGCGGCGGAAGCAAAGACACCTGGGTGCTCGCCTCCAACGGGTCGGGAGACTGAACCATGCTCAGCCGAGTGGCCGAAGCGATTTACTGGATGAGTCGCTACGCCGAGCGAGCGGAGAACGTCGCCCGCTTTCTGGACGTGAGCTTCCAGGTGATGCTCGACCTGCCCGATCCGGTGGGGGATCCCTGGGCGGGCGTCGTGAGCGCGACCGGCGACCACGCCCTCTACGCGAAGCGCTACGAAGTCGCGACCCGCGACGACGTCGTTCGGTTTCTCACGTTCGACACCGGCTCGCCCAACTCGATTCTCTCGTGCCTCCGCAAGGCGCGCGAAAATGCGCGTTCGGTGCGCGAGGTCATTTCGTCCGAGATGTGGGAGCAGATCAACAAGTGGTACTTGCTCGTTCGCGACGCGGCGGCCGACGAGTCCGTGCTCGACGATCCGCACGACTTTCTGACCGAAGTCAAACAGGCCTCGCATACCTTCGTCGGCATCGCGGCGCTCACGATGACCCACGGCGAAGGATGGAACTTCGGACGGATCGGGCGGCTCATCGAGCGCGCCGATCAAACCAGCCGAATCATCGACGCCAAGCAGGCGCTTCTCCTCGCGCGCCCGACCGAGCTCGGGTCCAGCCTCGACTCGGTCAATCTGTCGGCGCTGCTCCGGTCGGTGAGCGCGCTCGAGATGTATCGCAAACGCCACGGGATGATCGCGTTTCCCACGGTCATCGGGTTTCTGCTCCTCGAAAAGGGGTTTCCCCGTTCTGTGCGGTATTGCCTCAACGAAGCGGCTCGTTCGCTCCACGCGATCACCGGCACTCCGGCGGACGCGGGCGACTCGGTCCCCGAGCGGCGTCTCGGACGGCTAAGCGCCGAATACGAGTACGCGTCGGTCGAAGAAATCCTGGCCGAGGGGCTCCATAACCACCTCGATCGCTTCCAGTCGAGACTCAACGACTCCGGAGCCGCTATACACGACACGTTCTTCGCGGTGCGTCCGGTCACTCCAGAGTCTCCGGAGCGTCCCGCCGCGGCGGCCACGCAAACGCAGTGGAGCTCCGCGCATTAGCCCGGGTTTTTGCGGAAGAGTTCCTTGCGCGAGGCCGGTGCGGGGCCTACGGTTGGGAGAGCACAAGCGTACGGCCGGGGCGCTGTTGGAAGGAGCTTCCTATGGGGCACAAGCATTTCTATGGGGTTGGGATCCTCTTGGCCGGGTGCAACGCTGCGCCGCCGGTCCCGGACAACCCGGTGCCTGCCCTGGCTCCCGATCTCGGCGCCACCACGGTCCAATCGGTATCCCCGCCGGCCATTTCGGGCGGGACGCTCCTTTTGTCCCAGGACGGAACAACCGCGATAGCGGCGGATCCCGACCGGGACCTCGTGAGCTTCGTCGATCTTGCGTCGAGGAAGCTCCGCGTCCAAACGGCGCTCACCGCCCGCGACGAACCAGGCCGCATGGTGGAAGACGCGGGCGGGCTGGTTCACGTCGCGCTCCGCGGTGCGGGTGAGTTGGCGACCCTCTCGATCGCGACCGGTCAGCTCGTTCAGCGCCGCGCCGTATGTCCGCAGCCCCGCGGCGTCGCTTACGACAGCGCGCTCGACCAGGTCCTCGTCGCTTGCGCCACCGGCGAGCTCGTGACCTTCGCGGCGGCGTCCGGCCCCGCCGTGCAAACGGTGACGGTCGAACCGGACTTGCGCGACGTCGTCATCGACGGGGAGGTGATCTTCGCGAGCAAGTTTCGTTCTGCGGAGATTCTCCAGCTGACGCGGAGCGGCAACATCGTGCAGCGGGCGTCGCTGCCCGCAGACCCCGGGAGCTTCCCGGCGCTGGCCTGGCGCATGCGGCTGACGCCGTATCATCAGATCTTCGTCGCTTATCAGGTCGACTCGACCACCTTCGTGCCGGTGACACCCGGCGGCTACGGCAATTCCGGGTCGAGTTTCGCCGGAGGGTCGTCGCCCTCCGGCTCCACGACATTTGGTTTCGGAGGTTCGTCGTCGCCGGGGGTACCCCTTACAAGCGTCGGTGGGGCCGGAATCGTACGCAGCGCCATCGCCGTCGTTGCGACCGACGCCGTGTCGGGCGGAACGCCGCTGCCGAGCCTCACCGGCACGAACCTGGGGAACGGAAGCAATGCCATCCAGACAAGTGTCCTTCCCGTCGACCTGGCGCTGCCGGCGTTTTCGCCGGCCAACGGCGCCCTCGCCGTCCTCGTCGCGGCCGGCAATTGGAAATCGGCGTTCACGAACGCGTACTCGACGTTCGTGACGGCAGTAACTCCTGGTCCTTCCGGCGGGGCTCAGCCTGCGTCGATCGACGGGCAAGTGATTGCGGCGGAAATCTTGCGGGACGGGACGATGCTCCTCCAAAGCCGCGAGCCCGCGGCGCTCCATTTCGTCAGCCCCGGCGCGGCCGGCCAAGCCGACTCGCTCCTCTCCTCCCTCACGCTCTCCGACGTGAGCCGCGAAGACACGGGCCACACGATCTTCCACACCAATTCCGGCGGTGCGGTCGCCTGCGCCTCGTGTCACGGCGAGGGCGCCGACGACGCCCAGACGTGGAACTTCGGCGGCGTCAAACCGCGGCGAACACCCTCGCTCCTCGGGACGGTGAAGGGAACCGCGCCGTATCACTGGGACGCGGACTTCCCGGATCTTCAGTCGCTTTCCCATGCGATCTACACGGTTCGCATGTCGGGGCGCGTACTCGCGCCGGATCAGGTCTCGGCACTTCAGAGCTGGATCGAGCAGTTGCCTCCGCCGAAGCGGCCCGCGGGGGACGCCGCGGCGATTGCGCGCGGTCAGGCCCTTTTCCAAGGCGAGGCAGCCTGCGCGAGCTGCCACTCGGGGCCGTCGTACACGAACAACACGACGGTCGACGTCGGCACCGGCGCGCGGCTTCAAGTGCCACCGCTCGTAGGCGTCGGGGCGCGGATGCCCATCATGCACGACGGGTGCGCGAAGTCGCTGATCGACCGGTTCACCGCGTGCGCCACGAGCGGGCACGGCCAGACGGCCAACCTCAACGCCGCTCAGGTCGGCGACCTCGTAGCGTTCATGAACTCCCTCTAGAAACCTGGCGCTTTTCGCCGATAGCTTCGCGATGCCGGTGTCGAGCGTGCTCGCCTACAGAAGTAGGCTCCGCGCGCTCGCCACCGGCCTCGCTCGCTCTCGGCGAAAATCGCCAGGTTTCTAGGGCACCTCTGTCTCGGCCGTGCACTAGGGAACTCGCGTGCCTGGCGTCCCTGGCGGTTCTATCCCCATCGCGCGAGAACGCTCGAGGTGGCCCTTCGATTGCGCGGTCGGACTCGCCGTGGGAGATTGAATAGCGTGCGGGCGGGTCCCGCGCGAGTGGGCCAAAGGCGCAGTGAATCCCGTTCAGCTCTCGCTGCCGATCGACGAGTTCCTCGCGCGACCTCACGCCCACGGCATCCCGCGCCAGCGGCGCATCTTCAGCAACCGGAACCTGCGGATGAGCGGCATCTCGTGGGTCGGATTCGACATGGACTACACGCTGGCCATCTACAACCAGCAGGAGATGGACGAGCTCTCGATTCGAGCGACCATCGCGAAGCTCGTCGAGCGCGGTTACCCCGAATTCGTTCGATCCATCCCCTATCAAACGGCGTTTCCCGTACGCGGGCTGCTGATCGACAAACGGTTCGGTCACATCTTGAAGATGAACTGCCACAAGTTCGTCACCAAGGGGTACCACGGCCTTCGCGAGCTCGCGAAAGACGAGCTGCGGCAACTCTATCACTCGAAGAAGATTCGCCCGGCGACGCCGCGATACCACTGGATCGACACGCTCTACGCGCTCAGCGAGGCGACTCTCTACGCGGCCCTCGTGGAAGCGATGGAGCAGCGGGGGCTCGCCATCGACTTTGCAAAGACGTTCACCGACATTCGGGAGTGCATCGACGAGGCTCACCGCGACGGGACGATCCTCGAGACGGTCGCGGCGGACTTCACCCGCTTCGTGCACAAAGACCCGGAGCTCGCGCCGACGCTGCACAAGCTGCGGAGCGCGGGCAAGCGCCTCTTTCTCCTGACGAACTCGCGCTGGCCGTACACCGACAAGATGATGACCTACCTGCTCGATGGCGCGATGCCCGAATACCCACACTGGCGGAATTACTTCGACGTCGTCATCGCCGCGGCCATGAAGCCTGCGTTCTTCCAGGAGCGGCGCCCGCTCCTAGAACACGACGGGGGAGAACTCGTTCCGGCGAGCCTGCCGCTCGAACGCGGCAAGATCTACGAAGGTGGCAACCTCCAAGACCTCGAGGCGGCACTCGGCGCGGTCGGCGACGAAGTCCTCTACGTCGGCGACCACATCTACGGCGACATCCTTCGCAGCAAGAAGGAAAGCGCGTGGCGAACCGCCATGATCATTCAGGAGCTCGAAGGCGAGGTGAATGCCCACGACACGTGCCGGGAGGACATTTCCCGAGCCGAACACCTCGAGGATGCCCGCGACCGGCTCGAGGACGAGCTCCGATTTTACCAAAGTCGGTACAAGGAGATCTCGCGCCGTATCGAGCACCCGCCGGCCAAGACGAACGGCGCGCACGCGGACGGGGCCGAGGTCGAGCGCAGTCGCATCAAGCGCGCAATCGATCGGGTTCGCGGGCGACTCCGCCTGGTCGACGGAGAGCTTCAGGCGATTGAGCGCCGCATCGACCAGAGGTTCCACCCGTTCTGGGGGTCTCTCCTCAAAGAGGAGAACGAAGAATCGAGCTTCGGCTCACAGGTCGAGGACTACGCCTGCCTCTACACCTCGAGAGTGTCGAACTTTCTTCTTTATTCCCCGCAGCAGCACTTTCGCAGCCCGCGAGACGAGATGGCGCACGAGCTCGAACGCGCTTCGGATTGATCCGCTTTTTCCGGCTCGACGAAGTCGCGTTCGCGACTACCCTTGGCGCCTCCGTTATGCTCGAACTGCCGCGCGGTCGCCTGAAGCAGCGCCCCGAGGATTTCGTCGTCGAAGAAATCCCGGCCTACGCGCCGAGCGGCGCAGGCGAGCACGTTTTCGTCCGCTTCACGAAGCGCGACACGACGACGCTCGATGCGGTACGGGCCTTCGCCCGGGCGCTCGATTGCGATCCGCGCGAGGTCGGCTTCGCCGGCATGAAAGACAAGCGCGCCGTCGCCACGCAGACGATATCGCTCCACGCCCCGCGCGGCGTCGACGCGAGAACCGTCGCGGCCCGGGCCCTCTCGCTCGAGGTCGACGGGATCGTCGTCCACGAGGCGGCCCCCCACGGCAACAAACTCAAACCCGGACACCTCGAGGGAAACCGCTTCGAAATCACGGTGCGAGACGTCGCGCGGGATCGGCTCGGCGAAGTGACGGCGGCCCTCGATCGGGTGGCACGCATCGGAGTGCCGAACGCGTTCGGGTCGCAGCGGTTCGGAGTCGAGGGGAACAACGCGCGGCGAGCGCTCGCGTGGCTGCGCGGCGAAGACAAGGGCCCTCGCGATCCGCGAATGCGCCGGCTTCTCTGGTCGTCGCTCCAGTCAGCGGTCTTCAACGAGGTGCTCGATGCGCGAGTCCGAGACTCGACTTGGGCGACGCCCGTCGAGGGGGACCTGTTAAAACTTCGTACGTCCGGTGGCCTTTTCGTCTGCGCGGCTGTTCAGACGGACGGAGAGCGCGCCGCGCGGGGCGAAGTGTCGCCGACGGGGCCCATCATCGGGGCCAGGATGCGCTGGCCCGACGGAGCGCCCGGCGAGCTCGAGCGCCGGATCGCCGCCGCGCAGCTCGGAGACGGGTTCGATCTCGCCAGCACGCGGCGCTTCGGGGAGGGGAGTCGCCGTTCGCTGCGACTCTGGGTAGAGGACATGCGCTGGGAGATCGTCGAAGACGATTCCGGGCATCGAGCGGCCAGCGTTCGGGTTTACTTCGTGCTACCGAAGGGGGGCTACGCCACGACCGTCCTCGGTGCTGCCCTGACCGTCGACGAAACGGACGAGCCCACGGAGGCATCGTCACAGTCACAGGACGAATCTACATGAATTCTCTCATCGAACGCGTGAAGAGCGCGATGGTCGGGCTTGGCACGGGGTGGATCCTCCTTCTCATGCTGCTGCTGAGCGTCGTATCGCTCGCCATCATGCTCGAACGCGCGTGGCTCTATTGGTCGCTGCGCGACAACATCGACGACTTGATGCGCGACCTCGGGAGGCTACTTCGAAGCAACGACTTGGACGGAGCGCGTCGCCGGCTGGAGGAGTCGCGGAGCGCGGAGGCCGCGGTCGTCATCGCGGGCCTCGTGGAGGCGGACAGGGGCGTCGCCTCCGCAGAGGAGGCGATGGACGGCGCCAGCGCGCTCCAGCGCTTGAAGTTGGAAAAGCGCCTCGCGTTCCTCGGAACACTCGGGAATAACGCCCCGTTCATCGGCCTGCTCGGAACGGTCATCGGAATCGTTGCCGCGTTCGACGAGCTCAGCAAAGTGAAGATGGCGGCTTCAGGCGGGTCGACGCAGCTTGCGCCGGAGGCCGTCATGGCGCGCATTTCCGAGGCCCTCGTGGCAACCGCGATCGGGATTCTAATCGCGATTCCGGCGGTTGCGGCCTTCAATGCGTTCCAGCGGGTCGTGCGGGGCACCGTCGCGAATACCGAGGCGCTCGGCCATGTCCTCCTCGCCCACCTCAAGGCGGCTCCGCTTGCCGCGGGTCCTGGCGAACCATCCAGGGGCGAGCGCGCGGGCGATTCCAGCGCTTCGGGCCGAGGCAAGGGAGACAAGTCCGACGCGTCGGAGAGGAATTGACATGGCGGGCGGCGCGCAAGAGGCCGACGACGCCATCACGGGCATCAACGTCACTCCGTTGGTCGACATCACCCTCGTGCTCCTCATCATTTTCATGGTGACGACGAAGATCGTGCTCAATCAGACCGTGCCGCTCGATTTGCCCAAGGCCGCGACCGGGACGAGCGACGTGCAGATCGTCTTCAGCATCATCCTCGCGCTCGACGGGCGGGCGGTCGTCGACGGCAAGCCGATCGCCAGCGACGAAGAGATCTTGCCGCTCGCGCGCGAGGCGCAAGCGCAGCACCCGGACCTCCGCGTGGTCATCAAAGCGGATTCCGCGGTGACGCACGGGCGCGTAATTCACGTGCTCGATCTGCTAAAGCAGGCTCACGTGAGCAAGATCGCATTCGGTGTGACGCCGGCGCCGCTGGCACCGCAGCATTGAGACGACCGCAATGCAGGGCAGAAGCGAGAGGGAAATACCGAAGAACGGCGGACCTCCGGTGGCTCCGTTCGCGAGCGCAGGCGGCGCCATGGCTCTTTACGACGACCCGATGAGCAAAGTGCTCGGGCTCGACGCGAAGACGTCGACCCTGGGCGCCTGGTTCGGATTCACTTCCGGGTCGACGCTGCTGCTCGTGGGCTTGATGGCCCTTACCAGCGTCGTCGCCTGGATTCACTCGATGCAGCCCCGCGCGGCGGGGGCCCCGCCCGACGAGATAGACGTCATCAAGGAAGACCAGCCGCCGCCTCCTCCTCCGCCGGAACCCGAGCAGCCGAAGTCCGAGCCCGTCGTTGCCCCGCCGCCCCGGGCGCGCGAGGCACCGCCCCCTCCAGCGCCCGCGCAGGCCGCGAAGGTTCTCGCGCGCGAGCCCGATCCGAACGAACCGGTCGATCTGACGGCCAACACAATCGTGCAGGGCACGGCCGACAGTTACGCGGGGGGCTTTACCTCCGCGACGGGCACCAACGCCAACGCGGTCCACACCATGCCCGCCGCCGGTGGTGTTCCGGGGGGGACCGGGCCCTCCCGGCCGTCTCCCAAGGTGGCCGGCCCCGACCTCGCGCGTCCGGCGTCCGTCGGGAGCGCCGACTGGCAGTGCCCATGGCCCGCCGAGGCCGACACCGCCCAGATCGACGACGAGTTCGTACCCGTCCGCATCGAAGTGCGCTCGGACGGTCGGCCTTCCGACGTGCGCGTCTCGAGCGACCCGGGCAACGGCTTCGGGCGCGAGGCACGCAAGTGCGCGTTGTCGAAGGTCTACGTGGCGGCCCGCGACCACGACGGCACCCCCATCGCCGGTACGATCAACATCCGGGTTCACTTCACGCGCTGAGGCTCGTAGAACGAATCGTCATGGCGGACGCCCCACGAGCCGAACTCGCAGGATTGGCGGCATCCCTTCGCGCGTACCTCGAGTGGCAGGGGGAAACGGGAGCCACCGGGTTTCCCCGTCGCCCCGTCGCGCTCTCGACCTCCGCGCCGATCGCGCCCCCTGCCGCCCTCGCGCCTCTGGCCTCGGCGACTGGTCCGACGCCGGACGACCCTCCGGCGCCCGCGGCGACGCCGGCGACCGCTTCGAGCGCGAGCGTGGCTGGCCACGTTCGACTCCCTCGACTCGCGGCGGAAGTAGCCGGATGTCACAAGTGCGGACTCGCGGCCACGCGCACCCAAACGGTATTTGCCCGCGGGAATCCCGAGGCGCAGCTCTGCTTCGTCGGCGAAGCGCCGGGCGCGGACGAAGACGCGCAGGGCCTGCCGTTCGTCGGCCGCGCCGGCCAGCTCCTCGATCGGATGATCGCGGCCATGGGACTCCTGCCGGAGAAGGACACCTACGTCTGCAACATCATCAAGTGCCGGCCACCCGAAAACCGGCGACCGGAACCCGACGAGATCGCGACGTGCATTCCTTACTTGCACGAGCAGCTGGCGCTCGTACGCCCGCGGGTCATCGTGGCGCTCGGCAATACGTCGGTCGTGGCGCTTCTCGACACGAAGGCCGGGATCACCAAGGTTCGCGGCCAATGGAAGCTTTATCGAGGCCGCACACTCGTCATGCCGACCTTCCACCCGTCGTATCTTCTGCGCCCCGGGCCACAGCAGGCGGAGGCGAAGCGTCAGGTATGGGAAGACCTCCAGCTCGTCATGAAGGAGCTCGGACTCGCGCTCCCGAAGCTTCCCAATAGCGGGGGCTGAACCCGCGTGGCGGGTTCCCCTCGGAAGCGTGGGCGTGGAGGTCGCTCACTTCCCGAAACTCATTCCCGTCTGCACGGCCGGACGACCCTCCATCCGGGTCATCCACTTGCGGACGGCGTCGGCCCCTTCGAGCACCTGCGGATGCAGGTCCGCCGCGGCGGCGAACCATGGGTAACTGGCGATGTCGGCGATCGAGTACTCGCCCGCGATCCACTGACGGTCGCGCAAGCGCGCGTCGAGGACGCCGACGAGGCGTTTGGACTCGCCGAAGAACTTTTCGAAAGCTCCCTCGTCTCGAGGCTCTTGCCGCCCGAAGGCCATCATCTGCCCGAAGAACGGCCCCGGGCCCCCAACCTGCCAGTAGAGCCAGGAGAGCACTTCCGACCGGCCGGGCTCCTCCTTCGGCAAGAACTTCCCGGCCTTGTTCGCCAAGTATTGCAATATCGCTCCGGACTCGAACACGACGACGAGCTCGGCGTTCGCGCCCTCGGTGTCGACGAGCGCCGGAATCTTTCCATTCGGATTGATTGCGAGATAAGCCGGTTTCTTTTGGTCATTCGCGCCGAGATTCACGAGATGAAGGTCGTATGACCAACCGAGCTCGGCGAGCAGAATGGGCACTTTCTTTCCGTTCGGCGTGTACCAGGTATAGAGGTCGAGCATCGCCCTATGAGATGTCATTCCCCCCCCGCGCGTCTCGCCGATTTGGAGTCGGGGTACGAGGCAAGGGCATGTTCCGCTCCGAGCGGACGGCTCGTTCGCTCCGTCGCAGAGCATCCCGCTCTCACCCACACTTGCGTGGGCGCACGCGTTGTTTGTCTCGCGTCGAGGGTCCGAACATTGGACAATCATGTGGGGGTAGTTCGCGGTGAAAGCAGGGCACGACAATCCGCTGCGCATGGGCGACATGATCGAAGACCTGGTCCAACGCTGGAAACAGAACCCGAGCTCGGCAACGACGGTCGCACTCTGCGAAGCGCTCCGTGAGAATCCGCGCGTCGCGCTCGTGCAGCAAGTGGGCGAGTTCGCCAAAGAGCGGCTCGCGGGCGACGTATCGGTGTTGGTCTCGGTGGCGCGGATGTACATCGAGGCCAGCCGCTTCATGGACGCCCAAGCGGTGCTCGTCGCCGCGGGCAAGACCGCGCCGCGCGACGGCAGAGTGTACCGCTGGCTCGGCGAAGTGCTCTTGCGACGGGGCGACGCGGAGCGCGCCGAGAAAGTGCTGGAGCGGTCGGTACAGCTCGGCGACCGCGACGGAGGCGCCAGCGCTTGGCTCGATCGGGCTCGCTCGTGTCGAGCGTTGCAGGCGGCGTCGGGCGCGAGCGCCGTGGCGGCGGAGGTGGCGCGCGCCGCGGGGCATACTCGGCTCAGCGGTTCGCTCCCGCGCTTCGTGTCCGAAGCCGACGGCGAAGAGACCGCAACGCACATGATCGAACCCGTCGATACCGGCGAGATCGACACGGCGATCCCGGCTCCCGTGCCGACGGCTCCCCCGATCGCCAAGCACGTCGACGCCGCGCTCCATCGGGCCCGGAAGCCGCTTCCCCCGCAGCGCAATGGCGCCGTCGCGGCCCGGCCCACGCTCTCCGCTTCCGGCGGTGCTTCGTCGAACGGGCAGGTCCTCGTACCTCACCCGCGGGACGTGCTCGACGCGCTCGCCCTCGCCGGAGTGTTCGAGCCTCCCATCGGAATCGAGGGCCCGGTCGCCGGCTGGGACAGCGCCGCGCGCGGTCCGAAGCGAAAAGGCGCTCCTGCGCTCATCGCCGGCATGGTGCTCTTCCTCGTGGCCAGCGCCGGCATCTATTTGTTCTACCGGCACAAGCGCGAGGTCGAGCACCTGCAGGCGGAGGCTCTGCTGACCACGGTCGAAGCGCAGCTCCACGCCGCGAAGCCCGACTCCTTGTCGTCGATGGAGAAGTCGCTGGCGCAGGCGTTCGCGCTCGAATCGCGCAGCCCGCGCGCCGCGCTCGACTGGGCGAGAGAGCGTGCATTGACCGGACTCGTCACGAGCGGCGCCGATGTCGCCTTCGAAGACGCGATGGCACGGGCAAAGGAACTCGGCGTGCCAGAACAGAAGTACGCGTTTGCGCACGTCGCCTCGTTTCTTTTTCCGGGCGACACCGCGGGCGCGGCGGCGGCTCTGGCGCAATGGGAACGAACGGCGAAGGACGACGCGTGGTACCAGCTGGTGGCCGGAGCGGCGCTCGAACGCGCCGGCGACGGGCGCGCGCGTGACCGCTACGCCGCGGCAGCGAAGCTCGACCCTGAGCTCTTTCCGGCCAAGACCGCTCTCGCGCGCGCGACCGCGATCGACGGCGATACGCAAGAGGCGATGCGTCTTGCGCGTGCGCTGCGGGTCGCCATGCCGGAGCGTGCGGAGCCCGTGGCGCTCGTCGCGCTGGCGTGGGGGCGGGATTTCAAACGAGAGGACGCCGGCCGGCCGGCCGAGGTCGACCAGGTGGCCAAACGGGAAGGAGAGCTCCCCGCGTCGTTGAAGTTCGTTCCCCACGCGATTGCCGCGCTCTCGGCCTTCGACCGGAAGGGTGTCGGCGACGCGCAGGCCGAGGTGCAGACTGGACTGGGCGCCGCCGAATCGCCCGGGGCGGCCGTGTGGCTCGGAACGATCGCGCTGTCGCTCGGGGACGAGGCGCTCGCGCGTAGGGCGGCCCTCCTCGCGCTACAGCTTTCGGCTGCCTACGAACCGGCGAGAGCCCTCGCGGCCCGCGTGGCGTTGCTCGGCGGCCGGCTCGACGAAGCGCTGAAGGCGACCGAAGATCTCGACCCGGCGTCACCGGACGTGGCCGTCGTCCGCGCGGCTACGGCTTACGAGCGGGCCGATGCCGATGCGGTCGTTCGCGCGCTCGAAGCCCTTCCGCCCGACACGCGCAGGCTACCGTTCTTTGCCGCGCTCGGCCTCGCGGAGGCCGCGCTCTCGGGCCGGTTGCATCTGGATGCAGCAAAGCTCCGGCTGCTGGCCGAGGACGACGCCCCATGGGCGAGCCTGGTGGCCATGGACCTGGCCCTCGACCAGGGCGATCTCGCCTCCGCCGACAAGATCGCGTCCACGTGGGGAAAGGACGGCGAGGCGCAACCGCTCCGCGCCCTTCGACTCGCGCGCCTCGCTCGCTACGAGGGACGTATGGACGCGGCCGACGCGCTTTCGCAGACCGCGCTCGCGCGCGGAACGGTCACGCCACGGGTTCTCTGGGAGCGTGCGTACGTTCTGGTCGCAAGAGGTCGCGGCGGCGAGGTCGGGTCCCAGCTCGCGCGCTACCCGCTCGTTCTCGGACCGGTCGCGACCTGGCTCAGCGCTTATGCGGTCGCCTCGGGAGGCAACACGGAAGGCGCGAGGGCGAGGACGGCGTCGATCGATCCGCCCCCGCCGGGAGCCCCGCTCGAGGCGCGCATCGTCGCGGCCTCTGCCCTGGGCGCGATGAAAGATCGGAGGCGAGGCGGTGACTACGTGAAAGACATCCTCGCTTCCGGCCTCGTGGATCCCGACCTCGTCGCCGCCGCGCTCGCGCTTGGCCTCAAAAGAGTCGAGCACGGCAGGCGCGGGGCCACGTACGAGTAGGGAGACCGCCGAACCGGACCTACCGCTTGACCGAAACGTTGGTCATCGACGGATTGCCCCCCGCCTGTGCGGCCGACCGGCCCTCCATCATCATCCGCAGCTCTTCGGTCTCGAGCGAGCGCCCCATGGCCTCCTCGTAGGAAATGAGCCTTCGTTGATGAAGCGAGTACAAGCTTTGATTGAGCGTCTGCATTCCGAACTTGTCCTGCCCGACCTGCATCTGCGAGTAGATCTGGTGGACCTTGTCCTCGCGGATCAGATTTCGGATCGCCTGGTTGGGCACCAGGACTTCGAGCGCGAGGACGCGCCCGGGCGCGCCCATGCGCGGCAAAAGCTGTTGCGAGATGACCCCCTGCAGCACGAACGACAGCTTCGATCGGACCTGCTGTTGCTGGTGCGGCGGGAAGACGTCGATGATTCGATTGATCGTCGAGACGGCGCTGTTCGTATGGAGAGTCGCGAAGACGACGTGACCTGTCTCGCTGATCGTCAGAGCGGCCTCGATCGTCTCGAAGTCGCGCATCTCGCCGACGAGAACGACGTCCGGGTCCTGGCGCAAGACGTATTTCAGCGCGCTCTTGAAGCCATCGGTGTCCGTGCCCACTTCGCGCTGGTTGACGATCGAGAGCTTGTGCGGGTGCAGGTACTCGATGGGATCTTCGACGGTGATGATGTGCAGCCGCTGCTCGGCGTTGATCTTGTCGATGATCGCCGCGAGCGTCGTGGACTTTCCGGATCCCGTCGGCCCGGTCACGAGAATGAGGCCGCTCGGCTTGTTGGCGAAATCGGCGACGATCGGGGGTAGTCCGAGCTCATCGGAGCTCAGAATCTTGAATGGGATGGTGCGGAAAGCGCCGGCCACGGCCCCCCGCTGCATGTAGACGTTCGCGCGAAACCGGGAGAGGCCCTTCACGCCGAACGACAGGTCGAGCTCGCTGTGTTTTTCGAAATGGGCGCGCTGCTCTTCCGTCAGCACCGAGAAACAGAGCTGCTTCGTCTCGACGGGGCCGAGCGGCGGTAGCTTCAACGGCACGATGCTCCCGTCGATCCGCAGGAGCGGCGGGGTGCCGGTCGTCAGGTGCATGTCACTCGCGCCCTTCTCAATCATCGTCTTGAGAAGCTGGTGCAGATTGACTTTGAACTCGGCCGTTTGCGTCATGCGCCTCTTTCCGAATTTACTGCATCTCGGGCGCCCGATGGGAATGTCTGCCTCGCCGCGCTCCCGTGACAAATCCCACTATCGGGGGCGGTAGGCGGTCTAGTCCGCCATCGTCACGCGCATGACCTCCTCCGGGGTGGTCACGCCGTCGATGACTTTCCTGATGCCGCTCGCACGGAGCGAGCTCATACCGTTCTTGATCGCGCCGAGTTTGAGCTCGGCCGTCGAAGCGCCCTGGAGCACCATCTCCTTGAGGTTGTCGGTGAATCGCATCACTTCGTAGAACGCGATGCGGCCTTTGTAGCCGCTGCCGTTGCAGGTGCGACAGCCGGCACCTTTGACCAACTTCGCTTGGGCGATTTGCTCGGGCGAAAACCCGCAGTCTTCGAGGATCTTCCGCTCATAGCGAATTTGCTGACGACAGTCGGAGCAAATCTTGCGGGCCAGGCGCTGGGCGAGCACGAGGTTCACGCTGGCCGTGATGAGGAACGGCTCGACGCCCATGTTGAGCAGGCGCGAGATCGTCGCCGGGGCGTCGTTCGTGTGCAGGGTGGAGAGCACGAGGTGGCCGGTGAGGGCGGCCTTCACCGCGATCTCGGCGGTTTCGAAGTCGCGGATCTCGCCGACCATGATGATGTCCGGGTCTTGGCGAAGGAACGCGCGGAGGGCCATTGCGAAGTTGAGGCCGATCTCGTCGTGCATCTGCACCTGATTGATGCCGTGGAGATTGTATTCGACCGGATCTTCCGCGGTGCTGATGTTGTGCCCGACCTTGTTGAGCTCCGTCAGAGCGGAATACAAGGTCGTGGTCTTGCCGGAACCCGTGGGACCGGTGACGAGCACCATGCCCCACGGCTGGTTGATCGCCCACTTGAAGTCGTCGAGGGGCTTCGTGTCGAAGCCGAGCTTCGTCATGTCGAGCTGCAGGTTGCCCTTGTCGAGCAACCGCATGACGACTTTCTCGCCCCAAATCGTCGGGAGCACCGAGATGCGAAAGTCCATCTCGCGACCCTTGCCGAGCTTGAGTTTGATGCGCCCGTCCTGAGGGAGGCGCCTCTCGGCGATGTCGAGCGAGGCCATGATCTTGATGCGGCTTGTGATGGCGTTCTTGAGCTTGAGCGGCGGGGTCATTTCCTCGGCGAGGACGCCGTCGATGCGATAGCGCACGCGGAGCTTCTTCTCGTAGGGCTCGATGTGGATGTCGCTCGCGCCCTTCTTGATGGCGTTGAGCAGCATCATGTTCACGAGACGCACGACCGGCGCGTCCTCGCTCGCCTTCTCCAGCTCGAGGAGGTTGACGTCCTCCTCGTCGCCCGTGAACTCGATCTCCCGCTCGTCGAACCCGGCCATCACCTCGTCGTACGAGGGGCCGGAGTTGTAATACTTCTCGATCGCGTTGTGGATTGCGGTCTCGCTCGAGATGACCGGCTCGATATTGTAGCCAGTCAAGAACTTGAGATCGTCGATGGCATTGAGGTTCGTCGGATCCGCCATCGCGACGATGAGCGAGTTGCCCGTCCGCGAAACCGGTACCACCTTGTGTCGCTCGCACGGCTCTTTGGGGACGAGCTTCAAGATCTCGGCGTCGATCTCGTACTCTTCTAGGTTGACCGTGGGGACTCGGTATTGCTGAGAAAGAAAGCTCGTGATCTCGTCGTCGCTCACGTATCCCAGCTTCGCGAGCGTGTAGCCCAGGTTTTGGCCGGACTTCTGCTGCTCCTCTTGCGCATGCCGGAGTTGCGCCAGCGAGATAAGCTTCTCGCGGACGAGTAGCTCACCGAGCCGATTGTTGTTGGCCATCCTCGCTCAGACTAACAGGCTTTACGGCAGGTATGGCGCGCATCTTCGGAAGCTTGCTCGGAAAAGGGCGCGCACTCACGCAGGCGCGCGCCGCGGAACTGAAAGGCGAACTGGCCCAAGCGGCCGCGCTTTTCGCTTCCGCCGGCCGGCCGGACGAAGCGGCCCGCGTCATGGTGCTCCGCGGCGACGCCGAGCCCGACCCGGCGCAGCGCCTCCGTCATTACTTGCAAGCCGTGGCGACAGCCCCCGACGGAAGTAGTATGCGCACCCACGCTCGGCGCAAGCACGCGTCGGCCATCGTCGCCATGGCCGCGGTCGCGCCCGTGACCGCGGCGTCGCAGCGCGACCTCGCTCGCGCCGCGTCCGAGCTCGAGGCCATCGGCGATCACGCGCACGCGGCGGACGCTCATGCGCTTGCAGGCGACTTCGACGGACAGGCTCGGGCCTTGGCTCGCGCGGGAGACGTGGACGCGCTCGACCAACTTCTCGGCGAGCAGCAGGCGCGGGATCGGGAGGCCATCGCGCTTCGCCGGGCGTATAGCGAAGTCTCTCTCCTCGCCGCCAGCGGTCGGAGGCGGGACGCAGCGGCGATGGCACGCGCATCGTCGGACGAGGGGCTCCGCGAGCGAGGACGATCCGTGGAACGACGACGGGTCGCGGGCGACATCGTACATGCGACCTTGCGCGGACGCGGCGTCTCCATCGCCCTCGGCGACGAGGTCGTGATCGGGCGCGCACCGGGCCATTGGATGCCCGGGGCAGGGGGCGAGCGCCCCGGCAGTTCGGTCGGCGCGATCGTCGTCGCCGCTGCGGCCGTCAGTCGAACGCACCTTGCCGTCGCCAGGCGCAACGGAGAGGTGGTCGTGCGCGATCTCGGCAGTCGCAACGCGACGACTCTGCGAGGGTCGGCCTTGTCCGGAGAGGCGTTCGTAGGCGACGGCGTCGAGCTGTGTCTCGGGCGCGACGTTCCGCTCTCGGTGCGCCCTGCGAGCGAGATCGCGGGCGCGGTCGAAATTGAAGTGGCCGGCCTCCGCTTCGTCGCCCCGCTCGGACCGGCCGTGCTCGGCGTGGGCCGCTGGCGGTTGGAGCGGGGCCCGGACGCCTGGGTCGAACTCGCGACGTGCGACGACCCACCCGCCTTTTCGGGGGCCTTTCGGCTGGCGGCGAACATCACGCTCCTCGAAGGGGACGCAATCTGCACCGAACGCGGCGAACCTCCGGTTTTCGGAGTGCGGGGCGCATGAAGGGCGAGGCATCCAGTTCTCCCGATCTCGAGCGACTCGCGGCGTTCGGCGGCCCCGGAGGTCCGAATTTGAGCGAAGCGCTGGGACTCTTTGCCGGGCTCCGGAAGACGCCCCACGAGAGGACCGCGATCGATCGGCTCCTCGCCCTCGACGCGGCTGCGTCGCTGCCGGACGCCCTGCTCGTCGCGATCGCGTCGGCGCTCGTCGACCGCGGCGACAAAGCTTCTGCTGCGCGGGTGGCCGCTCGGGCCGTCTCGTCGCCTGCCCTCGTCCTGCGCGCCGATCTGTCCGCGGGCGCCGGCGACCTCGGAGCGGCTCTCGCCCTGGTCGAACGCGTCCTCGCGCGCGACATCGATTGGCCCGGAGCGCGCGATCGGCACACACGATGGGCGGAGCAACTGGGTTTGAGCCGGCCGAGCGCCGGACCGTGGGCGACCGCCGTACCGGACCTCCCGGGCTCGCCGTTCGAACGGATACGGGAGGTGGGACGCGGAGGGTCGGGCATCGTGCACGAGGCCATCGACCGAACCCTGGGCAGGCGTGTCGCGCTCAAGACGTATCATCGCCCGGATCGAGACCGCGCCCAGTTGTTGCACGAAGCCCGCGTCGCGGCGGCGCTCTCCGGGCCGGGCGTCGTGCGCGTCTTCGACGTGGACCCGGACGCCGGGTGGCTCGCGTTGGAGTGGGTTCCTTCGGGGGCATTGGGCTCGCTGCTCCGCGCGCGCCAGACCGAGCTGCTGTCGCCGATGGCTCGCTGGGTGGTGCCGCTCGCCGCTGCACTCGGGCGCGTCCACGCCGCGGGGTGGGTTCACCACGACATCAAGCCGGCGAACGTGCTCTTGCGCGGGCCCGGAGCGCCGCTCATCAGCGATTTCGGAATCGCCCGGCGAACCCGGGAGCCGAGTCCGGCCGGTAGCCTCGGTTACGTGTCGCCCGAACGGCTCGCCGGCCGGCCAAGCGACCCTCGCGACGACGTGTACGGGTTCGGCCGAGTGCTGGAGGACGCCATCGACGCCCTGGATGAGCCGAGCGCCCGTGCGTGGAGCGCGCTCGCCGCGGCTTGCACGGGGCCGGAGGAAAACCGCCCCTCCGAAGGAGCGGCCCTTTTCGCGAGAGTGGTGCTGGAGGCTCGCACCATTAAGGAGTAAGAGGCTCGTCTCGCGCGGGCGACCGAACGTGACCGATTTGCATCCAACCTACCCGTCGAAACGGTCTTTGCCATGCCTACCACCTACACCGATCTCATCGCCGACATTCGGAAGCGCACGAAACAAGTCTCCTTGGAGGAGCTCAAGCGGCGCCTCGACGCCCGCGAAAAGCTAACCCTCGTCGACGTCCGCGAAAAGGATGAGTGGCGCGGCGGCTACATCCCAGGCGCGCTCTCGCTTCCGCGCGGTTTCCTCGAGATCCAGGCCGAGCAAAAACTGCCAGACAAGAACGCGCGCATCGTCGCCTACTGCGCGGGCGGCACGCGCTCCGCATTGGCGGCCGCCGCATTGCACGACCTCGGCTACACGAATGTCGAGACCGCGAATCCCGGATTCGTGCGCTGGAAGGATCTCGGCTACCCGACCGAGACGCCGCCTCAGCTTACCGACGGTCAACGCGAGCGCTATTCGCGGCACATTCTCCTGCCCGAGGTGGGTGAAACGGGCCAGGCGAAGCTCTTGCAGAGCAAGGTGCTGTTGCTCGGCGCCGGAGGCCTGGGCTCCCCCGCCGCGCTCTATTTGGCGGCGGCCGGCGTTGGGACGCTGGGGATCGTCGACGCCGACGTGGTCGACGCATCGAACCTGCAACGACAAATCATCCACGCGACGAGCCGTGTGGGTACTCCGAAGGTCGAAAGCGCAGCCAAAGCCATCGCTGACCTCAACCCGGACGTGAAGGTCGTCGCGCACAGGGAGCGGATGACGAGCGCGAACGTCGACCGGCTCTTTTCCGACTACGAAGTCGTCATCGACGGAACGGACAATTTTCCGACTCGCTACCTCGTCAACGATGCGAGCGTGTGGCTCGGCAAACCGGTCGTACACGGCAGCATCTTCCGTTTCGACGGGCAAGTGACGACGTTCATCCCCGAAAAAGCGGCCAAGAAGTTGGGAATGGCGGACGCCAGCCCGTGCTACCGGTGCCTTTATCCCGAGCCGCCGCCGCCGCATCTCGCGCCGAGCTGCCAGGAGGCCGGCGTGCTCGGGATTCTATGCGGAATCATCGGCACGATGCAGGCGACCGAAGCCATCAAGATCCTACTCGGCAAAGGGACGACGCTCGCCGGGCGTTTGATGACCTACGACAGCTTGAAGATGAAGTTCCGCGAGCTCAGGCTCCGGCGCGATCCCCATTGCCCCGTGTGCGGCCCCGCGCCGACCATCACGAGCTACATCGACTACGAGGGATTCTGCGCGACCGGCTGAGTTTAGAGCGCGTGCGTGGCTTCGTCCTTTGCAGTCCGCGCATCGCCATTTCGTTCGTCCGCGTCGTGCGCGGGCAGCTCGGGTAGCGCGGACGAACCGGTCGGCTCCTCGGTTACGTAGCGCGGGGCTTCGCCGGGCCGGCTCGCGTCGGTCCACGCGACGTGACCCGTCCCCGGGTCGCGAACGTCGATATGAATGAAGCCGCTGTTCGGATAAAATCCGCACCCGGTGTCTTGCAGCGTCTTGCAGAACGCGACGAGCGCTTCGTTTGCGACACCGTCGACTCGAAAATCGAGCGCACGCCCGGTCGAGTGGTAGCTCCCCGCGCTGCGGGGACGGAATCCGGACACCAGGACCAGGCGCGTCGGCTCGGTGCCCTTGCGAAAATGGTCGACCACGAGTTCCAACCGCTCGACGAGCCGCGCGTCGAGACGACGAGCACCCGTCGCTCGAGCCAACGTCGAGAGCTGCTCGACGCCGGCAGGGGCCGCGGCGCCGTCACATTTGGCGAGCGAGAGTTTCACGGACTCGGCGCCCGCGACGACCCGGATGGGCGCCTTCACGCACTCGCGCGGCTTCGGCTCGTTCGTGGCCCGCGCCTGCCGGATGTGATGGGTTCGGACGCCCGCTAGACGGGGCTTTGCGTCCGTGCGGGAAGCCGCGCCGGCAACCGCCGGGATCAGGGCCAGCGCGAGAGCGGCGAACGGAATGAAAGAACGTGGATTGAGGACGGCCATGAGGTGTCCCACATTGGAGCACAATCATTCGTTGGGCCAAGAAAGTAGCCCCGGCCCGCGCGGGCGCTTGACCCCGCCACCCGGAATCGCGAACCCTTCGCGGCGCATGAACCGTTCCGAGTTCGAGGCGGCGCTGCGGAACTTATTGGCAAACGCGGGGGTCGCCGGAGGGAACCTCTCGTGCCTCGCATGCGAGCAGTGCCAGGGTTGCAGCGAGTGTACGTTCTGCCATTCGTCCAGGGGACTCGCGAGGTGCCACTATTGTACAGGCTGCACCGATTGCACAGACTGCGCACACTGCGTTCGATCCTCGGGCTGCCTCGGGTGCCAACATTGCGTCGAGGCCGAGCGCTGCATCGGCAGCGCTTATCTGGTTCGGTCCGTCGGCTGCAACGGGTGCAACTACTGCTTCGGATGCGTGGGCCTCTCGAGACGCGATTTTCACGTTCTGAACCAGCCGTACGACCGGGCATCGTATTTCGAACTCACGGCCCGCCTCGAGCGCGAGCTCCGCATCGCGCCCCCATGAGAGCGGTCGTACAGCGCGTTTCGTCCGCCCGGGTCGAGGTCGACGACATCGTCGTCGCTGCGATCGAACGGGGATTGCTCGCCTACGTCGGGTTCGGGCGACACGACACCGAGGCGGACCGCGGCTGGGTTCTCTCGAAAATCGTGGGCATGCGGATTTTCCCGGACGACGCCGGGAAGATGAGCCGCAGCGTGGTGGACGTGAACGGCGCAATTTTGCTCGTCAGCCAATTCACCCTCTACGGCGATTTGCGCCGCGGACGGCGGCCGAGCTTCGACGAAGCGATGCCGCCCGAGCAGGCCGAAGCCGCCTACGACGCGGCCGTAAGCGAGGCGCGCGCGATGGGCGTACGCGTCGAGAAAGGACGGTTCCGGGCGGACATGCGAGTTTTTTCGGTGAACGAAGGACCGGTCACGATCGCCATCGATTCGGCGGTTCGGGGCCTCCTTCCTGGCGCAGCGCAATCGGGATGACAGAGGACGGCGACGCAGACGTTGACCCGGTGTTCGAGGCGCTCTGGAAGCGCGCGCTCGAGGCGTGGCACGAAGACGCGGTCCACGCGGCGCTGCTCAATCACGCGATCCGGGCGCAGGCGTTGCCGCAAATCGCCGGCCGATATCGTGCGCTCGTCGAAGACCCGGAGAAGGGGCCTATTGCCAAAATGAGGCTCGATGGAGTGGTCGTCGCCGCAACGCAACTCCTCATATCCATGAAGACGCCTCTTCCAGGCAAAGTGCCACTTCCCATCACTCTGAGCGCTTTCGCGATTTGCGCGCTCATGCTCGCTTGGCTGGCCCTGTCGCTATGGGGGAAGCGCTAGAGCACCGAACGGTTTGACTCCCGTCGGCTTTGCCGCGATTTTCTTCGCATCGCTTCGTTGCTCCTCCTCAAATTACTCCAGTAGTTCTCGTCGTCGCGCCTCGCGCTGCTCGAAACTCGCAGCAAATCCTCGGTCCGCCAAACCGTTCGGTGCTCTAGAGGTGCTCTAACACAGAGTAGCGGAGCCATCGGTCGTGGGGCCGCGGCACGGTCCCCGCATTCGAGCCCTCGACCCATGAGGCGAGTAGGTCGTGTGCGCGGATGGGCTGTGCTCGCGGTCGCCGTCCCTGTCGCGACCTCGGGCCACGTCGCGCGCGCGGAGAATGCGCGTCAGGCGGACGCGGCCGACGCGCGGCGGTCGGGCGAGATTTCGCCCAGGGAGGCGGCACCGGCGGCCATTCGCGTGGGCGTCCTCGGCGGTATCGGTTTTCCACAGCCGCTCTCGATCGAAGGCGCCGTGGTACTCGGCGGTCACGTCCTCCTCGGGGCGGAGTACGCGGCGCTTCCGGACACGAACTTCGGCGGCGTGCACGCCAGCCTCTGGTCACTCTCTGGGGACGCGCGCGTCTTTCCGTTCGGTGGCGCGTTCTTCGTCGGCTTGCGTGCGGGCCATCAACGGCTGATGGCACGGGCGAGATTCACCGTGGAATCGATCGTCTCGCTGTCGGAGGACCTGACGATCGACTCGTGGTTCTTGAATCCCCGCGCTGGGTTTCTCTGGAGGTCCGGGGTGGGACTCGCCTTCGGCGTCGACGCCGGCATCGAGATCCCGGTCACCGCCGGCGTCTCGAGCACGCTGCCCCTCTCTCTGCTCCCTTCGGCGCAGAACACGATCGACGCGATTGCCAACGGCGTGGTGCCCACGGTCGACCTCCTTCGGGTCGGGCTCATCCTTTGATGCGCGGTCGGCCCCTTCATGAGCCGCGAGGCGATTTGACGTCTGGCCGGCTGGCCCCGCGACGAAGCTTCACCGCCAGCCCGATGGCTGCTTTCATTCCACGCGCGTCGGCCGTCCACGTCCCGGCCCGGTCATATGCCGTCCCGTGGTCGACACTCGTCCGAACGATGGGGAGTCCGAGCGACACGTTCACCGCGTCGCCGAACCCCGTCAGCTTCATCGGAATCGTAGCCTGGTCGTGGTACATCGCCGTGACCCCGTCCCAGCTTCGGGCGAGCGCAAGCCGAAAGGCGCTCTCGGCGGGGATCGGACCGTCGATCGCCGCGTCGATGTGCGCCGCCTTCAGACGAGCCCGGGCGCGGACGATGCCCGGCACGATGGCCGCCTTTTCCTCGCCGCCGAGCAGGCCGCCTTCCCCCGCGTGCGGGTTGAGACCCGCCACGGCGACACGCGGGGCTTTCGGCGACACATTCGCGAGCAGCCAAGCCAGCCAGTACGTGGCACGGGCGACGGCGGAGGGCGTGACGGCGCGAGGAACACGAGCCAGCGGGAGGTGCGTCGTGACGAGGGACGTCACGAGCGACGGCGACCAGAACGCCATCACGACTTCGCGTGCCCCCAACCGCTGCTGAAGGTGCTCCGTATGGCCGCGAAACGAGGCCGCACCGGAGCGCACGATGGCCTCCTTGCTGACCGGTCCTGTCACGAGCGCGTCCGCGCCGCCTCGCGCGACGAGATCGCAGGCGGCGTCTATCCACGCGAGCTGTGCCGTCCCCGATGCCCGCGTCGGGGCCCCCGGCTTCCGGTCTCGCTGGGGCAGGTCGCGGGTCGGCTGCCACACGGCAATTCGGCCACGGGGGAGCGCCCACGCCGCGCTCGGTTCGACAACCCGCACGATCCGTGCGGCGTCCAGGCCCCGGCCCTTTGCCGCCTGTTCGATTGCACCGGCGTCGCCAACGAGGAGCACGTGCGCGCTGCGTTCCCCGGCCGCCGCCGCGACGCTCACTTCAGGACCAACACCAGCTGGGCAACCGACGGAGAGCGCGATGCGCGCCGTCATCGACTCTTTCCGGCCTCGCTCGGAGCCCGCAGCTTGTAACCGGCTCCCCGCAGCGTTTCGAGCGGTAGCGCGTCGCCGACCTTCGCGCGCAGCCGGCGCACGTGGATGTCCACCGTGCGTGCACCCCCCTCGTAGCGGCTCCCCCACACCCGCGCGAGCAGCGTTTCGCGCGAGAAGACCCGCCCTCGGTTCGCCGCCAAGAACGCGAGCAGGGCGAACTCCTTCGCCGTGAGCGTCACGCGTCGTCCTTCGACACTCACCTCGTGAGCCGCGCGGTCGACGACCAGAGCGCCGACCTTGAGACGTTCCTCGGTCGCGAACTCGCTGCGCTTCCACTCGAGCGCACGGATTCGCGCATAGAGCTCGGCCGGAACGCACGGCAGAATGATGAAGTCGTCGAAGCCGCTCGACGGATCGAACGAAGTTATTTGACGCGGAGGCAGTGCGACGATGGTGGCGGTTTCGGCGAGCTCGCTCACTTTGCGGGCAGCGCGCAACGCGGCGGCAGCCAAGTCGGGGCGCTCGCCCGCCTCGAACACCATCGCTCGCACGCTGCTGCTGGCGCGCGTTTGATCCACCATATCGGTGAAGTCGTCCCAGAGATCGAGGGTCCGAACCTCCGACCCGAGCGTCCGCAGCATCGCGGCGACTCCATCGGCGCTTTCGACTTGCGGACGATGACCAACTACGAGAACGAACGACCCGGGCTTTCCAGTGGTGCCGGCCACGACAGTCTGCATATACTGCTTGCTGCTTCGCGTCGAGCGGCTATCGAATCCGTTATTCAGAAAAACCGGCATCCAACACATCAGCCGAAGCCTCGTCGAAACCGAGCGTCGAGCCGCTTGCGCCGTCGACGGAGGCGGAATCGGCGCCGGCAGCACCGTCGGTTCCCAGGGTGAGCGTCGCATCGACCTCCCCGTCTATCGGTCCAGCGTCGGCCGCGATCGGAGGGTTCGCGTGGGGGTAGGCCTGGAGGGCTGCCTCGACGGCCGCGCCCTGTACCGACGGAGTCCCGCTCCAATCGAGAATCAGCGAAGGAAAGCTGCAACCCTGGGGATCGCCGACGCTGACTCCAGGATACCAGGCCCAGGCGGTCCACGATACGCCGCGAGCGTTCGCGAAGGCGATGAGCTGCTGATCATAGTCTCCCGTGCAAAGCCCTTTTCTCCCATCGCCGAACTCGGTCACGACGACCGGTGCGAAGTCGGTCGTGACGAGGTGCCCGAAGCTGCCTTCCCAACCGCTCGGAGGAGCGGACGAGATGTACGGATGGGTGGCGTACATGACGTTGTCGCCGTGGACATAAGACGCGCCGGGACCCACGCCGGACAGGTCGTACGCCCAATCGAGGCCCCCGGCGATGACGACGTTGTTTGCGCCCGTGCCGCGGACGGCGTCGTAGAGCTGCTGCATGCCGGCAACCGTATACCCGGCGCTCTGACCGCCGTTCAGCCAGAGGTCCCACGTAATGCCGTGAGGCTCGTTGTATAGCTCGAAAAGGACGCGGCCGTCGTTCTTGTACCTGGACGCGACTTCCTTCCAGAACTCGATCGAATTGACGTCGGCCATGTCTTGCTGACTGCTGTAGCCTTTGCCCTGCTTCTGCGTCGACGTGACCGTGAGATCTCCGGCGTCGGACCAGTGCAAATCCAAGATGACGTCCAGCCCCGCCGCTTCCGCCCACGCCACGGCCTGGTCGACCGTCGCCGGATACGTGGGATCGTTCAGTGCGGCGCCGGACAGCCAGAAATCTTGATTGAGCGCGATTCGAACCACGTTCGCGCCCCAGCTCGCCATCGTCATGAAATCTGTGGGCGAGATGTCCTGGCCAGTCGTGGACCATTCCAAAGAAGGACGGTCGACGCCGTGGAACTGGTGCCGGGTTCCATCCGCCGTGCAGACCGTTGCGCCGTTGGTGTAGTAGCCGTTGGGCGCCGTGGCGGGTGGCGTCCCTCCTTCGACCGCGCACCCCTTTGGAGGAACGAGCGTGTCTCCGCTCGAGGAATCGGGCTGGCCGAGGCAGCCCCACACCCCAACCGATGCCGCAAGGCTTCCCGTCAGGAGTGAAGCGAACGGCAAGCCCAGACGCGAATGCATCCAGCTTCTCCCTACCACTTCTCGAGCGTACAGCCGAGCGCCTCGACCTCCGCGACGCGCGGGTTTCGTCCCGCGAGGAGGTCGTCGAGGGCGTTCTTGAGGTGCGGCGTGGCTGTATCGCGTAGCTGGATCCTGTCCGAGTCGATCGCTCCAGCGTACCGGATGCGGGCGCCCCTATCGAGAACGACGGAGTACGACGCGTACTCGGCGGAGAGCAGGCCGGCCACCCGCGCACCCCGGTCGACGAGAACAGGAAATGGATAGCCGCGTCGCCGCGCCTCGGCTTCGTCGCGCTCGGGCGACGCCCCGCTCTCCGAATCGACCATGTAGAACTGGACTCCACGCGGTCGATACTCGGCGTAGAGGGCTCTCAGCCGCGCGCCGTGGGCGTCGAGGCACTGGCAATGCGTCGAAAAGAAGACGAGCACCGTCAGCGGCGCCGATTGGACGGCCCCCGATAGATCGAACGCTTCGCCGCTGCCGCTCGAGAGCTCGATGCGCGGGGCGTCGGGGAGTTTGGTCGCAGCAGCGGGAGCGCACGACGCGCAGACCACGATCGTCGCGAGCCAACCGAGCTTCACGACCCCTGAGTAGAACGCCTGCGGCCGGATGGCACGCAAAAACCGGGCGCGTGCACGCATCTTTCGGGCGGAGGCGCATTCGAGCGAACGCAGCGAACGGCGGGTGCACGGTCGCCACAATGGGGCGATCACGCGGTCACTCCCGAGACAGCTTCGGATTGCGAGGCCCGCTATCGGCCGGTGACTCCGGAAGCGCCGCTCGCTACGCCGGTTTGGCGCCGCTTTGTCGATTCACGGAGTCCGCCGTGCCCTCCTCGCGACCCCGAGTCCCAGTACGAGCGCCGCGAGTCCGGCGCTCGCCCACGATCCGAGTCCCGACGCCCCCGGATGGACCGCGCATCCCGTTGCCGACCGAGTCACGGCGGCCTCTGCGACCGGCTGTTCGCGCGCCCATGCGGGGGGGCCGTACCCTCCGACCGAGGCGGCGCGTTTGGCCGCGTCGATCAGGAATTGTCCCCACGCGTCGAAGCGTTCGTACACAGGGTCGGTGCAGGTCTTTCCGTCCGCGCTCACTCCGCCTCGCGACAGGACGCCGAAGCTCACCCACTTGCCGGCGTCGAAGCTTCCTTGGTCGAACGCGCTCGAGCCGGAGTCTCCCTCGCAGGTGCTCGCCACCCCGGATTCGAACTCGCTAGTCGTGAAACCGTTCCCGTTGCCGCCGCTCGGGCAGTCGTCGAACGCGCGGTCGCCGGGCACGCACTGCAAGGGAACGTTCTCTACGATGCGGCGTATGCCCGCGGTGGAGCCTGCATCGTCGGTCGGTGTGTCGACACCGTAGCCGATCGCCGTGACACTCGCGGAATAGGACGGATCCGACATCGGCGGGTCGATGCTCGGGGTGACGTACTGAGGAAGGTTGATGTTCCGGTCGAGGATCAAGAGGGCGATGTCGTTGCCGCAGACGCCATTTTGACCTGTCCCGGACGGCTGCACGATCTCCTGAACCAGAGCGAAATTGCTCGCGGGCGTGATTTGTGCATCAGTGGTCACCCGGACGTCGCTCGCCGGCAGCGCGCTGCCGAACGCCGAAGACGAGCAGTCGATCTGAGGGGAGGCGAGCTCGACGACGCAGTGCCGCGCGGTCGCCACGAGATTGGGCGCGAGAAGGGCCCCCGAGCAGAATACGATTCGGTGCTCTCCGAGCTGGCTCAGTTGAGCAATGCCCACGGCGAACGCATGAGTCGTATCGTTGGCGCCACCCTGGATCGCACCCGACGACGCGGCCGCTGGATCCCCTCCCTCCGAGCCGCCTCCGCAGCCGATTGCACACGCGGCGACGAGCACGACGGGACCGAACGGTCTCTTCATACGGGTCACCTGGGGCCCGGGGGCCGTGTCCGCAAGCCGGATCTAGAGCACCGAACGGTTTGGCGGACCGAGGATTTGCTGCGAGTTTCGAGCAGCGCGAGGCGCGACGACGAGAACTACTGGAGTAATTTGAGGAGGAGCAACGAAGCGATGCGAAGAAAATCGCGGCAAAGCCGACGGGAGCCAAACCGTTCGGTGCTCTAGTTCGACTGGGGCAAGACGACGCGCCGCTCGCCGATTCGCAGCAGGTCCACGCGGTCGGTGAGCCCCCGTGCGCGCGCGCGCGCGACCAGCATGTCGCGCGCCTCACCGGCGGCATCCGTTCCGGCGACCAGTGTGTCGAAGTGCACGGGAATCATCTCGCGTGCACCAAGGTCGGCCATCGCGTCGAGGGCCTCGTCGGGGTCCATGTGCAACGTGCGCATGTGGTCGCGGGGCCGGATCGGCGCGATGGGCAGCAGGGCGAGATCGAGGTGCGGAAAGACCGCTCGCGTGCGTCGAAAGTCGAGCGGGTCGTAGGCGGTGTCGCCACCGAAGAAGACGCTCATGCCGTGGTACTCGACGACGTACCCGGTGAAACTCTTCGTCATCCAAGCGGAATCGATTCCGTAGCGCCCGCCTCGATGGTCCACGGGCACGGCCGTCACGCGCAGGCCGCGGTCCTCGAACGAGCGCCACGTGCGGAGCTCGCGTGCGTCGAACGAGAAATCCGTCACGTACACGAGGCCGCCCTCGGGCGCGAAGAGCCTTCGAACGCGCCGTTCGATTCGTTCGAGCGATCCGAGCGACAGGTGATCGGGGTGCACGTGCGAAATCAGAACGGCGTCGATCGCGGGCAATCGGTCGGCGTCGAGCCCGACGGGGGAAACCCGCCGCTGGATCTGGCCCATCGTCTCGACGAGAAACGGATCGGTCAGGATCCACTTGTCGTCCATCTGGAGAAGGACGGTCGCGTGGCCGATCCAGAGAACGGACAACCGCGACTGCGCCGCGCTGGGTGCGTCGTGCGCGGGCGGCTCGTAGAACGACGAGAGCGAAGACGGCGGCCCCAAGCGAGTGCACGCAGCCAGGGCGGCGCACGCCCCGAGGACCAGCGAGAAGAGCGATTCGCGAATTCCAACCGTCAAAAATACCTCAGGCGAAGCGTGGCAATGGCTTGGGCGGGCCCGCTCCTTGGCGAAACGGTGACTTGTGCGCCGGCGATTCCGAAGAGCACATAGGCGCCAACTTCGTAAGACGCCCCGGCGCCGCCCACGAAATCGTAGCAAGAGACGCCGAGCGAGACGGAGAGATAGTCGCCTCGTTCGATCATCGGGAGGTACGTTCGCAGCCCCGCACGCCAGAGCCACCCGTCCAGGAACGAACCGCGGACGAGGTACTCCGGGCTCAGGAACAGCTCGACCGAACCGCTCTGCCGAACGAGCGGCTCGACGACGAAGGTGCGCCACGGCGAGAGGCGCCGGTTGATTCCGAACGAATAGAGGAGCGGAGTCAGCTGCCAGCGCAAACCGAAGCGAGCCGTCGCCTCGCCATAGGCCAACTCGGGACTGGGCGCGAGCTGCGCAACCAGCCAAAGTGGCGTCGGTCGTATTGCCGGTTCGGTGGCCGCTTCGTCGCCCGCGACACTTCGGCCCGCGAACGAAACGACAATCGCGGCGCCCGCCGCGACTGGTCCAAGGCGAAACGGCACCCGCGAGTCTTACGAGACCCGGCGTGCACGTCAAACGCGCTCGGCGCGGGACCAGAGGGAGTACAGCCGTGCTGGGGCGCGCCGCGTGCATCGAGAGCTCGGCGCACGTATGCGCGTCCGCATCGCCTCGCTTGCGGTCTTCCTTCTCTGTGCGGCCCGCGGACCGTTCGCGCTCGCGCAGGGGAATTTGCGGGCCTCGCCTACGGGGGGTCGCTCGGTGCTCATGGGCGGCACCGGAGTCGCGTTGGGTCGCGACGCCGCGGCGCCGTTTCTCAACCCGGCAACAGTCGCCCGAATCGACGACACCGGCGTCGCGTTCAGCTCCAACTTCTATTCGTTCACGACGACCCAGTTTACCGGCTTTCATCAGCCGGGCCCCGTCGATACCGCCCAATTCGGCGCGCTGAAGTTGCCAGAGACCGATCTCTCGCGCGGTCGCATCGACGGGCTGCCGTCGACGCTCTGCCTCTTTTTGAAGCTCGGGAGCCGAGCGGCGTCGCCGGCCTCCGACGGGCACCCGGCGGGTCGGCAAAAGATCGCGGCGTGTCTTGGCAACGTCGAGCGACAGCTCTTCGACGCTACCGGTCAAGGGTACACGGGCAATTCGGGCAGCCTGCACACGGCTCAGGCTCTCTCGATCGCTCGTCGCTGGAACCGACTCTTCGTCGGGCCCACGTACAGCGTGTACGCGACCGACCGGCTCGCCGTTGGCGCTTCGCTTTACGTGATGAGCACGACGGCGTCGTCGACTTGGAGCGTGGACACCGTGTCGTACGGCGGTCCGGAGTCTGCGAGCGCGTCCGGATTCGACACGTCGTTCAACGCGTACTCGATCGACCTCGGTGGACTCTTCGGGCTCATTTATCACCTCGACGGGCACCAGATCGTGGGTCTGAGCGTGTCGGCGCCTTCGCTCCACGTCCTCGGGGCATACAAATCGACGGCCACGATCGGGCAGTTCGCGCCGAGTCCCTCCGAAACGCTGACGACGGCCACCGGCGGTTTCATTTCGACGCCGCCGATGCGCGTGAGCGCTGGGCTGGGCGCGGAGATGGGACGCCTACGCATCGAGGTGGACGCCAGTCTGTGGTTGCCCGTGCAGCCCTTTGCTCGCTCCGAGACGCAGGTCTCGCAGACGTCGCTGGTCGGAAACGTCGCGACGCTGCGCGGCTACAACCAGGTGATGGACGTCGATGCGACGACGATTGTCGACACGAGTCTCGGCCTCGAGTGGTTTCTCAACCCTTCCTGGAGTTTGCTCGGGGGCGCCAGTACCGATTGGTCCGCGCTGGATGCGCTTCCGCAATCGCCACCACCGGGCACGGTCGCCGAAACGCGGCTGCACCGTTTGTCGGTCTCCTTCGGCGTCGGAATGCACGGCGTGGCGAGCGAGCTGCTGCTCGGTACGGAGCTATCGTACGGATGGGGCCAGAGCATCGCGGTCGATCCGTACGTCGATCCGCCGCGCCTTGCCCTCGTCGACGAGCACGCTTTCGGCGTCGTCGTCGTCGTCGCGGGACGCACGAGCCTCGCGGTCGTCCGAGAGACTCTATCGAGGGTCATCGGTACACAACCTTGACGAGCGTGCGCGACACGGCGGCGGCAGACGTCTTGCACCATCCCCATCGAGAGCTTGTGGTGCCCGCCGGCGACAATTCTCGACAATTTGCGGTTGGAGGACGTCGCGGGCGCCCGACCTCGCCTGCCACAGTTGGGAGCGGCGCCACGTACGCGACGCGCAAGCGCCACGCTGACGCTATAGTACGCGTGCAGCGAGGGTGGGGGTAGATGCGGAGCAACCAGCTTCATGGAAGGGCCACGGCACCCGGACCTGGGAGGGAGCCTGCGGACGCATGGCTTTGGCACTACTTGGTCGAACGCTCGCCCGACGCGGTCGCCGTCTTGCGCGGCGCCGACCACCTTCTCGAATACGCGAATCAGTCGTTCTGCGAGCTCGCCGGGCAGCCGAACGAGCGCTTGATCTCGTGCACGTTTGCGGAGGCCTTCCGGGACCTCAGTCGCACGCCTCACACGATCCTCGACCGCGTGTACGCGACCGGGCAGCCGGAGGCGTCACCGGACCACGAGTGCCCGACCTTTGGCCAGGGCGTTCGATACGTGCGGTACGCAGCCTGGCCGCTCCCAGAATCCCCGGGTCGCGTTCGCGGGGTCATCCTCACGGCCAGAGACGTGACTGACCGCGCCCTCGCGCGGCAGGAGCTGTCGCGACTCGCGCGGGATCTTCGCGCGCTCGACGAGCGACTCGTCGCGGCGAACGCGCGCGAGCGGGATCAGGCCGAAAAGGCTACGCGTCAGAAGGCGGAATTCGACGCTCTCCTCGAGACGCTTGCCGAGGGTGTCCTCATCGCGGACGGCCGTGGCCGACTCCTCATGATGAACGCGGCCGCCCGCACCGTTCTCGGCGTGAGCGACAAAGGCATCCACGACGTCGATCATCTCCAGCGCCTCGACGCGCGGCGACCGGACGGCTCCTCGCTTCCCGCCGACGATCGTCCTCTCGCGAGGGCGATGCGCGGAGAGGTCTTCTCCGAGTACGAGCTCTTGCACGTAAGGCCCGACGGGGAGACGAGGCGCGTCGTCGCCTGCGGCACGAGCGTTCGAAACGACGGGGGCGACGTGTCTCTCGCGACGGTCGTCTTCCGTGACGTCACGGACCTTCATCGGCTCGCACAGCGGCGAGAAGAGTGCCTCGCGCTCATTTCTCACGACCTGCGCGGACCGTTGACGAGCATCGTGTTCTCGGCCCAAGCGCTGAAGCGCTCGATCGAGCGAACGCACGCGCCCGAGGACGTCCGGACGGTCGGGCGTATCGTCGCAAACGCGGACCGAATGACGTCGATGATCGGAGAGTTGCTGGAGGCCTCGAGCCTGGAGGGACCGAGCGGGCGGCAACGCTTCGTCCCCTGCGACCTGGCGGAGGTCGTCGCGGGAGTCGTCGAACGCATGGACGACGCCCTTCGGCGCCGCATTCGGGTGGAAGCTCCCGACCGCTCGTATCCGGTGTTGGGAGATCCCGAGCGACTCGAACGCGCGGTCGCGAACCTCGTCGCCAACGCCCTGAAGTACTCGCCCGGAGAGACCGAGGTTCTCGTCTCCCTGGCGAAAGGCGAAGGCGACGTGAGCGTCGAAGTCGTCGACCGGGGCATCGGCATCGCGAAGGCGGATCTCCCGAAGCTCTTCGAGCGCTACTACCGCGCTCCGATCGACAAACGGATCGGGGGTCTCGGGCTCGGCTTGTACATCGCTCTCCTCATCACGGAGGCGCACCGCGGACGCATCGTCGTGGAGAGCGAGCTTGGACGAGGGAGCTCGTTCCGAATCGTCTTGCCGCGCTCCCCGGACGCCGGGCCCTGATACGGCGGCGGCGGGGGGGGCGCCGACGGAGCGGGAGCCCTAGAGCACCGAACGGTTTGACTCCCGTCGGCTTTGCCGCGATTTTCTTCGCGTCGCTTCGTTGCTCCTCCTCAAATTACTCCAGTAGTTCTCGTCGTCGCGCCTCGCGCTGCTCGAAACTCGCGGCAAATCCTCGGTCCGCCAAACCGTTCGGTGCTCTATCGACTCTCGCCTGCGCTCGACAGGCCGCAGGTGATTGGCTGGGCGCGGGCGACCTCGAGCTCGCGGCGAAGCTCCGCGATCTCCTTCTCTTGGACCTGCATCGTGGCGACGACCATGCTGAGGTATCCGTAGATATCGACGCGGTCGTGTGACCAATCGACGGCGGGGCTGCTCCGGGGATTGTCTTCGATGATGAACCCGAGGTGCTTCGGGTTTGGATCGTCTGCCTGCGCCTTGTAGTTGTACGTCGCGAGGCGCATCCCAAGCGTTTCGTCGTGGAGCTCCTTCAGCCCGGTGTCGTCCACGTACTCGATCGCGTCCTTGTACTGCCGGCTGGAAATCGGGCAGATGTTCGGCGGTCGGGTCGGGTCCTGGCTCGCGCAAACCTCGACCGCCCCGCAACGAACGCCGGAATCGGTCGCGCCGCACCTATCGCCCAGCACCGAACAACTCGATCCGAGGCGCGGACAGGGAGCTCCGGCGTCGTCCGTGAGCGACCCCGCGTCGGGCGCGAAGCGACAGATGGGGAGCCCGCAGGTCATGTACCAGTGGAACGCCCCGCCGTCCGAACCCGACGAGCCGGCCCCGCCCGAGCTCGAAGAGCCGGCCCCCGAGCTCGACGAACTCCCCGAGCTCGACGAACTCCCCGAGCTCGACGAACTCCCCGAGCTCGACGAACTCCCCGAGCTCGACGAACTCCCCGAGCTCGACGAACTCCCCGAGCTCGACGAACTCCCCGAGCTCGACGACCCCGAGGAGCTTCCCGTACCCGAAGATCCGTTGCTCGAGCCCGGAGCGATTGCGCCCGAACCGCTCCCGCCGGAGCTGCTCGACGAGCCGGCGCCCGGCGAGCCGCTCGACGACTCGGTTGAACCGTCGGGGTTGCCAGGCGGCACCACGCTCACCCCGCCGCACGCCATGGCGGCCCACCCGCAACAAGTCACCGAAGCCAATGCGCGAATCGCAGGGATACCCATCGTCATCGATTCACTTTGAAGGAAACGCGGCAAGCCCGCCACTCGCACCGAGCCGGCGTGTGCGCGAATGTCCGCGAAAAAGAGAGTATTGAATGCCGCACAGCGCCGTTGCGTGTTGAAAGGCCCGGGACGGCTGACTTAGTCTCCTCGGCGCGGGGACATCTTCCGGCGCTTGGCCGGTCCGACAAATCCTCGCGGAGGATAGCAACGTGGGCTACCGAGATCCGCTCTTTCTCATCGACGGCGCGCAGCCAATCGGCACCGTGGCGAACTCTCTGACGGAGTTCGTCAAGAGTGCGAAAGTCAGCATTCATGTCGCTATATACGATTTTCGCCTCAAAGACGCGAAGGTGGCCAAGCAAGTGATAGACGCTCTCGAAGAACAGGCCAAGGCGGGCGTCGAAGTGCAGATTGCATACGACCACCGGAACGCGCCGAAGTTCGCGATCGGGAGCGGCGACGACCCGGCTCCGCATGGAACGCACGACTTTTTGACCACCAAGTTCGCGTCCCACTCGGCGGTGCAGCTCAAACCCATCGAATGGACCGACGTTGCGGCCGAGTCCATCGAGGGCTCCAAACTGATGCACAGCAAATACGTCATCGTGGACGGCCACACCGACGCCGCCGCGGTATGGATGGGATCGACCAACTTCACGGACGACGCGTGGACCCATCAAGACAACAACGTCCTCGTCCTCGAGTCTCCCGCGCTCAGCGCGTATTACGAGACGGACTTCAACGAGCTCTGGGCAACTGGAAACATAGGCGGGACAGGGGTCAACGATTTTGGAACGGTCTCGACCGATGGTCTCAATGTCGACGTCGCGTTCTCTCCGGGCGAAGGCCGCCGCATCGATGCCGAGATCGCGAGCTTGATCGCCAGCGCGCAGGAGTCGGTGCACATCGCATCGATGGTCGTCACCAGCAACACGATTCTCGCGGCGCTCAGCCAGGTCATCGAGACTGGCCGCGTGAAGGTGACGGGGATCTTCGACGGACCCGAGATGGCGTCGTCCGAGCATCAAATGCAGAAGTCGTCCGGGGCGGCCTCCGCCACCAAGATCGCGCAAATTGAACAGCTTCGGAAAGTCCTCGTTGCGAAGAAGTCGACGCCGTTCGACCCGAAGAACCCGACCGGGCTCCACAACTTCATGCACGACAAGGTCGTGGCGGTCGACGACGTCGTGATTACGGGAAGCCACAACTTTTCGCTCTCGGCCGAACACAACGCCGAAAATGCGGTTCTGGTCCGCGACGGCAATCTCGCCGAGAAATATCGGGGATACGTCGAGAAGCTGGTCAAGAGATACGGGCGATGATGGATCTCCGGGCGGCGGCGAATCGATCGGCCAAGCCGCGGAACTGGGTGGCGAGGGCGTCTCGAAGAAAGTCGCCAGTATAGATCGCGCTCGGAATCACTTCGCACTCCGCCCAGCAGCCGGGGCACGCATCGACCCACGCCCGGGCCGCGCGTGTGCCCGGTTGCTGGGCAATCTCGCTCAGGGACTGCTTGGTGAGATCGCCTACGATTTCGGTGTTGAATTGGCATACGGGCATTCGCCCGTCCGGAAGGAGCCGCACGTGGCTGCGGAGAGCGACGCATCGCGGGCGCGGCCGGGGCGATGGGTCGCCTCGCAGGCGCGCGAGCAAGCCTCGGAGGTAGTAGCTCTTTCCGATGCGGCGGAGCGGGTTCGACAGACGAGTCGCGCGCTCGAGCTCGCGCTCCACGAATCCCACGACGTCGGTGCCGGCCAGCTTGGGATGGAGAGGGTAGCCCGTACGCGTGATCACGTGCTCCGCACGCTTGCCGCGCAGCTTGATGCCGTACATCGAGGACTCCGAGTACGCGAGCACCGACTGCACGTCGACGCCCAGACGACCGAGCTCCTCCCGCACGCGCTCGGCGTCGTCCAGCGACTGAGGAGAAATGACGGTATGGTTCACGCTCACGTCGATTCTGCGGCGGCGCCGGATCGCGACCAAACGACGAACCGTCTCGAGGACGGAGTCGTACGTCACTTGCTCGCCGCGGCTGGAGTCATGCTCGAGGCGGTGGCCGTCGAGTGAGACCATGAAGGCGAGCCGGCTGGGACGCGAGTACTTCTCCGCAAAATCGGCCACCCGTTCCGGCATCGAACCGTTGGTCGTCACGTGCAGCACGCGCGGGCGCGAGATCCGCGCGATGACCTCGGCGATCTCCAAAAGGTCCGGTCGAAGAAACGGCTCCCCGCCACTGAGGCGAACGACATCGAGCCTGCCCAGGCGGGAAAAGACGCCGGCCACGTCGGCTGGGGCGAGCTCCGTTCCCGGCTTCATCCGCCACGAGTCGCACATCTTGCAACGGGCGTTGCACCGATACGTGACCAGGTACGTGCACCACGCCGGGTGCGGCACGGCACCCCGACGGTTCTCGATGATGGACATCGCGAGGGCCGCGACCGCCCTCACGCAAACCTCCACGCCGGCTGCCGGCCGCGGCGCCGAGCGCCTCCGAGCTCGCGGGCGAAGCCTTCGATCGCCGAGAGGGCGGCCGGGCGACCGTCGCGGACGGCGTTGCGCATCGCTCCCCGGTACGCGTGCTCGTCCGCGAGAAACCTCGCGACGATGTCCCCGGTCACGTCGCAATGGCGAACCTGCCGGCCGATGCCGAGCCGATCGACCGCGGCGGCGTTGAGGCGCTGCTCGACCGTGTGCTCCGGCATCACCAGCATGGGCTTGTCGAACCAGAGCGCCTCTCCGACGAGCTGATTGCCGGCGGTGCTGAAGACCGCTCGGCAAGAGGCGAGATCGTCGAGAAAGACCTCGTTCGAAGGAGCGCGAAACGTGAGGTTGCCATCGACGCCTCGTCGCGGCGTTCCGTACACGACGACGGGGAGCGCGAGCTTGCGCAGGGCCCGTTCCACTTGCCGCGTGAACTGATACGCGCCGCGGTTCAAGTAGACGAGCAGATGCTCTCCCTGCTTCGCCGTCCGGCTGGAGACCTCGGGACGCAGGAGAGGCCCGACGAACCGGATTCGCGGGTCGCGCGGGCTCGCAGCGTAGAAGCTCGACACGATCACCCGGTCGGGCTTGCCCATCAGAGCGCGATAGGCAAGTACGTCGCGGAAGGATCTCAAACGGTCGCCGAAGGCGATCGGCGGCCGACAATAGGCGAGGACGCCAAAGTGGTCGAAGCTGATCCGAGGCAACCCGATGCGCGCGGCGGCGGCGTGCGACCAGGGTTCGGCGTCGCAGACGGCCACGTCCGGACGAACGTCGCGAATGACTCGGGCGACTTCCCGATACCCCGCTCCCCCGAGCGCCACGTCCGCGACGTGCGACAGGTTCTCTCCGAGCGTTCGCGAAAGCGAGCGCTTCCCGTCGGCGCGGTAGCCGTAGCGGAGCGTGGGAATCCGCACGACGGGGTGCTCCGGCGCGATCGCGTCGTAGGCGTCACCGCCGGCCACGACCACGACGTCGTGCCGACGCCGGAGTTCGGGAAGAACGCTGAGGGCGCGTGTCGCGTGACCGCGTCCGTAGCCGAACACGCCATAGAGAATGCGCATCGATGCCCGTCCAGGGTTTTTCGTCCTCGGCCAGACTAGGCTCTGAGAACGGCCGTTCAGCGCCATCCGAGTGACCTTTTCGCATCGACTGCCCGAACGCGCAGGTCCTCCGTTCATTCGAGCCAAGAGCGTCACACGGTCGACACGTTCTTCGTGTCGACTCGCGCAACGATGCGAGTCGCAGACGAGGCGTTTCAGCAGCTTTTCCGACATCTCTTCGTTTACAACATGCTCTTCGAAGACACGGAGGTGGACGAGAGATTCCTCCAAGTCGGACCATCTTCGCGGATACTGGGCATTTCCGGCGCCGGCTGCGGCATCGCCGGGCACCTCAGTCGCCAGCCGCAGAGCATCGACGCGGTCGATATCAACGCGCGGCATTTGGCCATCACTGCGCTGAAGACCAGCGCGGCGCGCGAGCTCGTCAGCTACGAGGAGTTCTACCAAGTCTGGGGGCACGGCACGCACGCGCAGCCCGACCGGCTGACGGATCGCCTGACCGAGCGCCTGCCGCGTTGGCTGCAGCACCACTGGCGAGCCAATCATCGAATCTTCGAACATTGCTTTCACCGGCGCGGCTTGACTGCGCGGCTCTTCGCCCTGCTGCGGCGCTTGTCCGGCGTCGACTCGACCTGGTTGCGGTCGGTCATTGCGGAGCCCGTGAAGGAGCGCCGCCAGATGATCTTCCAGCGGTTCGCCCCGATCCTCCGCAAGCCCTGGGTGGCCGCCCTCCTGCGCTCGCCCGTGCATCTCATCGCGCTCGGCGTGAACCATGCCCAGCGCGAGCGAATGCTCCGCGCCGAACAGCTCGACGACGTCGTCGATTTCTTGCTGATGCACCTCGGCCGCGTGGCCGAGACCGATCTCGAGCGCAATTGGTTCGTCTGGAACGCCGTCGCCGGCCATTACAACCACGAGCGCGGCGACGCCGTTCCCCCGTTCCTGCGCCGCGACCATCATGAGGCGTCGCTCGGGGCGAAGACCAAGGTGGACTTCCACCACAAGAACATCTTCGACGTCCTCGCCGCCGCCGGTCCCAACCGGTGGACGCACTACACCCTTTGCGACGCGCCGGATTGGATGTCGGACGCAGCTCGGCAGACGCTGCTACGCGAGATATTCCGCACGAGCGCCGACGGTGCGGTGGTCCTCCACCGGTCGGTGGACGACGGCCTTCTGCCCGAACGCCACGGCCTCGACCGGCATTTCCGGCTCATGAAGGAGGCCACTGAGGCGGCGAGCCGGATGGATCGCACGCGGCAGTATCGCCGGGTCGCGTTCTATCAGGTCGCGCATTGAACGATACCCGGCGGGAACATCGGGCGTTTCTGAATCGCTATTACGGCTTGTCGCGTCGCATCTACGACGTGACGCGAAAGTATTACCTTTTCGGGCGCGACACGGCGATTCGACAGCTTACGCGTGACACCGGATGGCGGCGACTCGTCGAAGTCGGCCCGGGCACGGGCCGCAACCTCGCGCTTTTGCACCGGGCCCGCCCCGACGCGACCTTGGGCGGGGTCGACGCGTCGGACGCCATGCTCGAACACGCGCGGGCGCGGTGCCCGTGGGCGATTTTCGAGCACGGTTTTGCCGAGGACGCGGCTCTGGGCCACGTTCTCGGGGCACCTCCCGATCGGATCCTGTTCTCGTATTGCCTGTCGATGGTGCGCGATCGGGCCGCGGCGCTCGAGAACGCGAGGAAGTCGCTCGCCCGAGGTGGAAGCGTTCTCGTCGTCGACTTCGCCGACCTCGGCGGGCTGCCCCGCCGCGTCGCCCAGGGCTTTCGCGCGTACCTCCGCGCCTTCCACGTCGAGCCGCTGGACCAGGCCGTGCTCGACGGCGCAACGTCGATTCGATTCGGACCGGGGCGTTACTACGTCATCGCCCTCTTCGGGCCTCGGCCGGCGGCTACGCCGAGCAGTCGCCCATGATCCCGTCGAGCGCCGACCACATGGCTCGGCACGTCCGTTCGCAGGCGCGGGTTGCCCTCTCGCCGTCGTCCGGTGTCAGCGCTGCCGCAAGGTCGCGGAGTTTTTCGCGCTCGCCGTAGTCGCCCGCGTGGATCTGAAAGTATGCGGTCGCTTCTTCACCGACCGAGTAGTGCTCGCGAAGCCCGTCGAGCTTGCTGCGTGCGGTCGAGGGCTGTTGGCACTCGAACGCGTAGAGGGCGCCCAGCGACTCAGCCGGGTCCGCGAACGACTCGCGCGCCGCATCGACGAGCGCCCTCGCCTCGGGGCAAGACGGCTCGCCGGCCGCCCCGAGCGCGTCGCGAAACCCGCCCCAGAGGCGCGCGTGCGCGCGTTCTTCTGCCGCATGATCGGGCTCGCCGAGCGTACTCCACCCCGCCGCGATCGTCTCGATGAACGGAGCGTACTCGCACGCGTAAGTCGCCAGCTTGGAGAAAGGTAGCGTCCCAGCTCGCCAAGCGCGGTAAAACGGGTGTTCGTTGAGATCGTATCGGGCGACGACGGCGTCGAGGTCGTTGGCGTTCATCGCCGCCAACTTATTGCGACGAGGCTCCGAGGTCAAAGCCAACCACCGCGATCCCTCGCGCGGACCCAAATTCCCGCTTCTCGATTGACGAGAGAGCGCGTGCCGGCGAGGTTACAGGGACCGTGCCCAACCTGCTCGCGATGTC
>Ga0265325_10000143_pt1 | contig 50228 bp, 48 predicted proteins | sample 41420metaG_FD_202090 | JGI IMG/M metagenome (GOLD analysis project Ga0265325, IMG submission 202090) | Rhizosphere microbial communities from Carex aquatilis grown in University of Washington, Seatle, WA, United States - 4-14-20 metaG | ecosystem: Host-associated > Plants > Roots > Rhizosphere...
AATCCGGCGCGCGTTGGCCGGCATAGTAGTCACAAATTCGTAGGTTTCAGTGTCGATGCCGCTGGTGTGAAAGATCAGATGCCCAAGTTCGTGGAACAGCGTGAAGATCTGCCGCGTCTTCGACGCGCTGTTGTTGACGTAGATGACTGGGAATTCGTCGTCATAAATACAGAAGCCCGAATACTCATCTGCCTTAAAGGCATCTTTGAAGATGAAAACACCGACTTCCGTGATTGCGCGACGCCAAGTTTCGAGTGCCACTTCAACGTTTGGCCAATTCTTTTGATCTGCAGGAGAAATACCAAGATACTCGCGAACTCGGGAAGCCATCGTTTGAACGTTGACGGTCACTGGAAATGAGAGGTCGCGTGTGATTATCCGCGGCTGCGGATTACGGCTATCGTTTAGCTCAGCGAGATTGAGTTGCATCGCCTTCGCTCGGCGAAGCATTAGCTTCACCTGCGGTGCCAAGGATTCGAAGTCCCTGTCTGAGAGCGTGCGGAAGGACTCCCGGATGGGCGGCACGTTCGGTGGCGACGGAAAGAAGAAGACGGCGATGGGCAGGCGTAGTTTGTCCGCGAGCCTTTCGAGTTGTGGGTAGGTCGGTGCCGCTGAGCCCAACTCCCATTCTTCGATGCCTTTGAAATCTTCCTTAAGCGCATCAAGGCTGTGCCCAGCGCGCTCCCGCGCCCAAGTCAGCACCGATGGCGTGATGGGGAGGGTCTCCCTAGGCATGCCCTAAAATAGTCCCGGCTAACTGTAGTTCTACCCTTAATTAGTCCTCCAAGCTTCACATCGCGTCAACCACACCCCACGATACGGTGCAGATTGGCTAAGCGCGAATTTCGAGTGATAATGGAGACGGCTGTCACCATGAAAAAGAGCAGAAGCGCCGCGACCAAAGCCAAAGAGGGCACGTCTCCCTCGCGGCTGATCGACGGGCGCATCAAGGAACTCGGCGGCTGGCGCGGCAAGACGCTCGCCCAGGTCCGCGCTGTCATCAAAGACGCCTGTCCCGACGTGGTCGAGGAGTGGAAGTGGCGCGGCGTGCCGGTGTGGGAGCACGACGGCATCATCTGCACCGGCGAAACCTACAAGGCTGTGGTGAAGCTGACATTCGCCAAGGGCGCCGCGCTCAAGGACCCTTCCAGCCTGTTCAACTCCAGCCTCGAAGGCAACGTCAGGCGCGCCATCGATATCCATGAGGGCGAGACGATCGACGACAAGGCGCTGAAGGCGCTGATCCGCGCCGCCGCGGCGCTGAACACGTCCGCAGCCGGGACAAAAAGCAAAAAACGCTAGACGTCTGGCATGGCTTCGCTATTGACGCCGGGCCTCGGGTTGTCTCGTATCCGGGCATGACGCAGCCGCAGACCATCATCGACAAGCTCTGGTCGGCCCACGAAATCCTGCGGCGCGAGGACGGCACGTCGCTGCTCTGGGTCGACCGGCATTACGTGCACGAGGGCTCGTTCCACGCCTTCTCCAGGCTCGCCGAGCGCTCTGTCACCGTCGCCGAGCCGGGCCTGACCTTCGGCGTCGCCGACCATTACGTGCCGACGCGGGGCTCGCGCACGCAGATCGCTGATCCCGAGCTGTCGCGCATGGTGCGGCAGGTCGAGGAGAACACGGCAAAACACAGCATCAAGCTGTTCGGCATCGGCGATCCGCGCCAGGGCATCGTCCATGTGGTCGGGCCGGAGCAAGGCCTTACCCTGCCCGGCCTGCTGATCGTCTGCGGCGACAGCCACACCTCGACCCACGGCGCGCTCGGCGCCTACGCGTTCGGCATCGGCGCCTCCGAGGTGGCGCATGTGCTGATGACGCAGACGATCTGGCAGAAGAAGCCGAAACGCATCCGCGTCACGGTCGACGGGCAAGCGGCGCCGGGGATTTCCGGCAAGGACATCGTGCTCGCCATCATCGCGCAGATCGGCGCCGACGGCGCGACCGGCAGCGCGGTCGAGTTCGCCGGCGCAGCGATCCGGGCGCTGTCGATCGAGGGGCGGCTGACGCTCTGCAACATGTCGATCGAGGCCGGCGCGCGCTGCGGCCTGGTCGCACCGGACGACACCACGTTCGCCTATCTGAAGGGCCGGCCCTATGCGCCGCAGGGCGCCGCGTTCGACCGCGCGGTGGAGTCGTGGTCGGCGCTCAGGACCGACGACGGCGCCGTGTTCGAGCGCGACGTCAGCCTCGATGCGCGGAGCATCGCGCCGATCGTGACCTGGGGCACCAGTCCCGAGGACGCGCTGCCGATCGACGCCCAGGTGCCCGATCCGGCGCGCGCGGGCAACGAGGACCGCGCGCAATATCTGCGCGGCGCGCTCGACTACATGGGCATCGCGCCGGGCCAGAAGCTGACCGACATCGCGGTCGATCGCGTGTTCATCGGCTCGTGCACCAACTCGCGGATCGAGGACCTGCGGGCGGCGGCGGCGGTGCTCGCCGGCCGCACCAGCAAGGTGCCGGGGCTGGTGTCGGCGGGCTCGACGCCGATCAAGCTGCAGGCCGAGCAGGAGGGCCTCGACCGGATTTTCCGCGACGCCGGCCTGGAATGGGGCGAGTCCGGCTGCTCGATGTGCGTCGGCATCAACGGCGACCTGGTGGCGCCGGGCGAGCGCTGCGCCTCGACCACCAACCGCAACTTCCGCGGCCGCCAGGGCCCCGGCGCGCGCACGCACCTGATGTCGCCCGCCATGGTCGCAGCGGCGGCGGTGACCGGCCATCTCGCCGACGTGCGTCCGCTGCTCGAAGGCCGCAAGGTTTAAGGAGAGCCCGCCATGGACAAGGTCAGCACGATCACCGGCGCGGCCTGCCCGATCAACCAGCCCAACCTCAACACCGACCAGATCCTGCCGGCGCGCTACCTGAAGTGGACCCGTGCCATGGGCATCGGCAAGCTTTTGTTCCACGATCTGCGCTTCGATGCCGACGGGAAGGAGAAGCCGGACTTCCCGATCAACCGGCCGGCCTGGCGCAACGCCAAGGTCGTGGTCGGCGCGCGCAACTTCGGCTGCGGCTCGTCGCGCGAGGCCGCGGTCTATGCGCTCTATGACTATGGCGTGCGCTGCGTGATCGCGCCGTCGTTCGGCGACATCTTTTCCGGCAACTCGATCCAGAACGGGCTGCTGCTCGCCACCGTCAGCGATGCGGAGGCGGCCGAGATCATGGAGGCGCTGGAGCGCACGCCGGAGCTTGCGGTGACGGTCGATCTGCAGGAGCAGACGATTGTTGTCGGCAACCGGAGCTACACGTTCAGCATCGATCCGGTGCGGCGGATGCGGCTGCTCAACGGCTGGGACGACATTGCGGTGACCGAGAGCTATCGCGACAAGATCGCGGCGTTCAAGGCCAGGGATCGGGGCGAGCGGCCCTGGGCTGTGCCGCGCGACCATCCATGAGCGAGCGCGCCAGGGTGATCGTGGCCGGCGCCGGCCCGGTCGGGCTGACGGCGGCGCTGTTGCTCGGCAGCAGGGGCATTGCGGTGACGGTGCTGGAGGCGGAGCCGGCACTGTCGGAGGAGCTGCGCGCGTCGACGTTCCATCCGCCGACGCTCGACATGATGGCGCCCTACGGCATCACCGCGCGGATGCTCGAGGCCGGGCTGGTCTGCCCGACCTGGCAGATCAGGCTGCACCCGTCCGGCGAGCGTGCCGTGTTCGATCTGTCGGTGCTGAAGGGCGACAGCGACCATCCGTATCGGCTGCAATGCGAGCAGGCGAAGTATTGCCGCCTGGTGCTGGAGGCGGTGCAGAATCTGCCTCATGTCGCGGTCGAATTTTCCACCGCGGTCACCGATGTGCGGCAGGATGCCGACGCGGTGCGGGTGACGGCACGCGCGCCCGATGGCGAGCGGACGCTCGCGGCAGACTATGTCGTCGGCGCCGACGGCGCGCGAAGCGCGGTGCGCCGCGCGCTCGGCATCGAGCTGTCCGGCGACATCTATCCTGAGACCACGATCCTTGCGACCACGCTCTACCCGTTCCACGAGCAGCTCGAAGGGCTCTCCAACGTCTCCTACTGCTGGAAGCCGGACGGCACCTTCAGCCTGCTGCGGCTGCCCGGGGTGTGGCGGGTCAGCCTCTATGCGCGCGACGGCCAGACCACCGAACAGGCGCTCGAAGATCAAGCGTAGCAGGACCTGCTGCACGACATCGTGCCGGGCGCCGGCCGCATCGAAATCCTGGAAACGCGTCCCTACCGCATCCACCGCCGTCTGGCGTCGGCCTATCGCCAGGGCCGCGTGTTTCTGGCCGGCGATGCCGCGCATCTCAACAGCCCGTCCGGCGGCATGGGCATGAACGGCGGCATCCACGACGCGTTCAATCTCTGCGAAAAGCTGATCGTGGTGATCCAGGACGGGGCGGACCAAAGCATCCTGGACCGCTACGAGCGGCAGCGGCGGCCGATTGCCGAAGAGGAGATCATCCAGCAATCCCACCGCAACCGCACGCGGATGCAGGAGCGCGATCCGGCGCGCCGCCGCGCGATGCTCGAAGACCTGCAGCGCACCGTGGACGACCCGGCCAGGCTCAAGACCTATCTGCTGAAGTCGTCGATGATCGAAGGCCTGCGCCGCGCCGCAGCGACAGCGTAGGATATGCTTTCGGCAAAGCCTGGGCGCGCAACGGAGAACACGATGCTCGGATTGAGAATTCTGCTGGCCGTGGTCGCGGCGGCCATCGTCACCGCGTCGCCGCTGCGCGCCGACGACTATCCGACGCGGCCGATCACCGTGCTGGTGCCGTTTCCGCCCGGCGGCAGCTCCGACATTGTGACGCGGCTTGCCGCCAACAAGGCTGCGGAAATCCTGAAGCAGCCGATCGTCATCGAAAATCGCCCGGGCGCCGCCGGCAATGTCGCGGCGATGGCGATCAAGAACGCGCCGCCCGACGGCTATCTGCTGATGCTGGGGCACACCGGCACGCACGCCATCAACCCGACGCTCTACGCCGACCTGAAGTTCGACCCGGTTAAGGACTTCGCGCCGATCACCGGCATCATGACGTTCAACAACATCCTGGTGGTGCCGCAATCGAGCCCGGCCAAGTCGGTGGCCGAACTGGTCGCGCTCGCCAAGACCAAGCCCGACGGCTTGAACTACGGCTCTCAAGGCATCGGCACCGGCGGTCATCTGCTCGGCGTGCTGCTCGCCAAGCACGCCGGCGTCAAGCTTCAGCATGTGCCCTACCGCGGCATCGCGCCCGCCGTGACCGACACCGTCGCCGGCCGCATGGACATGCTGTTCGCGGCCTATCTGTCCGCCGGCCCCCAAGTCGAGGCCGGGCGCCTGCGCATGCTGGCGATCGCCGGCACCAAGCGGCACCCGCGGCTGCCGGACCTGATGACCATGCCGGAGGCAGGCTTCCCCGACGTGCAGATGCAGCAGTGGTTCGCGCTGTTTGCGCCGGCACACACGCCGGCCGCAATCGTGCAGACGCTCAACGCCGCCTTCGTCAAGGCGCTGGAGAGCAACGAGGTCAAGGACAAGGTGCTGCTGCAGGCCGCCTTCGTGATGCCGACGACGCCGGACGAGCTCGGCGCCATCGTCAAGCGCGACATCGTGCGGCTTGGCGAGGTGGTGCGAGAATCCGGCGCCAAGGCCCCGGACCAAAACTAGCATGTCGCTCGAATACGCCTCGCGGGGCCTGGTCGGCATGCTGACGCCGCAGGCCAACACCACGGTCGAGCCGGAGATGAATGTGCTGTGGCCGCGCGGCGTCGCCATGATCAATGCGCGGCTGATGAGCGACAAGCCGTCGATGACAGACCGGCTGGCCGACTATTTCGCCAACTATGGCAGTTCCCTCGGGCAATTTGCCAACGCACCGCTCGGAGCGGTCGGCGCGGCCTGCACCGGGGCATCGTATCTCGCCGGACGCGAACGCGAAGCAGCGGTGGTCAAGAATATCGAGGCGCGGCACGGATTTCCGTTCGTCACCGCGGCGCTGGCGGTGGCCGATGCGTTGAACGCGATGAAGGCGCGCAAGATCGGATTGGTGTCGCCCTACCCGGACGACCTGAACCGCGCCAGCGTCGCTTACTGGCAAAGCCACGGCTTCGAGGTTGCCGATGTCGCCAGCGCCTTCAACGAAGGCAGTGTATTTCATCCGATCTACAGCCTCGGCGGCGCGGCGGCGGCGACTGCCCTGCGCACGCTGGAAGGCAAGCCGCTCAATGCCATCGTCATGCTCGGCACCGGCATGCCGACGCTGCATCCCATCGCCGATTCGATCGGCTGGCGCGGCGCGCCGGTGATGTCGTGCAATCTCTGCCTGGCCTGGCGGCTGGTCGATGCGGTCGACCGGCGTTCGCCGAGTGTCGCGACGCTTGAGCCGTGGCTCAAGGGCCGCGATTGGGTGGCGAGGCTCAAGGCCGGCCAGGGCGCGTCCTCATAAGCGCGCAGGGAACGTCCGCTTTCAGCGAAAGGGCCTACATCCGGATTGACGCCGCCACGTTACCTTTTGACCCCAACTCGGACATCAGCCTTTTTGGGCCAAGGCCTCAAGCTCGTTTCATCTCTATCAAAGCACTGGTTCGAGGCGCACGATATAATCCCTAGCGAGGGGACGGACATGCGACGGCGGCAGTTTCTCGGTGTTCTTGGTGGTACAGCGGTCACATGGCCGCTTGCAGCGCGCGCGCAGCAGCCAGCGATACCGGTGGTTGGGTTCCTTGCCAGCGCGTCGTCAGGCCCGAACTCGCGCTTCGTGACAGCATTCCACCAAGGCTTGAGCGAAGGCGGCTATGCCGAAGGGCGCAACATCATGATCGAATATCGGTGGGCAGACAATGAATATGACCGGCTGCCGGCCTTGGCAGCCGATTTGGTGCACCGTTCGGTAGCGGTGATCGTAGCCAGTGGCGGACCGGTTGCTGCGATTGCAGCAAAAAAAGCGACCTCGACCATTCCAATCGTGTTCACCGCAACCTCCGATCCCATCCAACTTGGTCTCGTCGCGAGCTTCGCCAGCCCGGGCGGCAACGTGACTGGATCGGCAATGTTCACGGCGGAATTGGATGCGAAGAGGTTGGAGTTGCTGCGCGAGCTAGTGCCAGCAACCCGCGTGGTCGGCGTGCTCGTCAACCCCGGCCGCTCAGATGTCGAGGCGCAGTCGCGGGATGTGCAGCAGGCCGGGCGTCGGCTCGGGTTGCAGGTGACGGTGATGCGGGCATCGAGCGAACGTGACATAGATGCAGCTTTCGTCGGTTTGGCTGGACAAGGCATCACCGCGCTGCTGGTCGGCGCCGATCCATTCTTCGTTAACCGCCGCCAACAACTTGTCGCGCTGGCGGCCCGCCACGCCGTGCCGTCCATCTACATGTCGCGCGAGATCGTGACTGCCGGCGGCCTCGCCAGCTATGGAGCTAGCATCACGGACGGTTATCGTCAGGCCGGAATTTATGTCAGCCAGATTCTCAAGGGTGCCAAGCCCGCCGATTTGCCGGTCGTGCAGCCGACCAAGTTGGAACTGGTTATCAATCTCAAGACCGCCAAGGCGCTCGGTCTGACCATTCTTCCTACGTTGCTGGCACGCGCCGATGAGGTGATCGAGTAACTAAGCCACTTTCGCGTTGGCACATTGCGTCATTTCCTTGCGATGCCATGGCATGTCCGGCCTTGGAGTAATAGCCGACATCGGGCGGCGCTTGGGCTGGACGGGGCGGTCGAGCATGACCCCAACTCGGACATCGACCAGCATTTGATGATGCAGGAGTGAAGCCAAGTTCAGCCCCATAGCCGACCTTGGACAATTCGTCTCAGCCGTTTAGGGCGCCGGCGGGCTTGCGGCCGCTACGCTCGCGCACTTCGTGTTCCGCGACGCAAACCGGTATAATGCCGCACACGGTGCGGGGCGCCACCTATGAGACGCAGAGATTTCCTCGGAATCGCATGCGGGGCAACCGCTTGCCGATCGCTAACTGCCAACGCCCAGCAAACCAAACGGATCGCGTTTTTCGGTCCTGGCGTCAGTAAGCCATCGATGATGGTTCCAAACTACCAGGCTTTCCTCGCCCAGCTTCGCACCCACGGTTTCATCGAGGGGCAGAACCTCGCCATCGCCTACGGCGAGACCGAGGATCCGCGGGGGTTGCCCGTCGTCGGCGCTGAGCTCGTCCAGTCACACCCTGACTTGATCGTCGTCAGCGGCACGGAGGCCATGCTGCGGGCCGTGCTGGCGCCCAATCGCGGAATCCCGATTGTACTCCTCGCCATCAATTTCGATCCGATCGAGCGCGGTTACATCCAGGGGCTTTCGCGGCCAGGCGGAAATATCACGGGCGTCATTTTTCGCCAAACGGAGCTATCCCAGAAGCAAGTCGAGCTCCTCCAACAGGCGTTGCCCGGAATCACAAAACTAGTGTCGCTTTATGATGCGCAGACTGCGGATCAGTTTAGCGCGGCGGAAACGAGTGCCAAGGCGCTCGGCCTTCAGCTCCAGAGCATCAAGCTTGAGAAGCCACCCTACGATTTCGACGATGCATTCCGGCGGGCTGCGGAAAGCGGGGCACAAGCCGCGCTCATCCAATCGAGCCCCAACTTTATCCCCCTTCAGTTCCGCATCGACGAGCTTACAAAGCGGCACCGCCTTCCCGCAATGTTCACATTCAAGCCCTATGTGGAGGCGGGTGGCCTCATGTCCTACGGCGTCGAATTTCCACCGATGTACCGTCGAACGGCCGACTATGTCGCTCGCATTCTGCGCGGAGCGAAGCCCGCCGATCTGCCCGCCGAGCAAGCGACCAAGTTCGAGATGATCGTCAACCTGAAGACTGCCAAAGCCATCGGGGTCGAATTGCCGACGGCAATCCTGCTGCGCGCCGATTATGTCATCGAGTGAGTGAACAGCTCAGCGAAGACATCTGCGAAATGGATACCAGCGATTTGAGTACAGCGAAGCTCACAGATCGCGTTATGACCCCGACCCGACCTGGCTTCGAGTGGCGAAAATCCCTTCAAGTCGCCAGTCTGGCAGAGTACGCTAGCTTAAGCCGTGCAGAACCTTTGCTCATCAGCGACGGAGAGAGAGTATGCCAAGGGCTCGACGTAAGCTTTCGCCATCACAGTATCGCGATATCGGCTTCTTGCTTGCGACCACACCAGACGAATGGGATGATTTCACCAAGTGGTTTGAGGGGGCGCTGAAACCCGACATCAGAGTCAACTATCTACCCCCGCAAGGGGCGTCCGGAGACCCTAAAGCCATCGCCGGTGCAGCAAAGGATCTTGCGAAATACTACCCTGTAATCGTCACGGCGAGCACCGCAGCGGCACTGGCTCTCAAGAAGGCAACGAAAGGGACCAACGTTCAATTTGTCTATGCCTCGGCAGGAGACCCCGTCAGCAGCGGGTTGAGCCCACAGCCTGGCGGCAATTATACCGGGGGCTCCAACGGACAGGCGGACTCTGGCGTTGCTGTGCCGCGGCGGGTGAAGCGCATGGTGGACAACACCGCGAAATTCAAACCCAATTTCGCGGTCGTCGGAGACTACTCAGACAAAGCCCATAAAGCGGCGATGAAAGCTGTCTACAGCACTCTGACCCAACCACCATTCAGCGTGCCGGTCCCGATACCCCCCTCCGATCCGGCCTGTTTGCTCGACTCCTCCGTGACCGACTTCGACGCCTTCATGAGCAACCTGGCGGCGGCGCCAAACAACGTAAAGTCGCTCTATGTCTGCAGCGATTTATGGATCACCGTCAACGCAAAGGCTCTGAACCGGAGCGCTCACCGAGCAGGTATCAAGGTGATGTTCGAGTTCAAGCAAATAAACCAAAATGGTGGTGGAGACGATTCTGACCAAAACAGCTGGGAGCCTTTGTTCACCACGGCCGCCGATTACGTCGACCAGATACTAAACGGCAAAAATGCAGGCGATCTGAAAATGTACGCGCTGGCGAAAAAGACAAATCGGCGACGTCGCTAGCTCTCTTGCTATCCTGCCGTCTTTCATTTCAGCGCAATCACTGAGCCGCGCCCGGGCATGTGCTTCGGCGCTTCGAGGAGATACCAGGTCGCGATCTGCTCGCGGGTCGGGAACCAGACCCTGGATTTGCCCTTCACGTAGCCGATGAACTCGCGCAGCGCCGCGATGCGGTGCGGCTGGCCGATGACGTGGGGATGCAGGCCGATGTTCATGATGCGGCCGGTCCTGGCGCCCTCGGCATGGAGCTGATCGAAGCACAGCTTCAGCATCTCCACGCCGTCGCCGGTCGACAGGCCGCCGCGGGCGAACATGTTGAAGTCGTTGACGTCGTTCGAATACGGCACGCAGACGATCGGACCGTGGATGGTATCGATCAGATAGGGCTGGTCGTCGTTGAGATAGTCGCAATAGGCAATCAGGCCGAACTCCTTGAGGAAGGCCGGGGTGTGCGCGGTGCCGCGGATCGCCGAGGACAGCCAGGCCTTGGCGGGCTTGCCGACGACCTCCTGGTACTTGTCGAGCGTCTTGCGGATTACTGCGCGCTCGTCCTCGGGCTTGTGCGCGTAATAGGTCAGCAGGTCGTTCTGCGCCCAGTTGTGCGGCACCAGCTCCCAGCCGCGTTCCTTCACCGCGTCGACGATGCGACGGCGCTCCTGAAGGATCATGCCGTTGCAGGTGCAGGACGGCGCGATATTCATCGCGTCGAACACCTCCATCAGCCGCCAGATGCCGATGCGCTGCCCGTACTCGCGCCAGGTCCAGTTCGCGGTGTCGAGCACGTCGCCGGGAAGCGCATGCGGGATGGTCGCGGGGCCGCCGGGAAACAGCGGCTCCTTCTGCCCGGGGCGAAACGGCTCCCAGTATTCGATGTTGATGGTGAAGATCACCGCGATCTGGGCACCATCGGGAAAGCGCAGCGGCGCGCGGTCCGGCAGCGGCACGAACTCGTAGGAGGACGGCGGTTGGGTGGTCACGATGATTTCCTTGCGAGGGCCTGGCGTTCCACACGCGCCAGACGCCATGCCGTCACACGTCGGGCGAGTTCGGGGGCGTCGAGGAATGCGATGGCGATGAGGATAGAGCCGGTGACGAGGTCGTGCACATAGGGCTCGACGCCGATGGCCGACAATCCGGACCGCAGGATGCAGAGCGTCATCACGCCGGCCGCGATGCCCATCGGGCTGCCGCGGCCGCCGACCACCGACACGCCGCCGACGATGGCGGCGGCCGCCGCGGGCGCCAGCACATCGGCGAGCGCGACCGGCGAGGCCGCGCCGAGGCTGTAGCTCAACAGCACCCCGGCCAGGGCGGCCGAGGCGCCCGAGGCGGCAAACACGCCGATGACGACGCGGTCGGTATTGAGGCCGGCGACGCGCGCGGCGCGGCGGTCACTGCCGGTCGCGATCACATCGCGGCCGACATGGGTGTAGGCCATCGCCAACGCCGCCACGACGAACACGGCAAGACAGGCCGCGGATCGGACCGAGATGAGATGGGCGATCGGCGCATTGAGCGACAGCGACACCGCGATGTTCGGATAGGCCACCGTCTTGTTGTCGGTGAGAACGTAAGTCAGCCCCTGCAGCGTCAGCAAGCCGCCGAGCGAGACGCCGACCGATGAGAGGTGAAGCCGCGTCATGATCAGGCCCTGAATCACGCCGCTGACGACACCCGCGCCGAGCCCGAGGACGAGACCCAGCCATGGATTGCCGACGCCGGTCATGACGGCAATGCAGCCGGCCAGGCCGACAATGCCGGCGACCGACAGGTCGAATTCGCGGATCAGGATGGAGAGGCCCAGTCCCAGCGCGACCAGGCCGAAGGTCGCGAACAATTGCATGACGCTGAAGATCGTGCCGATGCTGAAGAAATAGCCGGTGCCGCGATCGAGCAGGCCGAGAAACACGATCGCGCCGGCCATCACGGTGAACGGCCGCAGCTTCGGATCGAGGAGCTTCGCCACGGCGCGCGTCATCGGCGCTCCCCGAGCGTGTGGAGCATGATGACGGCGAGCACGATCAGCCCGGTGACCAGATATTGAAGCTGTTGGCTGAAGCCGCGCAACAGCAGCACCACCTCGATGATGGCGATCGCCGTGACGCCGAGCAGCGTCCGCACCACCGAGCCGGCGCCGCCCTGGATGGCGGTGCCGCCGACCAGCACGGCGGCGATCGCGGTGTAGTCGTAGCCCGAGCCAAGCTCCATGTCGCCGGAGCCGTAGCGCGCCGCCAGCAGCACGCCGGACACGGCCGAGCAGGCGCCGGCGATGACATAGGCCATGGTGATGGCGGCCGCGGTATCGACACCGGCCGCGGTCGCGGCGCGAAGGTTGCTGCCGACCATGACCATGTCGCGGCCGATCCGCGTGAAGGACAGCACAAGCTGGCCGACGACCACGGTGGCAAAGAAATACAGGGCCTCGATCGGAATGCCGGCGAAGCGGCCCTTGAACACCTGCAGCCCCTCGCCGCCCGGATAGATGCGCTGGCCGCCGGTCGCGAATGCAGCACCGCCGAGCAGCAGCGACAGCCCGGCGATGCTGACGAGGATCGGGTTGGCGCGGATATAGCCGACCAGCGCGCCCTGCGCGGCTGTGACGACGATGCCAAAGGCGATGGCGACCCCAAACGCCGGCAGCACGCCGAGCGACAGGCTCGCCAGGAAGACCAGCGCCGAGGCCGAGACCGTCGCGCCGAGGCATAGCGACATGATGTTGCCGGTCAGCGTAATGAAGGTCATGCCCACCGCGACGCAGCCGATGAAGGAGATCGCGTTGAGCAGGGCGTTGATGCTCAGCGGCGACGTGAAGCCCGGCGTACTCAGCGCGAAGACCGCAATCGCCGCAGCGGCCGCAACGCGGATCGCCAGCACCAGATGGCGCGCACGCAGGCCGCGCAGGCGGAGCCGGGAGCGCAGCGAAACGCCACTCATGCCGCCGCCGGATGGGTAATGTCGGCGAGCACGCGCTGCATGTCGGCCTCGCCCCGCCGATAGACGGCGATCTGCCGGCCGCGGTACATGCTGACGATCACGTCGGCCATGCCGAGAACCTCCTCGATGTCCGACGACGCCATGACCAGACAATAGCCGCGGTCGCAGAACTGCCGGATCAACCGGTAGATCTCGGCGCGGGCGCCGACGTCGACACCGCGCGTCGGCTCGTTCATCAGCAGCACGCCGGCGTCATCCCGGCCAAGCGAACGGCCAAATGCGAGCTTCTGCTGGTTGCCGCCGCTCAATTCGTCGGCCTGTGAACGCAGCCTCGTTCGGTCGACGCCGACGGCTGCCGCAAGCTTGGCCGCAGCGGCGCGCAAGCCGTGCCGCGACAGCACGCCGAAGCGGCTGTGGTCGGCAAGCTGGGTCGCCACGAGATTGGCGCCGACGCGCAGCCGGAGGAACACGCCCTCACCTGCCCGGTCCTCCGAGATGAATTGCACCTTGGCGGTCCGCGCCGACGCGACCGAGCGCAGCGGCATGGCTTGGCCGGCGACGCGGACCTCGCCGCTGGCATTGTGAGCAAGGCCCGCCAGCGCGCGCAGCACTTCGATCGCGCCCGAGCCGACCTGGCCGGCCAGACACACCACCGCGCCGCGCGGCGCGGTCAGATGGAAGCCCTGGACCAGGGGCGGCACGCCGAGATTGCTGACCTCGAGCATCGGCGCGCCGGGGTTGCTGTCCCAGCGCGGATACATCTCGCCGAGCGCGCGGCCCAGCATCATTTCCATGAGCTTCGCGCGGTCGATCTCGTCGGTGCGGCGCGTGCCGACCAGTTCGCCGTTGCGCAGCACCGTAACGCTGTCGCAGACCTGGAACACTTCGCCGAGCCGGTGGGTGATGTAGATGATCGACTTGCCCTCGGCCTTGAGCGTGCGCAGCGCGGCAAAAATGCGCTCGATCTCCACATCGGAGAGGGTCGCGGTCGGCTCATCAAGGATGAAAACGCGGGCATCGCGGGTGAGCATGCGCGCAAGCTCGACAAGCTGCCGGCGACCGATGCTGAGCTGGGACACCGGCGTCTCCAGCGGCAGATCGCCCAATCCGACCTTCTGCAACGCCGCCTGCGCGCGCTCGCGCAACGCGCGGCGGCGGTGGAACAGCGGCACCTCGCGGTTGCCGAGCCAGATGTTGTCGAGCACGGACAGCGCCGGCGCGAGGCTGAGCTCCTGCGCCACCAGCGCGATGCCGAGCTCCTGGGCGTGCTGCGGGTTGCGGACCTCGACCGGCTGGCCGTCGATCACGATACGGCCGCCGTCGGCCGAATGCACGCCGGTGATGATCTTCACCAGGGTGCTTTTGCCGGCGCCGTTCTCGCCGCAGATCGCGCGGATTTCCTGCGCATCCAGCGACAGCGTGACGTTCCTGAGGACTTCGTTGGGACCGAAGCGCTTGGTCGCCCCTTCAATCGCAAGGATCGGCATCGAGGCCTAGTACGAGCAACCTGTCGCAAACTTGTCCAGATTGTCCTTGGTGATGCCGAACACCGGCACCATCTCGTATTTCTGGAGCTTCTCGCCGTTGAAATAGCCGGCGAGCTTCTTCGCCGCGACCGCGGCCTCCTCGGTCGGAATCTGGGTCGCGGTGGCGTACTGCTGGCCGGACTTGATGTGGACGACGCCGTCCTTCATGCAGTTGCTGCCAACCACGACGATCCCTTTGTCGGCGGTGCCGGCCTTGAGGCCCGCGGATTCGATGGCGTTGATCGCGCCGGTCGCCTGATTGTCGGCCATGGCGAACACGCCATCGACGCCACCGCGCGCATTGAAGCGCACCAGAAGCTCGCCGGTGATCTTCTCGCTCATGGCCGTGTTCCAGCGACCGTCTTCGGAGGCGACAAGCTCGAAGCCCGGATTCTTCGCCAGCACGTCCTTGAATGCGGCCATGCGCGACTGCACGTTGAGCTGCTGGGCGGCGCCGGTCACCGCGACGACCTGCGCCTTGGTCTTTCCCTCGGCCTTCAGGCCCTTGACCATTTCCTCGCCGGCCAGCCGGCCGAGCTCATAATGGTCGGTGCCGACATAGCTGGTGAACAGATTTTCGTATTCCTTCTTCAGCGGCGTCACGATCAGCATGACGGGAATGCCGGCTGCCTTGGCGCGCGTCAGGGCCGGGATGATGGCCTGGTCGTTGACATAGACCAGGACGATGAAGTCGACCTTCTGCGCAATGGCATCATCCATCTGCTGCGACTGGACGGCGGCATCGTAGTTCGAGCTGAGGTTCGTCACCTTCATGCCGGCCTCCGTGGCGAGCTTGCTGAAGGTCGAGGTCCAGGCGCCGATGTAGGGGTTGGTGTTGGCGGTGCCGAGCAGCATCACCCGCTTGCCTTCGGGCGAGGCACTGGCCCCGCCGCCGAACGGCAGGCTTGCGAACAACAGCGCCAACAGCACGATCCCGACACGCATTTGTCATCTCCCCTTAAGCTGCCACGGGGAAAATGTTAACGGCATTCGCCGACGCGCGCCAGAAGCATTGCCACGGGCGCGGATGACCCATTCGCCATATTCGACCGACGCGGCGGCCGTCGATGCGGTTGTTTTCGGGCCGAAACCGGAGCAAGTATTACGCCGCGACCCTGCCAGCATCTGGAGAACGTCGGATGATCATGAAGTGTCTCGGCTTCATCGCAATCCTGATCGCGGCACCGTTTTGGGCGGGCGCAACGGCGCACGCCGAGACGCTGCGCGTCGGCAAGGTGGTGGCGCAGAACTTCGGCTTCGTGCCGCTCAATGTCGGCGTGGACAAGGGGCTCTTCAAATCCCGAGGGCTCGATATCAACGAGTTCGACTTTGCCGGCGGCGCGAAGCAGCAGCAGGCGCTGGTCGCCGGCAACATCGACATCGCGATCGGCGGCGGCACCGACATGGGCTTCATTCCCAAGGGGTCGCCGATGATCGCCATCGCCGTGATCACCTCCTCACCGAAGTTCATGGGCTTCATTGCCGGCGACGATCCGAGCCTCAAGACCATGGCCGATCTCAAGGGCAAGCTGGTCGGCGTCTCGACCGCGGGATCGCTGACGAAATGGCTGGTCGACCGACTCAACCTGTCGCAAGGCTGGGGCGCGGAGGGTGCGACGCCGGTGGCCATCGGCGGTGCACTTGGGACCGAGGTTGCCGCGCTCAAGACGCACCAAGTGGCAGCCTTCGTCGACGCGCCGGCGATCGGATATCGGCTCGAGGGCGAGCAGGCCGGGCATCTGCTGTTCACCGCCGACGCCTATCTCAAGAACTTCGAGGTGTTCGTGATCTATGCGGCCAATTCGCTTGTCGCCCAGAACCCGGACGCAATCCGGCGCTTCCTCAGTGGATGGTTCGACGCCGTCCAGTACATGCGCGGCCACAAGAGCGAAACGGTCGAAATCGCGCGCAAGATCACCGGCTTTCCCAAGCCCGTCGAGGAGCGCGAATACGACCTGCTGATGCCGGAGTTCTCGACCAGCGGCAAGTTCGACCCGGCCGCGCTCGAATCCCTGGCGCAGTCCTTCGTCGATCTGAAGGTGCTGCCGCAAAAGCCCGACATGGCGAAGCTCTACACCGAGAAATTCCTGCCGTAATCAGGCCGGATTGCCGAAGTGCGTTTCCGCAAGCCAGCGCGCCACGCCGGTCAGGCGCTCGTCCTCGTGCCAGCGCCCGAGCAATTGCACGCCGAGCGGGACCCGGTCGACCGCCAGCAACGGAAGATTGATGGCGGGCGCGCCGAGCACCGACGACGCTTCGTTGAAGATGGCGCTGCCCTGATCCATGCCGATCGGCCCGGGCCCGGGCGATGACAGCGTGATGAAACCGTCGGCGCGGGCTGCCAGAGCGTCGTGCAGGGCGCGGAATTTTTCGCGCTCGATCAAGGCGGCGCGATAGGTTTCGAGCGTGATAGCGGCGCCGTCCTCGATGCCCTTGAGCAGACGCGGCGGCATCTTGTCACTGTAGCGCTCGCGGTATTGCAGCATCGGCCAATGCATCTCGAAGCGGTAGAGATTGGTCCAGAGCTGCGGGGTGCGGGCGTGCGCGACCTCATAGGCCTCCACCGCCGCATCGCCTGTCCGGCTGACGATCTCGATGCCTGCCTCGACGAGCCGCGCGAGATAGGCCTCGAACGCCGCCTTGGCGGCAGGCTCGGCTGCGGCCCAGCCGGCGGTGTCGAGGCGAATGAGGCGGGCGGGTTTTCGCGGCACCGGCGGATCGATCTCGCCGTAAAGGCCGGGGTATGACGGATCGCCGCCGGCTTCGCCGGCGATGAAGCGCGCGGTGGTCCACAGGTCCGACAGCGTGCCGCCGAACACGCCGACGTGGTCCATGCTGTAGGCCATCGAGAACGAGCCCTGGCGGTTGATGGCGCCGAATGTCGGCTTCAGCGCATAGACGCCGCAGAAGCTCGCCGGCCGGATGGTCGAGCCGCGGGCGTGGGTGCCGAGTGCGACCGGCAGCATCCGTGAGGCCACCGCCGCAGCGGTGCCGCTCGACGAGCCGCCGGGCGTGCGCCGCGTGTCGAACGGGTTGCGCGTGCGCGCCGGATCGCCGCCGCCGAAACAGACCGTGACGGTCTTGCCGACCAGCACGGCGCCGCCTTGCCGCAGCGCCCGAACGGAAGCGGCGTCTGTCATCGGCTGGTGATCGCGGAACAACTCGCTGCCAAACTCGGTCGGCATGTCGTATGTCTCGATCAGGTCCTTGATACCGACAGGCATGCCGTCGAGGCGCCCGAGCGCGCGGCCGGCGCGGTACCGCGCGCCCGACTGGTCGGCCGCCTGCCGCGCCCGTTCGAGATTGAGGAAGGCGAACGCCATCACGGCGGAATCCAGCGCCGCGATCCGCTCGATGCAGCGTTCGAGATAGGCGCGCGGCGTGTCCGCGCCGTCGCGGAATTTCGTAACCGCGTCGTGGAAGCTCAGCATCCGGTGCTGGACCGGATCGTAGGCGCCCGCCGGCGATGGCCTGTCGACGTTCATCAGGCGATGTGGCTGCGATGGTTCTTTAGATACCACTCGGCGATTTCCTCGCGGGTGGCGAACCAGACGTCATCGAACGATTTCACGTAAGCGAGAAAATCGTGCAGCGCGCGGATGCGGAACGCTTGCCCGATCACATGCGGATGCAGGCCGACGTTCATGAAGCGGCCGCTGGTCGCGCTCTCGCGGTACAGCCAATCGAAGCCTTCCTTGAAGACGCGGAAAGCGCCGTCGGCGTCCTGGCCTTGGCGCATGAACACGGTGAAGTCGTTAACCTCGGAGGTGTAGGGAATCGACACGATCGGCTTGCCGGAACGCGTCTCGATCAGATAGGGCTGGTCGTCGTTGAGAAGGTCGGTGGTGAAGATCAGCCCCTCCTCGGCGATGATGTCGACGGTGTTGAGCGTGCAGCGGAGCGAGCTTGACAGCCAGCCCTTGGCCGGCTTGCCGCAGACCTCCTTGTAGACCCGCAAGGTCTCGCGGATCACTTCGCGTTCCTTGGCCTCGTCGAACGAGTAGTCGGCGAGCAGTTCGGTCTGCACATAATTGTGCGCGACGATCTCCCAGCCGCGCTCGAGCGCCGCATCGATCACGGCGCGCCGCTCGATCCCCATCTTGGCGTTCATCGTGCAGGTTGACGGCACGCCGAACCGGTCGAACAGCTCGAACATCCGCCAGACGCCGACGCGCTGGCCGTATTCGCGCCAGGTCCAGTTCGGATTGTCGTAGACATTGCCCGGCAGATCGCCGCCGACGATGCCGGGGCCGCCCGGATAGAACGGCTTCGGCGTGTCCTTGGTCGCGTCCCAATACTCGAGGTTGGTGGTGATCATCACCGCAAGGCGCTTGCCATTCGGCCAGCGCAGCGGCTTGCGTTCGGGAAACGGGACGTAGGCGTATTTCATGAAAACCGACCTTGGACGGGACGAAACGATGCGGCGCGGAATGATAGCAGCCTGTTCGTTCGTCTTGCCAGCCGATCCGAAGTGCGGGAGGTTTGCAGTTCCGCCCTGTCTGGAGAGCGCGATGAGTTTGACTGGGAGACTTTTGGTCGCATTGTTCGCCGTTGCGACGTTCGCATTATCGAACGGCCCGCTTCGCGCCGCGGACTGGCCGGCCAAGCCAGTGACCGTCATCGTTCCGTTCGGCGCCGGCGGCAACACCGATATGATGGCGCGGCTCGCCGCGCAGCACCTCTCCGCCAAGCTCGGCCAGCCGTTCGTGGTCGAGAACCGGCCCGGCGCGGGCGGCGCGCTCGGCACTGGCGCGGTCGCGACAGCCGCGCCTGACGGCTCCACGCTGCTGTTCTCGGCAGCGGCCAACATCACGCTGACGCCGCTGGTGCAGAAGCTTAATTTCGATCCGGCGAAGCAACTGGTGCCGATCACCAACATGGGCACCGGCACCCAGATGATCGGCATCAAGCGATCGCTGCCCGTGACCAACCTTCCGGAGTTCATTGCCTACGCCAAGGCCCATCCGGGCAAGCTCAACTTCACCGTGGCCGGCACCCAGAACATCAGCCATCTCGCCCCGGTCCTGTTGTTCGCGCGAACCGGCATCGACCTCGTCATGGTGCCGGCCAAGAGCGAGCCGCAGGCGGTGTCCGACCTGATCTCGGGGCAGGTCGATCTCTATTTCGGCAACTCGTCGGCACTGCTGCCGCAGGCCAACAACGACAAGATCCGGCTGCTGGCGGTCGGAACGGCGCAGCGGATTCCGGCTGCGCCCGACATTCCCGCCGTCGGCGAGACGGTGCCGGGCTTCGAGTTCTCCTCATGGAACGGCTTCTCGGCGCCGGCCGGCACGCCCGACGCGATTCTTGCGACGATCCAGCGCGAGATCGCCGAGTTCGCCAAGACGCCCGAGGTCTCTGAGCGATTGATCAAGCTCGGCATCGTGCCGGGCGGTCTCACTCGGGAGCAGACCGCAGCGGTTTTCAAGAAAGACGCCGAAGCCTTCACCGCCGCGGTCAAGGCCGCGGGCATCGAGCAGCCCAAGTAAGCGAAGGGTAAACCCATGGTGACCCCCGCCCAACGATTGCGCGATCTGCTGGCCCAGCCGGACATCGAGATCATGCCCGGCTGCTACGACGCGCTGTCGGCCAAGCTCGTGGCCGATGCCGGCTTCAAAGTGACGTTCATGAGCGGATTTGCGGTGTCGGCAGCAAGGCTCGGCCTTCCCGACACCGGACTGATCTCGTTCACCGAGATGCTGGACAGCGTTCGCAACTGCTGTACCGGAGCGGGCAAGGTGCCGCTGATCGGCGACGGCGACACCGGCTACGGCAATCCACTGAATGTGCAGCGCACGGTGATCGAGTACGCCCGCGCCGGTGCGGCGTGCGTCATGATCGAGGACCAGGTCAGCCCGAAGAAATGCGGACACACGCGCGGCAAGCAGGTGATCCCGCGCGAAGAGGCGCGGATGAAAATCCGTGCCGCGGTCGATGCCAGGGCCGATGCCGATATCCTGATCATGGCGCGCACCGACGCCCGCGCCGTGCACGGCTTCGACGAGGCGTTAGGGCGCTGCAAGGATTTCGAGGCCGAGGGCGCCGACATCATCTTCTTCGAGGCGCCCGAGACCGAGGACGAGATGCGCCGGTTCTGTGCCGCCATGACCAAGCCCTGCATGGCCAATATGGTGCCGGGCGGCAAGACCCCGGTGCTGCCGGCGGCCAAGCTGCAGGAGGTCGGCTACAAGCTCGCGCTCTATCCGGTGATGCTGCTGTCCTCGGCGATCTCGGCGATGCAGGCGACGCTTAAGGCGCTGCAGCCCGGATCGAAGGCGGCGCAGCCGCCGGCCATTTCGTTCACCGATCTCCAGGGCGTGGTCGGCTTTCCCGACTACTGGAGCCGCGAGGCCAGGTACCAGGCGAAGGAATAACCTGACCACGACCGGCCTCATCCTGAGGAGCATCGCCCCAATGCGTTTATGCGCGTCTGCGACTCGCGATGGCGATGCGTCTCGAAGGATGGGGCCGCCCTCGTCCTTCGAGACGCGGCCTTCGGCCGCTCCTCAGGATGAGGGCGGAGAGAGGCCTACTGAATCTCCGCGGCCTTGCGCAGACTTGCGATCATCGACGAGCGCAGCATGTACTCGCGCGCCGACTTCGGATCGGCCGCGGTCTTTCGCATGGCGTCGAGGGCCTGCTGGCGCGTCTGCGGATCGCGCTCACTGATGAGCTGCTGGTTGCGGTGGGTCTGCTGCTGCACCGCCTCGACCGCAACCGTGCGCCGCTGCCGGTCATAGCGGTCGAGAAGCGCATCGTCGGCGCCGGCGTAGATCGCCTTGAATTTTTCCGCGAGATTGAAGGCATCCTGGATGCCGCCGTTCATGCCCATGCCGCCGAGCGGATTGTTGACGTGGGCGGCGTCGCCGGCCAGCACCACGCGGCCGCTGCGGAACGTCTTCGCCACCCGCTGGTGCACGTGATAGATCGAGCGATGCGCGATGTGGTACGGCTCGGGCCGCGACACCACGCGCTGAAGCATGTTCTGCATGTGCTCGTCGGACAGCAGCTTGTCCTTGTCGGAGTTCTCAGGCGCCGGCACCAGCACACGCCACAGTCCCGGCACCCGCAACAGCACCAGCCACTCCAGCGGATCGGCGATGTAGTTGACGTAGGCGATGTCGGTGAGCGTTTTCTCGAACGGAAAGTCGGTCGAGGCGATCCAGAACAGCTCGCCGTAGGTGAAGCCTTCGAACTCAACGCCGACCGCGCGGCGCACCGCGCTCCGCGCGCCATCGGCGGCGATCAGATAGCGGCCTTTCACCTCGACCGGCCCGGATTCGGTCTGCGCCAACACGGTGACCGAGGACGCGTCCTGGCGGACGCCGGTCACCTCGTGGCCAAAGCGCACGTCGGCCCCCTCCTTGCGCAGCTCGGCTTCGACGAACCGCATCATCTTCCACTGCTCGCACTGCACCCGGTACGGATGATTGGTCTCGCCCGCGAGCAGCGACAGATCGAAGGTCGCAACCGGCCCGGTCTCGCGGTCGCGGAACTGCCAGGTCGGCGCCTTGAGGCCGACGTCGATCATCTTCGGCACGATCGCAAACTCGTCGAGCAGGTCGAGGGTCGGCGGATGGAACGTCGAGCCGCGCAGCTCCATCACCACCTCAGGCTCGGCGGCGAGCAGCGTGACCGGAATGCCGCGGCGCGTCAGCGCGAGCGCCGCCGTCAGCCCGACCGGGCCCGCGCCCACGACAATGATGCGATCGCCGTCATCCGACATGAGCCCGGTTCTACTTCTTGGTCGCCTGGGTCGCCGGGAACGGCAGCGCCAGCGCCTCCTTGAGCCGCTCGGGATCGACCTTGACCTCGATGCCGGCGCGCTCCTGCTCCAGCATCATGACGATGCGGCTGTCGCGGCCGGCCCAGCCGCGGTTCATCGCCTCGGTCATCTCGGCATAGGCCAGATCGCAGATGCGCATCGGCAAGCCGAGCTCGCGGCCGAGCGCGGTGGCGAGGCCGACGTCCTTGTGCGCGAGCTTGAGCGCAAAATCCGCCGGATCGTATTTGCCCGGCAGCCACTGGTTGATCAGCGCGTCGAACGTGTAGCGCCGTCCGGCCGCGCCCTGGCGCACCGCCTCCCACAGCGCGAGCGGCTCGACGCCGGCCTTCACGCCCATGGCGAAGGTCTCCGCCAGCGCGCAGACGATGGCATAGCCGGACATGTTGTGGACCAGCTTGGCCACGGTGGCCGAGCCGATCGGGCCGATGTAGCGGGCCTGGTCGCCGATTGCGTCGAGCACGGCCTTGTGCTTGTCGAACGCGGCCTTGTCGCCGCCGACCCAGATCGCAAGCTTGCCGCTTGCCGCGCCCTGCGGTCCGCCCGACACCGGCGCGTCGAGCATCGCCGCGCCCTTTTCGGCAAACGTGGCGCTGAGCTTCTTGACCAGGCTTTGCGAGTTGGTCGAGAGATCGAACCAGGCTGCGCCGCGCTTGATGCCGGCGAGGATGCCGTCGGGTGCGAGCGCCACCTTCTCCACATCGGGCGGCTCCGGCAGCGAGGTGAACATCACGTCGGACTGCTCCGCCACGGCGCGCGGCGTGTCGGCCCAGACCGCGCCGGCAGCGAGATGCGGCGCCGCGCTATCCTTGCGCAGGTCGTTGACCACGAGCTGATGGCCGGCCTTCTGGAGGTTGGCTGCCATCCGGGTGCCCATGGTGCCTAACCCGATGAATCCGACCTGCATGGAGGCCTCCTTTCGCCGCGTCTACTTCCAATTCAGTGTCGCCATAATCGCCTTGCCCATCACCCAGTCCTTGTCGTCCTCGGACAGGAACGGCAGCTCCTCGGTGAAGTGCGTGATGTGCTGGCGGTAGGTCGACTTGCTGAAGGCGTTGGTGATGTCGGTGCCCCAGTACGAACGGCGCGGGCCGAAGGCATCGAAGCAGCGCTTCAGGTGCTCGGTCATGTCGCGCCAGGGATAGGGCTCGAACGAATAGGTCGGCGCCGACGAAATTTTCACCGACACGTTCGGATACTTGGCGAGCTTGACCACCTCGTCGATCGCCTCCTTGATCTTGCCCTCCTTGGCGATCTCCTGGTTCAGGCTCATGTGGTCGATGATCATCTGCAGGCCGGGATGCCGCTCGGCGATCGGCGCGAACTTCGGAATGTTGCCGGGTGCGAAGAACATCAGGGGCAGGCTGTATTTCTCGAGCTCCGGCCAGATCCAATCGGCATGGCCCTCGGTGAGCAGCGGCGTCATGTTGCCCTGGAAGGTCAGCCGCACGCCCAGCATGCCGGGCTGCTGCTTCCAGGCCGGCAGCTTCGCCTTCGATTCTTCGGGCTTCTCCAGCGCGATGCGGCCCATCACGGCGAAGCGGTTCGGATGGCGCTTGACGGCCTCCAGCGCATAGTCGTTGCGGTCGCCCGGCCAGGACGGCGGCACGATCACCAAACGGTCGACGCCGGCCTCGTCCATCATCGGAATGAGCTTCTCGATGGTGAACGGCTCGGGAAGCTGCGGCTTGCGTCCGGGCACCCACGGCCAGTCCGGCGATTCCGCCTTCCACAGATGCGCCTGCGCGTCGACGATCATGCGTCCGTTCACGGCCATGAATGGTTCCTTCCTTGCGACAGTCCGCCGCGAGTGTGCGACGTTTTGCGAGATGCGACAATGCGCTTACGGAATCAGCAGAATCTTGCCGAAGTGCTTGTTGGCCCGCATGTGCTCGTGGCCGGCCTTCGCCTCGGACAGCGGGAAGGTCTTGTCGATGGGCACCTTGATGCGGCCCGCGGCGACGTCGCCCCACAGGTCCTTGCGCATCTTGACCAGGATGTCGCGCACCTCCTCGATGGTGCGGGTGCGGAAGGTGACGCCGATGTAGTCGATGCGCTTTCGGGCATGCAGGTCGAAGTCGAACTCCGCCTTCATGCCGGCCAGCCGGCCGATGTTGACGATGCGGCCGAGCAGCGCGGTGCAGGCCATGGTCTGGCTCACCACCGGGCCCGACAGCATGTCGACCGTCAGGTTGACGCCCTTGCCGTCGGTTGCCTTCAGCACCTGCTCCGGCCAGTCGGCGTCGTTGGTGTTGACGGCGAGATCGGCGCCAAATTCCTTGAGGCGGCCGCGGCGCTCGGCGTTGGTCGCGGTGCCGACGACGAACTTCGCGCCCATCAACTTGGCGATCTGCAAGCCGATGATGCCGACGCCGGAGCTTGCGCCCTGCACCATGACCGCTTCGCCCGCCTTCATCCGGCCGGCGGTGACCAGCGCCTGGTGCAGCGTGTTGAGCCCGATCGGCAGCGTCGCCGCGGTCTCGTAGCTCATGCCGTCGGGGATTTTCATGGCGCGGCCGTGGTCGCTGAGGGCATATTCGGCATGGCTGCCGGTCGAGTGACACATCACCCGGTCGCCGACCTTGAAGTCGTGCACCTCCTTGCCGGCCTCGACGACCTCGCCGGAGAATTCGCTGCCGATCGGACGGCCCGCGCTCGAACCATGGCTGATGTCGCCCCGCGCCGAGCCGAGGTCCGCGCGGTTGAGCGCAATCGCCTTGATTTTCACCAGGATGTCGGTCGGCTTTGGCTTGGGCTGCTCGACATCGGCAACAGTGACGCCGTTCGGTGAAGCTACTCCGGCTTTCATGGCGGTCTCCCTCGTCATGGACTTTCGTGGAGGCAGATTAGGAAGTCGCGGCGGCCCGGCACAAGGGCATGCGCAGTTTTGCGTCACAAAGCTCGGGACACGGCGCCTCGAAGCGCCTCCGTCAGTTCCTGCACCACCGGCGGCCAGTCGCCGGCCGTGCCCTGCCGGAACAGCCGCATGGTCGGATACCACGGCGTGTCGGCGCGGCCGAGCAGCCAGCGCCAGTCGGGCACCGTATCGAGCGCCAGCCACACCGGCCGCCCGATGGCGCCCGCGAGATGCGCGGCCATGGTGTCCACGGTGATGACGAGATCGAGGTTGGCGACGATCGCAGCGGCATCAAGCAACGCATCCGCTCCCGTGTCCGTCGCATCGGCAACGACCTCAATCCTTTCGCGGAACGCAACATCGGCGATCTGCTCGTGGCCGGGCTGCTTTTGCAGCGAGATCAATCGCACGCCAGGCACGGCCGTCAGCGGTTCCAGTGCGGCGAGCGGGATCGAGCGCCAATGATCGCGGGCATGCGCCGTATTGCCTTGCCACACCAGACCGACCTTGAAGCCCGACGGACCGATGCGCTCCGCCCATTGCGCGACGCGCGCCGGAGATGGATTCAAATACGGCGCCGCGGGAATATTCTTGTCCGGTGTCGTGCCCACCACGGCCGGCACGCTCATCAGCGGCGACCATTTCACCGGCGCGCCCTCGATTTTGATGCCGCTGCCCGCCACCACCCGGCCGATATCGGCAACCTGTTTCAAAAGCTCGACCAGCTTGGCATCGGTCAAGAGCAGGACTTCATAGCCCATGCGCTTGAGGGCGCTGGCGTAGCGCGCGAACTGGATCGCATCGCCAATGCCCTGCTCGGTGCTGAGCAGCAGCACATAACGGCCGGGCGGTTCGCCGCGCCAGCGATCGAAATCAAGATTCGTATAGAGCGGCGCGGCTTTACGGCCGCGCGCTTCGTAAAGCTGAAATCCCTCCCGCCATTCGCCAAGCAGCAGCAGCGCGCGCGAGAGGTTGTACTTGGCGCTTTCGTCCGTGGGGTTGATCGAAAGCGCCGTGCGGTAGGCCTCGACCGCTTCGACAGTCCGACCACGGTCGCTCAACGAGATGCCGAGATTGTACCAGATCGACGCGCGTTTCGGATCGATCGCCAGAGCCGCGCGATAGGCGGCGACGGATTCGGCGAGACGGCCTTGATAAAACAAACAGACGCCGAGCGTATCGAACGCGCCTGCCTGGCCCGGCGCGTTCGCGATCGCAAAGCGCAGCGCCGCTTCCGCTTCGACATATTTTCCGGCGGCGACCAGCGCGCGTGCGTCTTCGGGCATGGGCGCAGCTTAGAGCCGTTGTCCGCGACGGCCTACGACTGATTGGCCTTGAGCTGGTCCCACCACGGACAGACGCCGGGCATGCGGTTGAAATTGCCCTCGATCACCTGCACCGGCTGGCGGAAGCCCTTGTCGGCGTTGGCGAGCCTGAGCTTGCGCGCCTTCTCCTGATCCTCCTTGGACAGCCAAGAGCGATCGTGGCCCCACATGCTCGGCCCTTCCTTGCGCTCATAAGCCTTCCAGTTCGGGACGTCGATGTCGCGCGCGCCCCAGCCGTACTCGACCATGAAGTTCGATGGCGTCCAGGAATAGAACGAGGTGATGTAATCGCTGGTGTGCCGGCCCAGCGTGGTGGCGACGCGGTTCTCGCCTGTGGCGATGTCGTAGCCCTGGCCGACATCGTCGAAGCTGAAGAGCTCCATCATCACGTGATGCACGCCGTTCTTGCCGGTGTCGATGAAGGCAAGGCTGTGGTGGCGCGGATTGAGATGCATGAACGTCGCCTTGAACGGCGCCGAGTAGTAGTCGGTCAGGCGGAAGCCGAGCAGGTCGCGATAGAACGCCACCATCTCGTCGGAGTTGCCGGCGGTGTGCATCACCACATGGCCGAGGCCGAGCGGCCCGGTGCGGAATCCCGAGATCGAACGGCCCGGCTTGAACGGCTCGGTGGTCGTCTCGCCGCCATAAAACAGCTCAAGCCGGTTGCCGACCGGGTCCTCCGTCACGATCAGGTCGGCAACGCGGCGCTCGTCGGCCAGCGCCCGCGAGCCGCGGGTGACCGGCACCCCGGCCTTTTCAAGCCGGGCGGCGACGGCATCGAGGGCTGCGGCATCCGCGACCTCCCAGCCGAAGAAGCTCAGCCCCTCGCCGCCGTCTGCATCGACGATGATGCGCTGCTGGCGGTCGTCCATGCGAAACGCGATGGTGCGAGCGCTCTTGTCGACGCGCTGAAGACCCAGCAGATTGCTGCCGTAGGTTCCCCAGTCGCCCAAATCCTTGGCGCGGACGCCGATATAGCCGAGAGATTGAGCGGTCATGGTGTTTCCAGCATTGTTCCGATTTACGGCGTATATAGCATGCGGCACGCCACATCTTAAGGGTGCCGCCGCATGGAGCGGAAATCTCAGGCTTTGTGAAAGGCCCGGGAATCGGCCGGCGCCTCGCTCCGCTCCGCCATGCCGTAATCGCGAACCACGGACGCGATCCGCAGCCGATAATCGGAGAGCACGCCGCCACGGCCCGCCGCCTGGCTCTGGCGATGGTCGTCCTGGTTCCGCCAGCCCCGCACCGCGTCCTCGTCGCGCCAGAACGACAGCGACAGGAGCTTGCCCGGATCGGTCAGCGACTGGAACCGTTCGATGGAAATGAAGCCGTCCATCTTCTCCAGATCGGGCTTCAGCCGCGCGGCGATGCCGAGATAGTCTTCCCTGCGGCCGGAAGCCGGCCACACCTCGAAGATCACGGCGATCATCGTGTACCTCGCACCCGGTTTTGGATCTGCGGCGAGTCTTCGGCGTACCGATAGGCCCGGAACACCTCGTTGGACGGATCGCCGGCGCGATCCGGGCCCATGAACGGGCTGACGTACTCCCAGACGATCTCGCCCTCGGGCGTGACCTCGAACAGCCGGCCCCACTGGCCTTCGCAGATCAGCGTATTGCCGGACGCAAAGCGTTGCGCACCGCTGATGTGCGGCGAGAAGAAGGTGTAGGCCGGCTTGGCACGATACTCCCACACGGTCTTGTGCGTGCGCGGATCAAGCTCGATGATGCGCGAGAACGGATTGGTCGTGGTGTTGATGCCGTTGGCGAATAGCGTGACGTTGCCGTTCGGCAGCGGCACGCAATCGTGCTGCATGCCGAAGCTGTCGTCGCGGTGCTGCCACTTCATTTTCCTGGTCTGCCTGTCGATCAGGCCGATCATGTTCAGCCTGCGGAAGCTGATGTAGATATCGCCATTCGGCAGCGGCGAGATGGCGTTGGCGTGGGCGAACTCGTCGCGGAGCTGATTGCTGACCAGCGGATATTTCTCGACCTCCATGTCGCGGCAGGCGTGCCACTCCCACACCGTCTTGCCGTCGGGCGTGATCTCGGAAATGGTGTCGCCGTACATGCAGCCGTCGGGATGGCTCGTGCCGGGAAGGCCGCCGGGAATGCGGGCGGCGATTTCCGGCGGCACCACCTCCCAGCCGAGGAAGATGGTGTGGCCGTTCGGCAGTCTCCGCAGGTCGTGATGCTGGCCGACATGGGTGTGCTCCCACAGCACCTTGCCGTTCCAGTCGTACTCGCGGATCAGACCGCCACGCCCGCCCATGTGCTGCGGGCCTTCGGCGAGCCGCCCGGCCCACAGCAGGTTGCCGTTCTCCAGCAGATAGCCGTAGGTGCCGGTGACCAGCGGATGCTCCCAATGATGCAGCACATCGCCGCGCAGCCCGATGATGTAGGTCGCCTTGCCGTTGAGCGGCGAGAATAACGTCACGCCGGGCGTCGCGCGCGCCGGGTCGCAAAGCAGGAGGCCGAAATCGCGATGACGCATGAGCTTTATCCTTCCGTGACGGCAGGAAGCATGGCGGCAGCCCGAGGCGTTGACAATGCCACATTGCTTTGTGACGCCCAGGGCGCGAACATCGTTCGAAACGACGGCGGGGAGAACGAATGATCGGCGCGAAAATCATCTGCGGCATGGCGCTGCTCCTGCTGACGGCCGCGGGGGCGCAGGCGCAGAGCGACTACCCGAACCGGCCGATCCGCGTGGTCATGCCGGTCGGCGCGGGGGCGGGTGTCGATACTGCGGGCCGCATCACCGCCGCTGCCGCGGAGCCTTATCTCGGCGGCAAGTTCATCATGGAGAACAAGCCCGGCGCGAGCATGCGCATCGGAGCATCGATGGTGGCGAAGGCCGCACCCGACGGATACACGCTGCTGTTCACAGCGCCCTCGCCGATCGTGGCGTCGCAGTTCATTCCGCCGAAGCTCGATTTCGACCCGGAGCATGATTTCCGGCCGGTCGCGATCGGCCTGTTCCAGCCGGTGCTGCTGATCGTGCGGCCGAGCCTCGGGGTGAAATCGGTCGACGCGTTTGTCGCCTATGCCAAAAACAACCCGGGCAAGGTTTCGTTCGGCGTCCAGGGCATCGGCGGCGAGATGCACTTGATGCTCGAACACTTCAAGAAGACCGCGGGCATGGAGATCACCCACGTGCCCTACAACTCCGGCGCCCAGGCGATCGTCGATCTTCTTGCGGACCGGCTCGACGCGATGTTCCTGGTGATCCCGCCGATCAAGCAGCACATCGAAAGCGGCAAGCTGCTGGCGCTGGCCACGCTCAACGCCAAGCGCGTCAACGCGCTGCCGAACGTCCCGACCATGGCCGAGCTGGGGCGCCCAGAGATGACCAACGCGATCTGGTTCGGATATCTGGCACCCGCCAAAACGCCGGATGCGGTGATCGGCAAGCTTGTGGGAGCGCTGCAGAAACCGCGCGCCGACCAGGCATTGAATGCGCGAGTGACCACCATGGGCGCGGAGCTGAGCCTGCTCGGCCCCACCGAATTCGGCAAGGTGATCGATGAAGATCGCCGCCGTTACGGCCAGATCGTGGCGGAGAGCAACCTCGGCAAGCCAAACTAGCCCGGCTCAGCTTCATGGACGGCCGGGCTGGCAATTCCCGGCAAACGAGTCCATATCCCGGCGGCAATAACAGCCAGGCCGCTTCGTGCAATCCGTCCTCTCCATCAAGAACATCTCCAAGACCTACCCGTCCGGCTTCCAGGCGCTGAAGGGCGTCGACCTGGACATCCGGCGTGGCGAAATCTTCGCGCTGCTCGGGCCGAACGGCGCCGGCAAGACCACCCTGATCGGCATCGTCTGCGGCATCGTCAACGCCTCGTCGGGCACGGTAACGGTCGACGGCCACGATCACCTCCGCGACTACCGCGCCGCCCGCGCGCTGATCGGCCTGGTGCCCCAGGAGCTGCACACCGACGCGTTCGAGACGGTGTGGGCCACCTGCACCTTGAGCCGCGGCCTGTTCGGCAAGCCCCACGATCCGGCCTACGTCGAGAAAGTGCTGCGCGACGTGTCGTTGTGGGACCGCAAGGATTCCAAGATCATGATGCTGAGCGGCGGCATGAAGCGGCGCGTGCTGATCGCCAAGGCCCTGGTGCACGAACCGCAAATCCTGTTCCTCGACGAACCGACCGCCGGCGTCGACGTCGAGCTGCGCAAGGACATGTGGGAGGTGGTGCGGGCGCTCAAGGCGTCGGGCGTGACCATCATCCTGACCACCCACTACATCGAAGAGGCCGAAATGATGGCCGACCGCGTCGGCGTCATCAACAAGGGCGAGTTGATCCTGGTCGAGGACAAGGCCGCGCTGATGCACAAGCTCGGCAAGAAGCAGATGACCTTCGAGCTGCAGCAGAAGCTCGACGCCGTGCCGGGCGATCTCGCCGCCTACAAGCTCATGCTGGCCGAGGACGGCCGGTCGTTGACCTACACCTACGAGGCGCAGGGCGAGCACCGCGGCGTCACCCGGCTGGTCGAGGCGCTGCTGCGCAACAACATCCGCCTCAAGGACATCGCGACCACGCAAAGCTCGCTCGAGGACATTTTCGTCGACCTGGTGAGGAAAGAGGCATGAATCACCGGGCGGTGCTGGCGATCTACAAGTACGAGATGGCGCGCACCGGGCGCACCATCTTCCAGAGCATCGTGTCGCCGGTGCTGTCGACCGCGCTCTATTTCATCGTGTTCGGCGCGGCGATCGGCTCGCGCATCCCCGAGGTCGAGAACGTCAACTACGGCGCCTACATCGTGCCGGGGCTGATCATGATGACGCTGCTGACGCAGAGCGTGATGAACGCCTCGTTCGGCATCTATTTTCCCCGCTTCGTCGGCACCATCTTCGAGATCCTCTCGGCGCCGGTTTCGGCCTTCGAGATCGTGCTCGGCTATGTCGGAGCCGCGGCCACCAAGTCGATCATCCTCGGCCTGATCATCCTCGCCACCGCGGGCCTGTTCGTACCGTTGCGGGTCGAGCATCCGGCGATGATGCTGGCGTTCCTGGTGCTGACGGCTGCGACCTTCAGCCTGTTCGGATTCATCATCGGGTTGTGGGCCGAAGGCTTTGAAAAGCTCCAGATCATCCCGCTGCTGATCATCACGCCGCTGACGTTCCTCGGCGGCAGCTTCTATTCGATCAACGTGCTGCCGCCGTTCTGGCGCGCGGTCAGCCTGGTCAATCCGATCGTCTATCTGGTCTCGGGGTTCCGCTGGAGCTTCTACGAGGTCTCCGACGTCAGCGTACCGATCAGCGTGGTGATGATCGGCGCGTTCCTGGCGGTGTGCCTCGCCATCGTCTGGTGGTTCTTCAAGACCGGCTACCGGATCAGGAAATAGCCGTCCGGAGCTGCGCGGCCTTGGTCCAGCCCAGCATCACAAGCGGCACCACGGCGATCAGCACGGCAACGACGCCGGCGGCCGGCAGGCTTGTGCATTCGACCAGCGGTCCGGTCACGGCTGCGGCCAACACCGACATGCCTCCCGCCGCGCTCTCGCTGACCCCGATCGCACGGCCCCTGTGCTGCGTCTCGACCTGATCGGCGATCAGCGCGGTCGACGCGACATTGGCCGCGCACCAGCCGAGCCCGACCAGAAACGTGCCCAGCGTCACCGAGATGAAGCCTTCGGAAAACGCCACAAGCAGCGCGCCGATCAAGGCGATGCCGACGCCCGGGTACATCACCCATTCGCGGCCGACGCGGTCCGACGCCCAGCCGAGCGGAAGGGTGAAGGCAAACATGCCAGCGGCGTGGAACGAGTGGGAGATCGTGATCGACGTGAGGCCATAGCCATGGTGCGACAGCACCAGCGAGGTCAGCACCATGACGATCGCCATGTTGCCGGTGCCCGACGCATTGGAAATGATCGCCAACCGCGTGGCCGGCGCGCGCAGGAGTATCGAAGAGCTGAACGAGGCGCCCTGCCCGTCCGCGCGGTGCGGCGGCGGCGTGTAGTCAGGATAATAGCGCTGCAGGTTCATGCCGATCTCCTTCGGATCGGGATGAACGAATGCGACCAGCAGCATGCCGCCGAGAATCAGCACGGGCATCATCAGCCAGGGCAGCGCAATCGACGGCGAGCCTGTCCGCGCGGCAATGTGATCGGCGAGCGCCATCACCATCGGGCTCAGCACGATGCCGATCAGCGAACCCATGGCGATCAGGCCCAGCGCCATGCCACGCATCCGCGGCGGATACATGTCGGTCGCGGCGACGCGAAGCTGCTGGCCAGCGCTGATCCCCATGGCGAAGATGGTCATGCCGAGCGTCAGGCCCATGGCGCTGCCCGCCAGCATGGCAAGACCGGCCGCGAAGGTCCCGACCATGGCGAGGCCCTGGCCAAACAAGATGCCAGGCTTGCGGCCGTAGGCGTCCGTGATCTTGCCGACCGGGTAGGACACCAGAAAACGGCTGACCCCGAACAAGCCAACGGTGAGGCCCGCAAGGCTCGCCGAGCCGGTCACCGCAATCACCATCAGCGGACCGATGCCATAGGCGAGCTGGATGCCGGCGCCGACGAACGACTGCGCCAGCGCGAACAGAACGGTGTTGCGCTTGATCAGCGCCGGGATGGCGGTGCGGTGGAGAAGCGGCTTGTGCACTACGACTTGACGAGTTGCGGCCGGAGCCGCGCCGCAGTCCGCTCTTGTACCGCGCTGGCAAACCCCGGCATCACGTCGCGGGCAAAGGCGCGGAGATTTTCCGGCGCTCCGGTCGGGCCGTTGAGCAGCAGATGTTCGATGCCGGCCGCGCGCAGCATTTCAAGCTTCGCGGCGATCTCGTCCGGCGTGCCGAACAGCGCACTGTCGCCGGCCGCATCAAGCGTCTGGTCGAACGACAGAAGGCTTGCGGTGCTCTTTTGTCCGCCGGGCGAAGCGTCGGCTTTGAGAAGTCGCTGCTGGTTGGAAAACCGCGTCTCGATCGCCTTGGCCTTCTCCTCGGCGTTCCGGGCGACGAAAAACGCCCGGCTGACCGCGACATCCATGGGATCGAAGCGCCGGCCCATCGTCTCGATCTCGGACTTGTAGATATTGAAGCGCTCGATCGTCACCGCCATCGAGGCGTGCTGGTCAAGCAGCAGCTTGGCGCCGCGGCGCGCCACTCTGCGGATCGAATCCGGGGTGCCAGCGGCCATCCAGATCGGCGGATGCGGCTTCTGCGCTGCCGGCGGCTCGACGACAATGTTCTCGAAGTGCCAGTGCTTGCCGTGATGCGAGAACCGCTGCTCCGATGTCCACGCCTTGATGATCAGCTCAAGGGCTTCGTCGAAACGCTCGTCGGCCTCCGCCTGCGGGATGCAGAAGCTTGCGAACTCGGCATGCCGATAGCCTTTGCCGACGCCGAAGTTGAGCCGCCCGCCGGACAGCAGATCGAGCGTCGCAGCCTGCTCGGCCAGCAGCACCGGATTGTGCCAGGGCAACACCAGCACGGCGGTGCCAAGACGCATCGTCGTGGTCTTGGCCGCCGCCCACGTCAGCAACGTCAGGCTCGCCGACAGCTGGCCGAAGCCGGTGAAATGGTGTTCGACGACGAAGATGCTGGTGTAGCCGAGGGTTTCCGCTTCGACGACGTAGTCGACCCACTCCCGAAAGCCCTGGGCGCTGTCGAGATCGGGGCCGCCGCGCTTGGCGAGCGCGCTGCCGAACAGTCCAAACTTCATCAGGCAGCCTGCTTGGCGATCTGCCGTTTCAAACGCCCGTAGACTTTGTACGCGTTGCCTTCGAAGATCTTCTTCTTGTCGGCGTCGGAGATCGGCGCCCCGTCGACATAGCGCTTGGTGTCGTCGAAGCCGAAGCCGGTCTTGGGATCGTTGCCCTTCACCGCGCCGACCATTTCTGAGGCGAACAGGATGTTGTCGGCCGGCACCACCTCGGTGAGCAGGTCGATGCCTGGCTGGTGATAGACGCAGGTGTCGAAGAAGATGTTCTCGCCCATGATCTCGGCAAGCTCGGGCTTGCCGTTGTTCAGCGCGATGCCGCGGAAACGGCCCCAGTGGAACGGCACCGCGCCGCCGCCGTGCGGGATGATGAACTTGAGCTTGGGAAACTGCTTGAACAGGTCGGACAGGATGACCTGCATCATCACCATGGTGTCGGCATTGAGATAGTACGAGCCGGTGGTGTGCATCGCTGGATTGCAGCAGCCCGAGACGTGGATCATGCACGGGCAATCGAGCTCGATCATCTTCTCGTAAACCGGGAACCAGGACTTGTCGGTCATCGGCGGTGAGTTGAAATAGCCGCCGGACGGATCGGGATTGAGGTTGCAGCCGACGAAGCCCATGTTGACGCAGCGTTCGAGTTCCTTGGCCGAGTTCTTCGGATCGACGCCGGGCGACTGCGGCAACTGGCAGACGCCGATGAAGTTCTTCGGATAGAGCGAGACGACGCGGGCGATCAGGTCGTTGCAGATTTCCGACCATTCGGTCGACACGCTCTCGTCGCCGATGTGGTGGCCCATGCCGGAGGCGCGCGGCGAGAAGATCGTGAGGTCGGTGCCGCGCTCCTTCTGAAACTTAAGCTGGTTCTGCTCGATCGATTCCCTGATCTCGTCGTCGGACATCTTCAGGCCTGACCGGGGCGGCATCTTGGACTTGTCCTTGGCGTTGGCCGCCGCGGTCTGCTCCTTGCGGAAGCGGTGCAGGTCCTTAGGTTCGGTCGTGTAGTGGCCGTGACAGTCGATGATCATGGAAACCGCCGGTTCTTGGTTGACAGGAGCCGGATGCTAAGACCCGGAGCGGCAATGTCAAACCCGGATCGGCAACGCCGCAAGGCTACGAACGGCCACCCGGCGGCAGGGCCTTCAGCCATGCGCCGATCGTGTCCCATGTCGCAGGATCGGAAAAGATCCCGAAGTGACTGAGCTGCGGCTGGACCGAGAACTGTGCCTTCGGCGCGCTCGTGGTGAAAATCGTGTGCAGCGCGTCGGGGTCGATCGCCTCGTCATTCGCTCCGATCAACACCAAGGTCGATCCAGTCAATGCTTCGACGTCGCCCTGGTAGCGAAAGCGCGGATGGTACGAGACATTGAGCCGGTAGGAATACGACAGCGTCTCGGTGCCATCCCAGAGTTTGGCGGGCTTGTTGAAATCGATCACCGGCAGTCCATTGAAGCCGTGTATGCCGACGGCATTGAGGGCAACGAGCCCATAGAGGCGGCGGAAATTCAGATTGGCCCAGCCGCCCGCCGTTCCTTGCCGCGGCGCTTTCGATGTCGGGATGACCGGCGCCAGCAGCAGATAGCTCGACACTTCGCGACCATAGGGACCGCCGGCGAAGCGGATGGCGAAGCCGCCGCCGCTGGAATGGCCGCCGAGCGTGATCGGACCGTTGCGGTGCTGACTGCGAAGCTCTCCGATCAGATCGGCCATGTCGTCCTCGAGCTGGCCGATGTATTCGACGTCGCCGCGATGGCGGCCCGACTGGTAGTGACCGCGCAGATTAGGCAACACCACCTTGGCCGCGCCGGAGAGACTCAGCGCAGCCGCGAGCGCGTGATAACCGCCGCCATGATATGACGAGCCGTGCACAAATATCAGGATGCGCTCGGCGGTCGATTCATAGAGCCGATACGCCAGCTCCTCGCCGTCGCGAGCCCGGTAGCGTTGCAGGCTAGGCGGTGGAATGTCAGCCGGCGCTTTTCGCAATGACGAAAAGTCGAACACGTCCTTCAACTCGGCGATCGACGGCATCGGCGAGGTAACGAGCCAGAGCGCCAAGATGACAGTCAGCACAAAAAACGTACCGACGCAGACGGCTGCGCCAAGGAGCCATTTCATGAAAATCCAAGCTTCGATGGTGTTCGCCGGCGCAGATCACCCTAGCACCTTCCCGCTGGCGTATGGAAACTGCTCCAGGGCTCGCGCCGCCGTCGGCAGATGGTCTAGGATGCTGCGCAAATTCCAGGCAGGCTGCCGAAAGTGACTGATTTGCCGTTCTGAACTGACGTCATGCGTGCACTCGAAGCGGAACAGCATGCGCTGACCTGCGTTGCGCCGCCGAGGCCAACTCGCCGGCCTTCAGCCGGCTAGGAGGGCCAATTGGACGCAACGACGAAATCCCGCATCTGGGCGCAGGGCGCCACCGATCAGGTCGGTCACCGCAACTACCTGGCCCAGTTGTTGCCGCACATGAAGGCCTGCACCGATCCCGGCTTCGATGTCGAATTCAAGACCATGACGCCCTCGGTGACGACGGTCCACGCATTGTCGGAGTTTCGCTTCTCGCGGGCGGTGATCCGCGGCGCCATCGAGGCCGAGCGGGAAGGCTACGACGTCTTTTTCATGAACCACTTCCAGGATGTCGGCCTCTACGAGGCGAGAGCGTCGGTGAAAATTCCGGTGCTTGGTTTGGGCGAGGCAACACTGCTCCACGCCTGCACCATGGGCCGCAAGCTCGGCCTGCTGGCCATCAACCCCGCTTTCATCCCGACACACAACGAGCAGATTGTTCGTTACGGGCTGCAGCAACGGATCGCGGGAATCCGCGCCATCGATGCAAACATCAGCGATTACATGGAAGCCTTCGCATCGCCCGGAAAGAAACAGGAGCTGCAGGCCGTGTTCGATCGCGAGGCCCGCCGCCTGATCGATGACGGGGCCGATGTCATCGTGCCCACCGGCGGCATCCCGATGATGCTGTTCGGCAAGGAGCCAGACGCCAACGTGGATGGCGCGCCGATCGTCAACGGCGTCACGGTGGTGATCAAAGCCGCCGAAATGGCGGTCAAGCTGAAGCGCCTCGGCGTGCCGGTCATCAGCCGCATCCCGCAATCAGCCTTTGCACTGCCGTCGGCCCAGACGCTGGATGAGTTTCTGAACCACGGCTGAAAGACTCGTCCTGCGACGGATGCGGTTCACACGGCGTCGGCAATTCGTCTAGGATGCCGTCCGACCCAAGGGAGACTTTCGAAATGGCCGATTTGCCGCGTTTGAACAACGTTATCCGTGCGCTGGAGGCGGGCCAGCATGCGCTCACCTGCTTTGCGCCGGCCCACGTCGACTCGGCGGTCGCCATCAGCCAATCCAAATACGACGGCTGCGTGTTCGAGATGGAGCACAACCCGTGGGACAGCGGTCGCCTGCGCGACTGCCTGCAATACATGCTCAACCGCGCCCAGATCGCCAAGGCGGGCCTGGTGCCGCCGGTGACGCCGATGGTGCGCATCCCCGTCAATGGCGTCGAGATGGCGCAATGGCAGGCCAAGCAGGCGCTCGACATCGGCTGTTTCGGCGTGGTCTTTCCCCATATCTCGACCGTGGAGGAGGCCGCCAACGCGGTCGGCGCATGCCGCTATCCGCGCCTGAAGAACGCGCCGCTGTACGAGCCGGCCGGCATCCGCGGCGACGGGCCGACGACCGCCGCGCGCTACTGGGGCTTGAGCCAGCAGGACTACTACAAGAAGGCCGACGTCTGGCCGCTGAACAAGGAGGGCGAAATCTTCTGCATCCTGCAGATCGAGGACACCCGCGGCGTCGAGAACCTCGACGACATGCTGAAGAACGTGCCGGGCATCGGTGCGATCCTGATCGGCGAAGGCGATCTCAGCCAGGAGCTTGGCTATCCGCGCCAGTACGAGCACAAGGTGGTGCTGGAGTGGATGAAGCGAATCGTCGACACCTGCAAGAAGCACAATGTCGTGGTCGGCCATCCGCATGTCGAGACCGGCAACGCCGAGCGCATCGTCAACGAAGGCTATCGCTTCTTGATGATGGCGGCAGTGCAGAGCTACGGCCATCTGACCGCAGCGCAGAAGTTTTCGGGGCGGGCGTAGCACAATGGCAGCGACCAAGGTTGGACTGGTCGGCCTCGGCCGCATGGGCCGCGCCATCTACACGCGGCTCACCGAGAACGGCTGCGAGGTGATCGCCTGGGACAAGGACGAGCGCGCCATGAAGGCCGCGGGCGAGCGCCAGATGCGGCTCGCGGATTCGCCGCGGGCGGTCGCAGCCCAAGGCGATTTCATCATCTCGTCGATCACCGAGGATCATGGCGTCCGTAACGTCTATCGCGGCAACGATGGATTCCTGTCCGGCGACGTCAAAGGCAAGCTGTTCATCGAGATGAGCACGCTGCAGCCGATGACCGGCCGCGAGCTCGCGCCGGCGGTGGCCGCGGCGGGGGCGCGGCTCGTCGACTCGCCGGTGTTCGGCACCATCCCTCATGTGCTGCAGGGCAAGCTCTACGCCATGGTCGGCGGCACGGCCGAGGACCTGGAGCGGGCGCGTCCCGTGCTGCAAAAGCTTGCCGCCAAGATCGCGCACATGGGACCGAACGGCGCGGGCTACGCCATGAAGCTCTCGGTCAATCTCGGGCTCGCAGCCTTCATCCAGGCCACCGCGGAATCGCTTGCGCTCGGCACCCGTGAGGGACTGAAGCTTGAGCAGATGCTGGACATCCTCGGCGAAGCGCCGACCGCGAATGGCTGGCTTGCCGGCAAGAAGGGCGCATTGAAGGGCGAACCCGCCGACGTCACGCTCGACCTCAAGACCATGCGCAAGGACATCATGTCGGTGGTGGCGACCGGCGCGGTGAACGGCACGCCGATGCCGCTGTCCGCCGGCATGCTGACGTCGTACTCCGCGGCCGTTGCGAACGGCTGGGGCGACCGCGACATCGGCGACCTCGCCAAGTTCTTCCGCGAGCACATGGGGCAGAATTTCAAGTAGAAAGCCTCGTGCTGAGCATGGCGATCACGGACCTCCTCTCCAGCCGGCTGATCGCGCTGCCGCTGCGGAATCCGAACTTCGGCATCTACTCGATCGGCAATGGGCTGTCGCTGATCGGCATGTGGATGCAGCGCATCGCGCTCGGCTGGCTGGCCTGGCAGCTGACCCACTCCGGCCTTTGGCTCGGCATCGTCGCATTCGCCGACTTCTTCCCGGTCATCGTGGTCGGACCGGTCGCGGGCGCGGTGGCCGATCGGCTCGACCGGCTCCGGGTGATGAAGATCAGCCAGGTGTTGCAGCTCATCCAGGCGGCGACGCTGTTTGCGCTCACCGCCAGCGGTCACATCAACATCTGGCTGCTGGTGACGCTCACAGCGATCCAGGGTGTGCTGGTGGCATTCAACCAGCCGGCGCGGCTTGCCTTCATCCCGTCGCTGGTAACGCCGCCCGATCTCGCCGCGGCGGTGGCGATCAATTCGGTGATCTTCAACCTGGCGCGATTCATCGGGCCGATCCTTGCGGGCCTGGCGATCGTCTGGTCCGGCGTCGCCGCAGCCTTCGCGGTCAATGCGCTGAGCTACCTCGCCTTCATGTGGGCGCTGGCGCGCATCGACGTCGAGCCCGAGACCATGGAAGTGGCTGGGCATCGAAGCCTCGGCGGCGATCTGATGGACGGGATCAAGTACACCGCGACGCATCCCGGCATCGGCGCGCTGCTGGTCCTCGGTATCGCGCTCGGCGCGGGCGGGCGGCCGCTCAACGAGCTGCTGCCGGGCTTTGCCGCCGACGTCTATCACTCCGGCGCCGGCGGCCTGTCGCTCCTTGCTTCGGCCATCGGCGGCGGCGCCATCTGCGGCGGGCTTTGGCTCGCGCACCGGCCGCATTCGGTCGGCCTGACACAGGTGGTTCTCGCCAACTCGCTGCTGAGCGGCCTTGCCGCGATCGCCGCCATTGCCACCGACAACATCTGGATCGCAGTCCCGTCCGTGGTGGTGATGGGCTTTGGCGCCTCGGTCGCCGGCATCGGCATGCAGACGATGATCCAGCTCGCCACCGACCGCACCATGCGGGGCCGGGTCATGGGCCTGTACGGACTGATCTTCCGCGGCGCGCCCGCGGTCGGCGCGCTCGGCGCGGGTCTGGTCTCGGCCCATCTCGGCTTGCGCTGGCCGGTGTTCATCGGCGCGCTTTTGGTGATCGCCGTCTGGCTATGGACCTATCTCAGCCGTGAGCGCATTGCCGCGGCGATGGAAGCGCACGACGCAGGGTCGGTGGCATGAGGGCTAACGCAGGCCGGCCTGCTTGAGCAGCGGCAGGGTCTCGCGCTGGAACGTGCGCATGTCCTCGATGTAGCGCGCCCAGGACACGGCAAGACCGTCGAGGCCGATGGCCGATAGCTTGCCGAGACCGTCGACGATCTGCTCCTTGGTGCCGATCAGCGGGAACCCGCCCCAGCCGCCGATGAAGTGCATCTTCATGGCCTGGAGCCGCTCCGGCGTCACGCCTTCGGTGTTGAGGCCCATGGTGTCGACCAGGTTGGTGGCGGCCTGCCAGTCGCCCTTCTGGTGCACGTATTCGTCGAAATAGGCTTTCGCCTCGGCCTCGGTCTCGCCCTGAACGATATAGGCGTGCGACCAGATCTGGAGTTCGCGGCCGAATTCCTTCCTGGCGCGCTGGCGATAGTCGGCAATGACGGCCTGGGACGTCGCGAGATCGCCACGGTTGAGGTTGACGAAGGCGACATCGCAATAGCGCAGTGCGTAATCGCGGCCTTTCTCGGAGTTGCCGGCGTTCATCACCGGGGGGAACGGCTTCTGCAAAGGCTTGGGCTCGAGATAGCCCTTGCTGATCTTGAAATGCCGGCCGTCGTAGTCGAACTCCTCTTCAGCAGTCCACAGCCGCTTGATGATGTCGAGCCATTCGACCGCAAGCTCGTAGCGATCGTCGTGGGCCATCAGCGGCGCGCCGAACATCTCCATCTCCGGCCGGTGCCAGCCGGTAACGACATTGAGCGCGAAGCGCCCGCCGCTGATGTGGTCGATGGTGGTCGCCTGCTTCGCCACCATGATCGGATGTACGGTCAGGACGTGGGATGTCGAAAACACGGCCGGGTTGCGCGTGCATGCGCCGATGCCTGCGGCCCAGGAGAAGCATTCGAAGCCCGGGCCGTTGAAATTCGTCACCCCGCCGAAGCCCTTCCAGCGCCCGACCGGCACCAGCGCCTCGAACTCCATCTCGTCGGCGAGCTTGGCCAGCGTCAGCGTGTTCGGCCAGTTGATCTCCAGCACGCCGTCGATGGTCGATATGGCGCAGCCGCGGTCGAGATTGCTCCCGAACGTTCCGAGCTTGAGCTTGCGGTCGTTGTAGAGCGGATTGCTCGATTGCCGCAGCTCGTCGGCGCGCTTGTCGGTTGCCACGTGACGTACCCGTCCTCAATCCTCTCCCGGCCTCATGCTGAGGAGGCCGCGAAGCGGCCGTCTCGAAGCAGGGGTCGCCCCATCCTTCGAGACGCGCCTGCGGCGCTCCTCAGGATGAGGGCGGAGAGACGTTTCGCCATTCGCTCACCTCAACCCCGCCTGCACCACCAGCGGATAGACGTGCTTCTGGAACCAGCGCTGATCCGACACGTAGCGCGGCCAGTTCAACAGCGTGCCGTCGAGGCCCATCTTCGACATGGTGATCAAGCCGTCGACGATCTGCTCCGGCGTGCCGATGATCGGATAACCGCCCCAGCCGGCGATGAAGTGCTTCTTCAGGTCGGCGATTACCGCCGGCGGCAGCGTCTTGGCGTTGGCGATCATGGTATCGACCAGGTTCTGCGCCGCGTCCCAATCGCCCTTCTGGTTGACGTATTCGTCGTACAGCGCCTTGGCCTCCTTCTCGGTCTCGCCCTGCACCACATAGGCATAGCTCCAGACCTGGATCTCGCGGCCGTATTCCTTGCGGGCGAGATCGCGGTAGGCGTCGACCTTGGCCTTGCACTCGTCGAAGTCGTGCGAGCCGAACACGACATAGACCATGTCGCAATGCTTGGCAGCGAAATGCTGTCCCCGCTCCGAGCCGCCGGCGTTCATCACCGCCGGAAACGGCTTCTGGATCGGCTTGGGCTGCAGGAAGCCTTTCTTGATGTTGTAGAAGCGGCCCTCGAAATCGAACGGCTCGTCGCGGGTCCACAGCAGCTTCATGACATCGAGCCATTCGACCGCGCAATCGTAACGATCATTGTGCTCCATCAGCGGCGAGCCGAACATCTCGATCTCCGGCCGGTTCCAGCCGGTGACGATGTTGAGCGCGAAGCGGCCGTTGGTGACGTGGTCGATGGTGGTCGCCTGCTTCGCCGCCATCACCGGATGGATGGTCGGCACGTGCGAGGTGGCGAAGATGCCCGAATATTTGGTCGAAGCGCCGATGGCCGAGGCCCAGGAGAAGCACTCGAAGCCCGGCCCATTGAAATTGGTGACGCCGCCGAAACCGTGCCAGCGGCCGATCGGCACCAGGGCCTCGAACTCCATTTCCTCGGAGCAGCGCGCGAGCTCGAGCGTGTTCGGCCAGTTGATCTCGAGCACCCCGTCGATGGTGGAAATGGCACAGCCGCGATCGAGGTTGGTGCCGAAGGTGCCGAGCTTGAGCTTGCGGTCGTTGAACACCGGATTGGTCTTGCGGCGCGATTCCTCCAGGCGGGTCTTGTCGAGCATTCGTGTTCCTCCGCGATTTGCGGCAAGCTTACGAACGGAACGCCATGCTGGCAATCGCACGCCGGCGGTGTAATCTGGCGGCAGCCGAAGCCTGGAGCCCGCGCCGATGTCGATTTTTGCCGTGAACCATCTGTGCCGCGAGCTGCTGCGCGATCATGCGTTCCGCGCGGCGATGAAGGCCGATCCGGCCAAGGCACTGGCGCCACTCGACCTCGCCGAGGAGGAACGGAGCGCCCTGCTCGCCGGCGACGTCGGCAAGCTTTACCGCATGGGCGCCAACGCCTTCCTGATGAACTACCTGGCGCGCTTCGAGGTCTGCGGATTGAACGGCGCGAGCTACAACGAGCGCATGCGCGCTGTGAAGGTCGACGAGATCGGCCAGCCGGTGAGCTGACCGATCCGACGTTCGCGCACTACGGCGTGCGCTCGCTGACCGCCTTGATCTCGTTGTAGAAAGCACGCAGCTCGGGCTTGCCCTCGGTGATGGTCTGGCCGACGGTCTCGAACTTCTTGCGCACCTCCGCCTGCTCCGCCGGGTCGAGATGGTTGGTCCGGCCGCCCATCGCTTCCCATTTGCCGTTCAGCGCCTCGGAGTAATGATCGGTCAGCTCGACGCCCTGCTTGAACAGCTCGCGGCTCTTGGTGATGACCATGCTGCGCAGGTCGGGCGGCAGCGTGTCGAGCCATTTCTTGCTCATGGCGCAATTCGACAGGATCAGAGTGTCCTCGATCTGCAGCAAATCCTTCGACACGGTGTCGAGCTTGAAATTGACCCAGATGGTCATGCCGGAGCCCGAGCCATCGATGGTGCCGTTCTGCAATGCCGTGATCATGTCCGGCAGGTTCATCGGAACGGAGGTGGCCCCGAGCCGCTTGAAGCGCTCGCGCTCGGCATCAGTGCCGTTGATGCGGAGTTTCTTGCCTTGGAAATCGGCGAGCTTGTGGATGCCGCCGCGCAGCATGTAGCGGACGTCGGCGGTCGCGAGCGGGCCACACCCGACGATGCCTTTGGCATCGAGCACCTCGTAGAGCGTTTTCTGTATGCCCGGGTCGGCGAGCACGCGGTTGGCATGCTTGCGGTCCTTGAACAGGAACGGGAAGCTCAGCACGCCCATGCGCGGATCGACGCCAGCGAAGAAGTCGGCGGGGATGTGGATACCTTCGACAGTGCCAAGCTGAAGCCCCTGGATCACGGCCGATTGCGAGCCAAGCTGATTGCGCGAATAGAGCTGCACCTCGATGCGACCGTTGGAGGCGGGCTCGATCGCGGCCTTCATGGCCGCGAGATAGTTCGATTCCGCGTCGTCCGCCGACGACGAGCCGAGCTTCATGGTGAACTCGGCGGCGTGCGCCGTTGCACCGAGTGCTGAAAGGCCGAGCGCGATGCCGAGCGACAGCGCCAGGCGGGCCATGCCGCTGCGGTTGACCGTCGATGTCATGTCATTCCTCCCCTGGTTATTCCTTGTTGAATGCGAGCCTATGCCATGGGCCGCGGGCCGGCAATTGCGTGACCCAGGCTTTGCGCGCTCAATGTCCCAGCATGTAGGGCAACAGAACGAGCGACAACGCCGGGATGTAGGTCACCAGCATCAGCGCGAAGATCGCGAGCGCAACAAACGGGATGAGCCCCGGATAGAGCACTCTGGACGGCGTCTTGAACATCGCCTGGAAGACGAAGATGTTCAGGCCGAACGGCGGATGGAAACCGCCGATCGTGAGGTTCATCACGACGATGACGCCGAAATGAATCGGGTTGACGCCGATCTGCTTGGCGATCGGCAAAAGCAGCGGCGATAGCACCAGCAACGCTGTGCCGGTGTCGAGGAAGCAACCGACGAACAGCAGGAACACGTTCATCATCAGCAGGATGACCCAGCCCGGCGCGTGCAGCGTGGTCATCGCATTCGACACCGCGCCGGCCGCACCGCTGATGGTGAGCAGCCAGCCGAACATGCCGGCGACCGATACGATCAGGAAGAATGTCCCGGTCAGGAATAGCGTCCGCGCGGCGCTCTGGAACAGGCCCTGCAGATCCACTTCGCGGTAGATCACCATGGCGACGAAGATCGCATAGACGCAGGACACGCCGGCGGCCTCCGTCGGCGAGAACATCCCCGAATAGATGCCGCCGAAGATCACCAGGATCGCGCCCAGCGGCCAGATGCCTTCACGTGACGCAGCGACAAACTCGGACCAGGAGAATGCCCGCCGTGTGTCGATGTCCTCCTTGAACGAGTGAACGTAGATGTAGACCGCAAAGACGCCGCCGAGCACGAGGCCGGGCAGGATGCCCGCGGCGAACAGATGCGCGACCGACGTTTCGGTGGCGATGCCATAGAGGATGAAGGCGATCGACGGCGGGATCAGGTTGTCGAGCGCACATTCCGACACGATCAGCGCCGAAGCGAAACGTTCGCTGTAGCCGGCCTGCAAGAGCCGCGGATAGGTGATCGAGCCGACCGCAGCGACCGAGGCCGTGGTCGCTCCCGAAATCGCGCCAAACACCGCGGCAAAGCCGAGCGAGGTCAGCGGCAGGTTGGCCCGGAAGCTGCCGAACATCGACGCAACCCAGCGCATCAAGCGCGCCGACAGGCCGCCGCGCGACATCAGATCGCCGGTGAAGATGAAGAACGGTACGGCGATCAGAGGAAACTTGTTGAGCGCGTCGAACATCAATTGATGAACGACGGTGTGCGGCAGCTTGGAAAAAAACACGATCGCGGTGATGCAGGTGGTGAGCAGCAACAGGAAGATCGGAATGCCGAGGAGCAGCAGCACCAGCGGCATGATCGCCATCACCCAGCCCATCCCCGCCCCCTTCCCGGCGCTAGCCGAACCGGCCGGTGAGATAGGCGCGGAAGCGCACGATGGCCGCGAGCGCGATCAGGCAGAATCCGACGAAAATCGCCGCATGCGCATAAACCAGCGGGACCCGCGCGCCCATGCTGGTTTCGCCGGTCGTGGCGTAGAGCCGGACGATCTGGAGGCTCTGCCAAAGCACAAAGATCGTGCAGCACACCATCAGCACGACAGTGAGCGCGCCGAGTGTGCGGGCGAAGGCGCCGCGCGCGGACAACACCAGCAAGTCCATGCGCAGGTGATTGCCCTGATAGGTGATGGCGCCGGCCGCAACAAACACGCCCCAGATGACCATATAGCTCATCACCTCCTCGGCCCACGAGATCGGCGAATCGAACACATAGCGGCCGACGACATTGGAAAAGTTGATGACGACCGCGGCGAGCACGATCACGCCGCAGATGGCAAACGGAATCTTGACGAAGACGAAATGCGCGGCCGGCTGCTCGGGCGGCACAGGCTGCGGCGGCGTGACGGATTCGGTGTCGCGGACCTCGGTCATCAGCGCGCTCCCCAGACAACGCCGCCCGCGAAACTCTATGTCAGTCGTTGCGGCGGCGACAAGGGCTGTGGTGTCGCAACACGAACGCCGATTCTACCGCTGCCAATGGTTCTTCTTGTACCAGTCGATGATTTCGCTGCCGGTCGCGAGCCAGACCTCCTGGCGCGAGGTGATGTGGGCCAGCGCCTTGGCGAAATACTTGGCGCGGTGCGGATGCCCGATGATGAAGGGGTGCAGGCAGATCGACATCACCCGTCCGGTCTTGGCACCGTCCTCGTAGAGAACGTCGAACTGGTCGCAGATCATCTGGCCGAACCGCTCCGGGCTCTGGTGCAGGCCGAGCAGCGCCGGAATGTCGTTCAGCTCCTGCGAATACGGCATGGAGAACATATGCCCGCGCCTGACCTGGAGCGGATAAGGCTGCTCGTCGTTGACCCAGTCGCCGACGTACTCGATGCCGTTTTCGGCGAGGATGTCGAGCGTGTTCAGCGTTTCGCTGAGCGCCGGCCCGAGCCAGCCGCGCGGCGCCTTGCCGATGCTGTTGGTAATGGTCTTCACCACGTGTTCGATGATCGCCCGCTCCTCCTTCTCCGGCTGCGTGCTGAGCAGGACCGAGTTGGTGATGCCGTGGCCCATCCACTCCCAGCCGAGCTTCTTGCCCTCCTCGATGATGCGCGGATACTCGGTGCAAACGTCGGCGTTGAGCGCAACCGTGCCCTTGACGCCGAAGCGCTCCATGATCTCCATCAACCGCCAGATGCCGACCCGCACGCCGTAGTCGCGCCAGGAGTAGGTGCGGATATCCGGGTTGAGCGCGTGCATTTCGCGCGTCATCGCCGTCGACGGCAGGTTGAACTGGAAATGCTCGATGTTGGGGATCACCCACAATGCCACGCGCGCCCCGTTCGGCCAGCGCAGCGGCGGCCGGTCGATCAGCGCCGAATACTCGTAGCGGCCATGAGTCGACGGCACGGCAACCGGCCCTTTCGCGGCACCACCCTGTTTGCGGGCTGCCTTGGTGCTGCGTTTTGTCTTGCGTGCCATGTCATACTCCCGAAGCGCTGGCCGGCCGCTTGCCGGCCGGGCTAATATTGGCATGGCGGCGCGAGCATTGGGAGTTGCAGATCATGGCGCAGATTGTCGGCGGTTTTGGCGTCCCGCACACGCCGGTGTTTCCAATGTTCGTCAAGCGCGACGGCCCGGATTGCGAGATCGCCAAGCTGTTCGGGGCACAGAAGGGGCAGTTGGCCGCCACGCGTCCCGATATCATCGTGATGTTCGACACCGACCATCTCAACACGTTCTTCCTCGACAATTTGCCGATTTTCGCCATGGGCGTGGACCGCACATTCCGTGCGCCGAACGACGAGCCGCCGACCGTGCCGAATTACGTGGTGCCGTCGGCGCCCGACCTTGCCGCCCATATCCGCTCAGCCGGCATCGCGGTGGGCTTTGACGTCGGCATGACGCAGAACTTCTCGGTCGATCATTCGATCACGGTGCCGCTGCACTTCCTCACGCCGGACATGAAAATCCCGGTGGTGCCGTTCTTCATCAGCGGCCACGTGCCGCCGCTGCCCTCGGCCCAGCGCTGCTACGCGCTCGGCCAGGCGGTCGGGCGCGCCATTGAATCCTGGCCTGAGAACAAGCGCGTCGTGGTGATGGGCTCCGGCAGCTTCTCGCTCGAGGTCGGCGGCCCGCGCATGGCGCCCGGGCGTTCCGACGGCGTGCCCGATCCGGACTGGTGCGCGCGGGTGATCAAGCTCCTGGAAGGCCAGCAAGTCGACACGCTGATCAAGGAGGCGACCGAGCATCAGATGCTCAAGGCCGGCAACGTCGGCGGCGAATTATTGAACTGGATCGCCATGCTCGGCGCCATCGGCCAGCGCAAGCCGAACTACGTCGCGCCGCAGATGCAGAACGGCCATGCCTACGGTGTGTGGCGGTGGAATTGAGGGCGCATGATCCCGAAAAGTGGACCCCGGTTTTCGGACAAGATCATGCGCAACAAGAGGACAGCATGACCAGCGGCAAGGACGACGAGGATTTCTTCCGGCAGCGCGGCTTCGGCATCAAGATCGGGTTCGGTGAGCGGCCGGCGCTGATCGTCATCGATATGCTCAAGGGCTTCACCGACTCGTCGATGCCGCTCGGCGCCAACCTCGACCATGAGATCAAGGCGCAGAAGCCGCTGCTCGATGTCGCCCACGAGCGCAACATCCCGGTGATCTTCTCGACGGTGATCTACACCGACCGCGATTTCAAAGACGCCGGCCTCTGGGCCGTCAAGATGAAGGGCTCGCTGACGCTGACCGAAGGCAGCGAGGCGGTGAAGGTCGACCCGCGCCTCGACATGCGGCCGGGTGACAGCCTTCTGGTGAAGAAATACGCCTCGTGTTTCTTCGGCACCGATCTGGTGCCGCGGCTGATGAACCAGCGCGTCGATACTTTGATCATCACCGGCTGCACCACCTCGGGCTGCGTTCGCGCCACCGCGGTCGACGCGGTGCAGAACGGCTTTCGGCCGATGGTGGTGCGCGAGGCGGTCGGCGACCGCTCCAAGGCGGCGCACGACCAAAGCCTGTTCGATCTCAACGCCAAATATGCCGACGTGGTCGGGCTCGACGAAACGCTGCAATACATGAAGACGGTTGGGCATAATCGATAGCGATAGATCGCAACATCCGCCAACGATTGACGCGCAGATTCGAATAGTTGGATTGACGTCAAGTGCAGCCGGCGGGTGCGACATCGCCGACGCGAATTAAGGCAAACTGACCAGTCTCGGCCTCTGGTTTGTCGTTCGAACACATATGACGTTGAAGAATGAGAACATGAGTAAGCCGAGGGGACAGCTGAATCATTCGTTTGAGATTCCTTCGCCAAGCGTCGTCCCGGCGTGTCGCATCCTTCGAAAATCGAATCTTCAAACATTGGGAGAGCCACAGCGGACTTTTCGAACACTCATCTCTGTAGTCCAAGGGATTTATGCCCTGAAGGTGCAGCCTGTCGAGGGCCAAGGCAGTCAACCACGGTGCGTATAAGGTGAACCGCATCTCGTAGCCATCCAAAAACTCGCTGTAGTACGGTAGCAATTGGATGACGCCACTGGCGCTGTGAGGAACAACGAGGATCATGGCGCCTTTCGGGACGTGCTGTTGAATGACGCTATCGCCCATCCCGTACTTTAGCGTGGCGTTCGACCAGCCTGGCCGCTTCTGCAAACTCAGCGCAGCCACTATCACGAAGGCCACACCCAATGCCCCCGGAATTGCGGATTTTGGCGGCCACGGGATGGTTGGAACTAGTGCTCTGACAGACGGCAAGTAAAAAATGCCCAAAAGCGCAGTTGCGCACAGGACCTCGGTTCTTAGACCGAGGAGCAAGGTGTACCCCGTGAGAAACAAACCGTAGGTGCTATTGAGTACAATTGGATTAACTTGATCGCCCCTCCGACGGCTCCAGTACAGTGCGGCTGCTAACACGAGCACGCAACGCCATTGGTCGAGGACCATCAGTGGGTAGATCGTGTCGATATGGAAGGGCGGAGGCCAAAGGATTGGCAAACGCAACGGCGGAGCAAGCGCGACAACGATTACCAAAATGGCCGCGCACCGATCGGCTAAGCGGTCATTTTCACCAGCGTTCGAGCTCTGCCACCATAGCCGCGCGATGGCGACCACGGCCACTGCGGAAATTATCGCCATGTAAGGCTGGGAGCGCGTTAGACAGAGCTCGGCAAGCCTAGCGAACTGTGCAAATTCACCCGCAAAGCATTGTACCAGAAGAAGTAGGAGCACCAGAGCGGCCACAACTCGAGCGCGCCCAGCGGTATCCCGAATGCAATCGAACTCTCGACAGGACAGGAGGCCGATTGTCAGCAGTCCCCCTGCCAGCAGTCCCGATACGACCGGCATCCCATCGGCTAGGGGAGTCATTACCCGCTGGATGGCAACAGCCATCGTCCACCACTGTTCGACCGAAACGTCGAATGGCGGCACCATAAGAAAATAAAATGCGTAAATCGGCATCCAGAGAGCGCCGCCGATCAACGCGACTGAAACAATCTTGCGAAATTGTGCCGCGCCTCCACCGAGGCGCCACACCTGAACGACCGTGACTAGCGCA
>Ga0265325_10000147_pt1 | contig 49704 bp, 46 predicted proteins | sample 41420metaG_FD_202090 | JGI IMG/M metagenome (GOLD analysis project Ga0265325, IMG submission 202090) | Rhizosphere microbial communities from Carex aquatilis grown in University of Washington, Seatle, WA, United States - 4-14-20 metaG | ecosystem: Host-associated > Plants > Roots > Rhizosphere...
AGGCGAGGTCGCGCGGGCTGTGGAACCTGTTCATGCCCGACGTCTCCGGGCTGAGCAACGTCGACTATGCCCACCTGGCCGAGATCACCGGCCGCTCGCCCCACATCGCCCCCGAGGCGATCAACTGTGCGGCGCCGGACACCGGCAACATGGAGGTGCTGCACCTGTTCGGCACGACCGAGCAGAAGGAGCGCTGGCTGCGACCCCTGCTCGACGGCGAGATCCGCTCCGCGTTCGCGATGACCGAGCCGGGGGTCGCGTCATCGGACGCCCGCAACATCTCGACCGAGATCCGCCGCGATGGCGACGAGTACGTCATCAACGGCCACAAGTGGTGGATCAGCGGTGCCGCCGACCCACGCTGCGCGGTCATGATCCTGATGGGGAAGACCAACCCCGACGCCAACTCCTATCAGCAGCAGTCGATGATCCTCGTGCCGATGGACGCGCCGGGCGTGACCGTCGTCCGGCCGCTCCCGGTCTTCGGCTACCAGGACCAGCACGGCCACTGCGAGATCACCTACGAGAACGTACGCGTCCCGGCCTCGAACCTGATCGGCGAAGAAGGCGGCGGTTTCGCGATCGCCCAGGCGCGGCTCGGCCCGGGCCGGATCCATCACTGCATGCGCGCGGTCGGCATGGCCGAGCGCGCCCTGGAGCTGATGTGCCAGCGGGCCGTCTCGCGGGTCGCGTTCGGCAAGACCCTGGCCGAGCAGGGCGTCGTACAGGCGCAGATCGCCGAGTCGCGGATGGAGATCGACCAGGCCCGGTTGATGACCCTCAAGACCGCCTGGATGATCGACACGGTCGGCGCCAAGGGCGCCCGCACCGAGGTGGCCTCGATCAAGGTCATCGCGCCCCGGATGGCCTGCACGGTCATCGATCGCGCCATCCAGGTGCACGGCGGGGCCGGCGTCAGCGACGTCTTCCCGCTGGCCGAGATGTACGCCGGCGCCCGCACGCTACGACTCGCCGACGGCCCCGACGAGGTCCACATCCGATCGGTGGCGCGGCAGGAGCTGGGTCGCTACCTGCAGCGCTGATCAGCGCCGGCGACGGCGAACGGGCTCGGGCACGCCGGCGACCTGTGCGGCGAGCGTCCGGATCGCGGCGCGCGCGGGCGAGCCCGGGCTCGCCTCGGCGAGGGTCCGGCCGCTCGCGAGTGCGGCATCGATCGCCGCCGGGTCGTCCGGCACCATCAGCACGTCGGTGATCCCGGCATAGCGCTCGAGGGCGACGGCGACCTCCCGGCGCGGATCGCCCGGGCCGACCACGCCGCGCCGTACCCGGTTGGCCACGGTCACCCGCCGGCCGGTGGTCAGCGCTGCACAGTCGGCAGCAGTGCGCAGGAAGCGGGCCAGCCCGACCGGGTCCGCGCCCGCGACATTCACCACGACATCGGCAGCATCGAGCCCGACCAACGTCGCGGCGTTCCGGCGCGGCGCGACCGTGTCGTAGGCGAGCTCCTCGTCCTGCTCGAGACAGAAGCCGCAGTCGATCACCACGAAAGCGGCCGCCGACCGGGCCACCTCGAGCACGTTGGCGAACGCGCTCGCCCTGATCTCCAGCCAGCGATCGGCTCTGGTGATCCCGGTCAGCAGCCGCAACGGCGGCCGGAGCTCGAGCGCTACGCCCGTCAGCGCCGCCACGTCGAGGGCACCGTTGTTGGCCAGCCGGCAGGCCGCGGCCAGCCCGGGCGCCTCGTCGAGCACACCGAGCACCTGACCGACCACCCCGCCGTAGGTGTCGGCGTCGACCAACAGCACGGGAAGCCCGAGCGCCGCGAGCTCGGCCGCCAGATTGACGGCGATCGTCGTCCGGCCGGGCGACCCGACCGGACCCCAGACCGCCACGACCTGCCCGGTCGCGGCCGGATTCGTCACGAACTCGGCGAGGGTCGGGGGCGCAGTCGACAGATCGCCCTCCACTCCGCCGGCCAGCTCGTCGACCGCCGCCAGGACGGCGGTCGACACCGCCTGGCTCGACGCGTCATGTGGCAGGACATAGCGGACTCCGAGCTGCCGAAGGCGTCGGTCCTCGCCCTCGTCGCCGGCACCCACCAGGCCGACCACGGCAACCTGGGCGAACGCGAGCCGGCTCAGCGCCTCCCGATCCAGCCGGCGCAGGTCGGCGGACAGGATCACCGCGCGGGCCAGGCCGGCGGTCGCGGCGGCGAGCAGATCGGCGAGATCGACGCACCGGCGGACCACCTGCACGCCGTGGGCATCACGACTCAGCCCGGCGCTGAGATCGGCCTCCCAGCGGGCGTCCCCGACGGCCGTAAGCACCGGTACGGTCATGGCGTCGCCGAGCTCGCCGCCGCGGTCGGTGCCGGGCTCGATGTCCGCGCGAGATCGACCACCAACGACGCAGGCACGCGAACCAGGTCGATCGTCCCGGCCTCCACGGCGTGGACCATCGTCGCCACCGCCCCGCCGGGCACGACCAAGACAACCGCGACGGTCGAGCCCGCGGCCAGCGACTGCGCGCCACCGCCCTCGGAGTCCACCGCGACCGCGGCCAGCACCCGGGTCGGCAGCGGCACTCGAGCACCGACCGCCACCTTCGGGGTGACGTACACGTCGACCAGGTCACCGTGGCCGAGCCCATCCGGAAGGTGACCCGGTGCAACCGGCACCGTCACGTCGCGGCTGTCGGCGGTGGTCGACCCGACCGGCTCGAGCGAGGACAGCGGCACCAGTTCGCCGGAGGCGACATAGCGAGTGACGACGTAGCCCACCGGCGCCGGACCGGCGGCCGCGACGTACGACGCTCCCTCGCCGTTGAACCGGACCTGCCCGATCCGCAGGTCGGCGGCACCGAGGTGCTCGCCCGGCACGAGCGCGTGGCGGGCGACGTACACCTCGGAGAAGTGGTCTGCCGAGGCGAGCACCCGGGCACCGACCACGACCGAGGTCAACACCAGGACGGCGCCTAGCACCATGCGGACGTCGAGCCAGCGCGGCAGCTCGAGCCGGCTGGCCCGGCGTGCGCCCTCGGACAACGTGACTCCCCCTCGCGATGGGCGACCGGAGCGATCCACCGGTGGCCGCGAGCGGCCCATGCTGCCCCAGCCCACCGATTCGGAGCGCGCGGTTGTCCACAGGTGCCTCGAGACCGGTGGTACGAGATGTCAGACTTGCGGCTATGGCGGCGCCGCGGTTCCTTCGACTGTCCGATGTGGCCGAGATCTTGAACATCTCCGCCGCGCAGGCCTACGCCCTGGTGCGAAACGGTGAGCTCGAGGCCATGAAGATCGGCGGCCGCGGCCAGTGGCGGGTCGACCGCGACGCGCTCGAGGCCTACATCAAGCGCGCACACGACGAGACCCGCGAGTTCGTGGCCAGCCATCCGTTCGGACGCGACGAACCCTCGGCCGAAGCGGTCGACTAGCCGGCCCGCACCATCGCGATCGCAGCAAGCCGGATCGCCGCTCGCCGCGTGACGTCCGACGGCCGGCGGGGCTGGTCGGCCGGATGTTCGGCGAGGTCGAGGAAGTCCGCACCGACCCGGTCGATCGTGCCGACCCGGCCCGATCCGTCGCGAAGCACCACCCGGACCGGCACCCGGTCGCGGGCGATCGCCCGCAGCACATGCCCAAGGTCAAGCCGTGACTCGATCAGGCCCATCGATCCGGGTGCATCGGTCGCGGCGGGGAGCGCGTCGGCGGCAGACACTGCTGCCTCGGTGACGACGATCTGCGCGCCGCAGCCCGGGTCAAGCAGCAGCCAGCCCGGACCGGTCCGGGTCAGCTCCCCGCTGACCGGCCCGGCGGCGCCAAGGCTGAGCTCGATCCGAGTGCCGACCGCGGCTCGAAGCCGGTCGCCGAGCCTGAGCCGGGCCACCTCGATCCTGGTGCGGTCCGCGACCTCCGCGTCCAGGTCCTCCTGCTCGCTCGCCGCGACCTGCCCCTCGAGGTCGTCGAACAGCTGATCCCATCGCACGGGCAGCAGTGTGGCACGTCCACGCAAACACAAGTAAACGAACGGTATTGACAGCAAGCTAAACATCGTTACCATTCGCTGTCACAACCAAACGGGGGGAAACAGCCATGTGCACGATCGATGGTGCCGCGGCCCGACGCATCGTTCGAGCCACCGCCTTGACCGTTCTTTCGCTCGCCGCAGCGGCGCTGACCTGGCGACTTCGGCCGGCATCACCGATCCTGGCGGGCACTCCCGACGCCGCCGTGGTCGCCGGCTGCGCGTGGCTCGCCTGGGCGCTGGCCGGCTACCTCAGCGTCGCGGTCGCCGCGGTTGCGGCGTCGCACCTGGTCGCGCCGCTCGGTGGCTGCTGGGGATGGCTGGTCCGGCTCACGCCGAGCCGGCTGCGGCAGGTCGTCGACCGGACCGTCATGGTCGGGCTTGCCACCGCCGTTGCCGGCGTCGCCGTCGCCATCCCGGCCGGCGCCGCCACGCACCACGACGCGGTCACGCCCCACATCGACCGGCCGGTGACCACAACCGCGCTCGACTGGCCCGGCCTGACGACGCCGCCGGCCGCGGCCCGCCACCCGGTGGCCAAGCTCGCGCCGACCCGCCCGACGAGCCGAGCCTCGCGGCCGGGCGACGTCGTGGTTCGGCCCGGCGACAGCCTGTGGTCGATCGCAGCCGGGCGGCTCGGATCGACCGCGTCAGCAGGCAGCACCTCGATCGCCTGGCGCCAATGGTACGCCGCTAACCGATCCGTGATCGGCGACGATCCGAGCCTGATCTATCCCGGTGAGCGACTGCGTCCACCGGCCGATCACGCATCCGCGGCGCACGCCGGCGGCACCCGATGACCGCCACCGGCCACCTCGACCCGACCGGCCAGGTTCATCCCTTGCATCGGCGGCCGGTCCCGCATTTCGACGGGCCGTACGACGACGAGCAGCCCGATCGCCCGCCGGAGATCGTGGCCGGCAGCCTGGCGCTGGCCTTTCCGCCACCGACCCGGGTCAGCCTGCCACTACGGCTGGTCCCACCGGCCGGCGAGCTTTTCGACCTCCGCGACCCGGCAAGCCCCGAACCACTTCCGGACCCGCGACCGTGGACCGCCCGACTTGCCCAAGCGATCGTCGAGGTGCTGGCCGGCGCCCGACCGGCCAGTCAGCTCTCACGGGTCGCCACCCTCGATGTCCTTCAGCTGCTCGAGCGCGGCTCCGGTCGGCTCGGTGCACGGCCCGGCCAGCCGGCCCAACGCCCGATCGTCGGCTCGGTCCATGTCAGCCAGCCGCGCTCCGGCGTTGCGGAAGCCAGCGTGGTCGTCGACACCGGGCCGCGAAAGCGCGCCCTCGCGCTACGACTCGAGGGCGTGAACGGCCGGTGGCGCTGCACTGCCGTGCAGATCGGCTAACTACTGACGCCGGCCGGCTCTCTCGCGGCGACGTCCTCCTGTACGCCGCGACGCAGCCCGAGGAACGCGACCACCGCGGCCACCGCCATGATCGCTGCCATCACCTCGAGCACGACATGGGTCGCATCAGCGAAGTCGAGCCGGACGAAGTGCGGGATCGTCGAGTTGCCGCCTGAGGAGCCCGACTGCGACTGCGAGATCGCGGCCGCCTGGCGCACCGCGGCCTGGTGCGGCACGCCCTGGGCGAGCAAGGTGGCGAGCACGTGCGACTTCAACCGCGAGACCAGGATCGTGCCCAGCACCGCCAGCCCGAGGCTGGAGGCGTAGTTCCGCACGGTCTGCGTGATGCCGGTCGCCTCGCCGTAGGACAGCGACGATGCGCGGTTCACCGCGTCGGTGCTCGACGGGCCGAGCATCATGCCCATGCCCGCGCCCGAGAGCACGATCGTCCAGATCTGCTTGCCGAGATCGAGGTCGGTGACGCGGCCCGACCACAGGGCGAACCCGACCGCCGCGAGTGCACAGCCGACGACGACCGGCCGCTTTGCGCCGACCCGGTCGAGCATCCGACCGCCGAGCTGCGCGGCGACCACGAAGCCGAGGAAGAAGTAGAGCAGGACCAGGCTCGCGCCGGACGCATTCTTACCGAGGGAGATCTGGGCGTACTCGCTGGCGAAGAAGAATGCCGGGACGAACGTCAGCATCGCGACCCCGAGCACCAGGTTCTCGACCAGGAACGGGCGGATCCGGAAGATGCTCACCTGGATAAGCGGCGCCGCGGTGCGCTGCTCGACCCGGTAGAAGACCACCAGCAGGATGAGGCCGGCGGCGATCGCGATGCCGATCCCCGGGTTGTGCCACCCCCAGATCGTCGACTGCTGGAACCCGAAGACGCTCAGCCCTACGCCGGCCGCGACCAGCACCAGGCCGCGATAGTCCATCGGTGCGGCGCGATACTCGGTCACCGGCTTCGAGAGCGCGATCAGGGTGAGCGCGATCACGGCCACCGGGATGTTGACCCAGAAGATCGCCCGCCAGGTCCACTCGGTGAGGAAGCCGCCGAGGATCGGGCCGACCGCGGTCAGCCCGCCGGCGATGCCGAAGAACAAGGCCAGGGCGCGACCGCGCTCGCGCAGCGGAAAGACCTGGACCACGATCGCCAACGCGGCGGGGAACATGATCGCGCCCCCGAGCCCTTGCAGGGCACGGAAGCTCACGATCCACGCCTCGGCGACGCCGCCCTTCGGGGTCAGCCCGCAGAACGCCGAGGCGATCGTGAAGATCACCACCCCGAGCACCACCATCCGCCGGTGACCGACGGTGTCGGCGAGCCGGCCGCCGAACGCGAAGAACGCGGCCAGTGCAAGCAGGTAGGAGTTGACCGCCCACTGAACCCCGGTACTGGTGAGCCCGAGCTCCCGTTGGATGTTGGGTACCGCGATCGACACGATGGTCTGGTCGATGAAGGTCATCGCAACGGCGAAGATCATTGCGGCGAGGACGACGTTGCGCGATCCGTAGCGGCCGACGGCCGCCGTTCCCGTCATTTTCGATTCCGATCCGGCGTGGTTGCCGCCATCGCCAACCCCTCCGCTACTGGACTCGATCCGCCCGCCGCGAGCCGTCCGGCGAGCACTGTATCCGGCCCGGCACGCTCGGAACAGCGCGCCGATCTCGTCCTTTTTACGTTGTTTCAACGTTTTCGGCGATTGAGTGTCGATTACTGCGTTAGACTGACTGAGTACGCAAAGGGGGGAACGTGCGTCGAGTATCCGGCTGCCCTGCTGACGACCACGCTCCCGATCGGCGCGCTACCTCCCTGCTGACCGACCCGGCCGGGCCGATGCGCCGCAGCTCGCCCGCGCACCGGATCAAGGCGGGCTCGCCCCGCACCCACCGCGACCTGCTGCCCGACCCGCGCCGGCCGACCGAGCGGCTCACCCAGGTCATCGTCGAGGTGCTGGCCGGCGCCCGCCCGGCCGGGCAGCTCGCGGGTCTTGCCACCCTCGACGTCTTGCGCTTCCTGGCCCGCGGCGCCGGGCGCCTCGGAGCGGTCCAGGGCGCACCCGCCCGGCTCCCGGTGGTGGGTTCGATCCGGATCTGCCAGCCGTGCGACGGAGTGGTCGAGGCCTCCGCAGTGATCAACACCGGCGGGCGGGCCCGGGCACTCGCGCTCCGGCTGGAAGGCATCGACGGCCGCTGGCGGTGTACGGCGATCGACCTCGGCTGATTCGTCCAAAAAAACCGGGCGACAGGCGGTTTAGTTTCAAGGCGTGGTGAGCGAAGCGCGGGGCCTGTCGGACGCCGACCTTGCCGCAATCGCCGACCTCGAGCAGCGGGTGATCGCCCACGACGGCGGCCGGCTCAAGCTCGAGTGGCCGGCGCTTCGGGAGCGGTCCGGCGAGCGGGTCGACGATCTTCTGTGGCGCGACGGCGATCAGGTGCTCGGCTTCCTCGGGTTGTACAGCTTCGGATCGGCCGACCTCGAACTCGCCGGCATGGTCGACCCGGCGGCGCGCCGGCGGGGAATCGGCACCGCGCTGCTCGAGGCAGCGAAGCCGTTGGCGCGCGCGCGCGGCTTCACCCAGGCACTGCTCGTCACGCCTCGCTCGACGTCGACCGGCCGGGCGTTCGCCGACGCCGTCGGTGCCGCGCTCGAGCACTCGGAGCATCACCTCGCGCTCGGTACGACGCCGACGGCGGGGCCGCTCGATCCCACCATGAGCCTTCGAGAGGCGACCCCGGAGGATCGCGACGACGTCGTACGGATCCTCGCGGCGGCGTTCGGCGAGGACCGGTCGGATGTCCAGATCGCGGACCGACCCGAGGAGCGAACCCTGGTCGCCGAGCGCGGTGGGGCCATCGTCGGGACGGTCCGGCTCACCCGCGACGCCGACCGCGCCGGGATCTACGGGTTGGCGGTCACCCCCAGCCTCCAGGGCAAGGGCATCGGGCGCGACGTGCTGATCCGGGTGTGCCGGCAGCTGCGGGCCGCGGGCGCCGAGCGGGTCACCCTCGAGGTGGCCGCCGACAACGATCGCGCGCTCGGCCTCTATCGGTCGGCCGGCTTCGAACCGCAGGCGACCGAGGACTACTTCGCCGTGACACTGTGACGGCAGTCTCCCGGCAGTGCCCACAGGACGGAGTCGAGCATGGCGTTCGGAAAGTCAGCAGAAGAGAAGGCGGCCGAGCAAGCCGCCCAGGAGCAACAGGCGGCCCAGCTCCGGCAGCAGCAGGCACAGGTCGCGTTTCTTGCCAGCCCGGAAGGCATGGCGACGACGGCCAAGCAACAACGCCAGGGCTTTCTCGAGATCCAACTCGTGGTCGGCTCGTCACAGCGGGTCAGCTCGATCTTCAACCCGGACCCGACCGGCATTGGCGCGAACCGCACCGCCACCCACGCCGGTACGCTGGCCGCGATCGAGTCGATCGGATGGCGGCTGGAGCACGTCGGCTACATCTTCATGATCACCGGGGAGAGCAGCGCCGACCGGATCTTCGGCACCGGGCAGAACACCGCGGTGAGCGGTGAGACGGTCGGGATCTACCTGTTCCGCAACTCCGACACGGTCGCGCCCGCCGCGTAGCCGGCCCTGACTCAGGCGACGCCCTGCGGAGCGCCGTGGCAGCGCTTGTACTTGCGGCCTGACCCACAGGGGCAGGGCGCGTTCCGCGAGACGTTGTCGAAGCTTGCACCCGTGCCGCCGGCGGCCTTGGCCGCGCTACGCTCGACCCCGCCCTCGCCGTCAACCGTCGGCGCGGAGTACTGCAGGTTGGCCGGCCGGTTGGGCTGACCGAAGGCCTTGCCGAGCACTCCAGCCACCTTCGCCCGATCGTCGGCTTCGTCGGCCTGGCCGGGCGGTGCCGCAGCGTGCGGAGCCGAGCCGGGCGCGAGCTGCGGCGCCTCGACCGAGGCGATCCCTTCGTCTCCGTCGACCTCGACCACCTGGGTGTCATCGGCGTCACCGCCGGCCTCGGACTCGACCTCGACGTTGACCTCGGCGAAGAAGAGGAACCCGACCGACTCCTCCTTGATGCCTTCCATCATCACCGTGAACATGTCGTAGGCCTCGCGCTGATACTCCACGAGCGGGTCGCGCTGGCCGTAGCCGCGCAGCCCGATGCCTTCCTGCAGGTAGTCCATCTCGTAGAGGTGCTCGCGCCAGCGACGGTCGAGCACCGACAGCAGCACCCGCCGCTCGAGCTCGCGCATGACCGGCTCGCCGTCAGGGTCGAGACCCAACGACTCCTCGCGACGCTCATACGCGTCGCGCGCATCCGCGATCAGCTCTTCGGTGATGAAGTCCGCCGACAACCCGCCGCCGGAACGCTCGTCGAGCTCCTCGACCGTCACCCCTACCGGGTAGAGCGTCTTGAGGTTGGTCCACAGGCCGTGCAGGTCCCAGTCCTCGACATAGCCCTCGGCGGTCGCCCCCGAGACGTACGCCGTGATGACGTCGTCGACCATGTGCGCGATCTCCTCGTGCAGGTCCTCGCCCTCGAGCACGCGGCGTCGTTCGTCGTAGATCACGGTGCGCTGCTTGTTGAGCACCTCGTCGTACTTCAGGACGTTCTTGCGGATCTCGAAGTTCTGCTGCTCGATCTGGGTCTGCGCCGACCGGATCGAGCGGGAGACCATCTTGGACTCGATCGGGATGTCCTCGGGGAGGTTCAGCCGCTCCATGATCGCCTCGACCATGTGCGCGTTGAACAACTGCATCAGGTCATCGCCGAGGGACAGGTAGAACCGCGACTCACCCGGGTCGCCTTGCCGCCCCGACCGACCGCGCAGCTGGTTGTCGATCCGCCGTGAGTCGTGCCGCTCGGTGCCGAGGACGTAGAGCCCGCCGAGGCCGACGACCTCCTCGTGCTCGGCGGCGACGGCCGCCTCGGCCTTCTCCAGCGCGGCGGGCCAGGCCGCTTCGTAGTCCTCAGGGGTCTCGACCGGCGACAGGCCGCGGGCGGCGAGCTCGTCTGCCGCCATCGCTTCCGGGTTGCCGCCGAGCATGATGTCGGTGCCACGGCCGGCCATGTTGGTGGCGACGGTGACCGCGCCCTTGCGCCCGGCCTGGGCGATGATCGCCGCTTCCTTGGCGTGCAGCTTTGCGTTCAGCACCTCGTGCGGCACACCGCGGCGCAGCAGCAGGCCGGCGAGCAGCTCGCTCTTCTCCACGCTCGTCGTGCCGACGAGCACCGGCTGGCCCTTGTCGTGCCGATCGACCAGATCGTCGACGACCGCCGACCACTTCGCGTCCTCGGTCTTGTAGACCACGTCCGGTGCGTCGAGCCGGATCATGTCCTTGTTGGTCGGGATCGGCACGACGCCGAGCTTGTAGACCTGGTCGAACTCGGCCGCCTCGGTGGCCGCCGTACCGGTCATTCCGCCGAGCTTGTCGTAGAGCCGGAAGTAGTTCTGCAAGGTGATCGTCGCGAGCGTCTGGTTCTCCTGCTTGATCTCGACGCCTTCTTTGGCCTCGATCGCCTGGTGCATGCCTTCGTTGTAACGCCGACCGTGCAGGACCCGGCCGGTGAACTCGTCGACGATGAAGACCTCGCCGCTGGTGACGATGTAGTCCTTGTCGCGCTTGAACAGCTCCTTCGCCTTGATCGCGTTGTTGAGGTAGCCGACCAGCGGGGTGTTGACCGCCTCGTAGAGGTTGTCGATGCCGAGCTCGTCCTCGACCCGCTCGACCGCCGACTCGAGCACGCTCATCGTGCGCTTGCCCTCGTCGACCTCGTAGTCGACGTCCCTGGTCAGCCGGGCGGCGATCCGGGCGAACTCGATGTACCACTTGGCGTTGTGCTCGGCCGGGCCGCTGATGATCAGCGGGGTCCGCGCCTCGTCGATGAGGATCGAGTCGACCTCGTCGACGATGGCGTAGTGGTGGCCGCGCTGCACCAGCTCCGCTTCGCTCCACGCCATGTTGTCGCGCAGGTAGTCGAAGCCGAACTCGTTGTTCGTGCCGTAGGTGATGTCGCAGTTGTACGCCGCGCGTCGCTCGTCCGGTGTTTGCTGCGTCAGGATCACGCCGACGGTCAGCCCGAGGAAGCGGTGGATCCGGCCCATCCACTCGGCGTCGCGCTTGGCGAGGTAGTCGTTGGTGGTGACGACGTGCACGCCCTTGCCGGTCAGCGCATTGAGGTAGGCCGGCATAACCCCGGTCAGGGTCTTGCCCTCGCCGGTCCGCATCTCCGCGATGTTGCCGAGGTGCAGCGCCGCAGCGCCCATGACCTGCACGTCGAACGGCCGTTGCCCGAGCGTGCGGCGGGACGCCTCGCGTACCACCGCGAACGCCTCGACCATCAGGTCGTCGAGCGGCTCGCCCTCGGCGTACCGCTCCTTGAACTGATCGGTGTGGGCTCGGAGCTCCTCGTCGCTCTGCGCGCGGTAGTCCTCATCCAGCGTCGCCACCTGTTCGGAGATCGACTCGAGCCGGCGCAGGATCCGCGTCTCGCCGGCGCGCATGATCCGGTCGAAGACGGCCACGGTGAGGCTCTCCTGTCGTCAGCGGGTGCCGGGGTGGGACGGACGGCTCATCCATCGTAGGACGCCGGTCGGGCTCAGCCCCACCAGAACGACGCGGCGACGACGACGTACAGCCCGATGAGAGCGGACCCCTCGAGCCAGTCCGACTCGCCGTCGATGATCACGAAGCAGACCGCCAGCACGCTTGCCACCACCGTCGTCACCAACAGCGGCGGGAACACCAAGGTCAGGGTCGCGCCGCCGAGCACCGGCGAGATCAGCACGAGCAGGGGGGCGAGCACGAGCGCGATCTGGAGCGGCGAGTTCAAGATGACCGACAGGGCGTGGTCGGGGCGGTTGCGAGCCGCGAGCTGGATCCCGACCACGTTCTCGACCGCGTTCCCGGCGATCGCGACGATCACCAGGCCGGCGAAGGTTTGCGAGATGTGCAACGTCCCGAGCGCGGGGGTGAGCGCCGCGACGAACCAGTCCGACACCACCGCGGCGAGCACGCCGGTGACCGCGAGGCCCGCGATCGCGACCGGCATCGGCCAGAGGGTCTCGTCCCGCGCCGCGGTCTCCGGTTCGCCATCGCCGCGGCGCAGCGAGGCCGGCAACGACAGCGCGAAGACCACCAGCAGGGTCACCGAGGCGATGTCCGACAGCGCGTGCTCGTGCGCCGCGGCCCGCGAATGGACATACGACGCAAGGCTCGGCACCAGCATCGCGGCGACGGCCAGGATCATCAGGGCGATCACGGTCCGGGCCCGGGCACCCTCGAACTGCTGCCGGCCGTTGCGCAGCCCGCCGACCATGAAGGCCAGCCCCAGCACCAACAGGATGTTGCCGAGAATCGAGCCGATGATCGCGGCCCTGACCACGTTCGGCAGGCCGGCCCGAAGGGCGAAGATGCAGACGAACAGCTCAGGCAGGTTGCCAAGTGCGCTTTGGACCACCCCGGTCGCTCCGGCGCCGAGCCGGTCGGCGACCTGCTCGACGCTGCGCCCGACGAGCGCCGCCAGCGCGGCCAAGGCGAACCCGGAAACGATGAACGTCGCGACCTGATTCCCGGGCGCGAAGTGCAGGATCCCGGCGACCACCGTCAGCAGCGCGGCAGCCGCGATGATGACGCGATCCGATCGGTTCAGCGCCGCGACCACCCCCGGATCCTTTCAGACCGTGGCTCGACTCGGCCGCAGCCGGCGACCCCGGCATTGTGCGTCGACCCGTCCTCGGATACGGTCCGCCGACACCCTCCCAACCACTTCGCGTCGAAGGACGCCGAAAGGATCGGTCTCATGGCACTCGGCATCTACTTCGCGCACGGTGGCTTCACGACGGAGAAGTACGGCCAGGCGCTCCAGGCGCTCTCCGAGGCTGGCGCCGGCGCGCCGGCTGGACGCACGTTGCACATCGCCCTCGAGACCGACGGCCTGATCGACGTCTTCGACATCTGGGAGTCCCGGGAGCAGTTCGACGCGTTCGGAGCGACGCTGGTACCGATCCTCAGCGGCCTCGGCGTCGAGCTCAAGGATCCCATGGTGGCGACGGTTCACAACGTCATCGAGGGCTGACGCCGACGCCTAGCTAGGTGATCTCCAGGAGCTTCTCGCGGACGGCGTAGACGACCGCCTCCATCCGCGAGTGCAGCTGCAGCTTCTCGAGGATGTTGCGGATGTGGTTCTTCACCGTGTTCTCGCTGATGAACAGCTGCTTGGCGATGTCGCGGTTGTTGAGCCCCTTCGCGACCAGCCGGAGCACCTCCATCTCGCGGTCGGTCAGCCGCGGCGCGGGCACCTGCTGCCGCTCGTCGCCGCGCTTGATCATCGAGGCGAACTCGTTCAGCAGCTTCGACGCCATCGACGGCGAGATCAGCGACTGGCCGCCGTGCACCGCCCGGATCGCGGATGCGACTTCTTCGATCGAGATCTCCTTGAGCAAGTATCCCATCGCGCCGGCCTTGATCGCGTCGTAGAGATCAACTTCCTCGTCGCTGATCGTGAGCATGATGATCTTGCTGCTGGGCACGGCGTCTTTGATCGCGGTGCAGGCGTCGATGCCGCCGCGCTTGGGCATCCGGACGTCCATCAGCACGATGTCGGGGGTGGTCTCGACGGCCTTCTCGACCGCCTCTGCGCCGTCTTCGGCTTCACCCACGACGTCGATGTCGGGCTCTTGGGCGAGCACCATCTCCAGGCCCCGCCGGAACAGCGCGTGGTCGTCGACGACGAGGACTCGGATCGGCTCGCCGGTGAGGGCGGACAGCGAGGCGACCGCGCTGCTGTCGGTCGTGTCACTCACGAGACCTCCACGGCCTGGCCGCCACCAGAGAGAGCGCGGGCGCGGCTCCGCCCGGCAATGATTGCACGGAGTGGGCCAGAGCGTGGTAGTTACACCGAGGGGGCTTCGCCGCCCGGATCTGGCTCATGTAGGCGGACAACGCCGTAGTCATATCCGTGCCGGCGATAGACCACGCTCGGGGTGAGGTCGCCCTCCTCCAGATACAGGTAGAAGTCGTGCCCGACCATCTCCATGGCGAACAGCGCCTGGTCGAGGCTCATCGGCGCGGCCCGGTGCACCTTTTCCCGTACGACGAACGGGGCCGGCTCGGGCCCGTCGTCCTCGCTCCCCTCATCACCGGGGGCGGCCGAACTCGGCGCAGCGACGACCGCTCCGGTCGCCGTCGCGACCGATACCGGCGTACGGCTGCCGTGGTGCACCCGGCGGCGATCCGCCGCCCGCCGAAGCCGCATGTCCAGCTTGGCGATCGCGAGGTCGAGCGCGGCTTGTTGGTCGGCGGCCGACGCTTCGGCCCGGATCACCGGACCCCGGGTGCGGCAGGTGAGCTCCACTCGCATCCGGACGTCGGCAAGCCGTGGATTGCGCTCCTCCGAGACTTCGACATCGACTCGGTCGGCTTTGGGATCCAGCTTGGCCAGTCGACCCAGCTTCTCCCCGATCGCGGCCCGAAAACGCGAGTCGAGATCGGTGTTGCGCGACTTGACGACGATGTCCACAGGTGCATCTCCTGACGTGACGTTGCAAGACTCACCGGGCCCGGTCCCGACGTTAGCCCCTCCGACTGGGCGGCCACCATGCGAGGTCAGGTCCGCCGCTGGGTGGCCGCGACCGTTGCCGCCGCGATGACGTCCGCCCCGCTCGCGCGTAGCGTCCGGGCTGCCTCGGCCAGGCTCGATCCGGTGGTGATCACGTCGTCGACGATGATCACTTGGGTCCCCGACAAGGTCTGGTCGAACCGCCGGGGCACCGCGAACGCGCCGGCCAGATTCGCCGCCCGGGCGACGGCGCTGAGGCCGGCCGAGTCCGCCACCCGCCGCACGTGCCGCAGCGCCGGGACCACCCGCAGGTCGGCCCCCTCCGACCGAAGCACCGCCGCCGTGCTCCTGGCCAGTGACCGGACGACGTCATCGCCGCGGGCCCGGATCGAGCCGGGCGAGGAGGGAACCGGCACCAGACAGATCCGGGCCGGCGCAGCGCCGAATCCCCCGGCGGTGGCATGCCAGGCGCCGACGACGGCGCTCGCCAGCGCGGCGGCCAGCACCGGCCGCAAACCCACCGCCGAGCGCTCCTTGTAGGCAATCAGCAGAGAACGGCACGGATCGGCGTACGCCGCGACCGTCCAGGTCGGCGGCAGATCGGCGGGGGTGGGCCGGGGCCGGCTCGTCGTGGCCGGCTGCCACAGCGGCCTGAGGCAGCGCGGGCAGGCGGGCCCGTCGGGTCCGCCGCAGCCGGCGCACTCCGCCGGGAACAGCCGGTCGAGAATCGCCATGAGGCCGACCCTGCCCGGCCCGCGCCGGGATCGGCGGACCACCGGGCAAGCTGTGGACAGACCTGCCGGCGACCTAGCCTGCGTACGACGGGTCGGCGCCGGCCGAGATCCGGGTCCACCGGGCCCCGGACAGCTCCCACACCGACCCGGCCGAGGAGGCCAGGATCGGCTCGCCGGGCCCGGCCGCGACCTGGGTCGGATCGCGCGGAGGGCTGACCCCGCCTGTGTCGGTGCGCTGATAGCCGTCCACTGAGGTCTCCACGATCGAGCGGTGACCGATCGAGTCCCTGACAGTGGTCACGATCGCGCCGGCCCCGGCCCAGGCAACTCCGCTCACATCGGCTGCGCCCGGGATGACCAGGCTTGCGGTCGACACACTCAACGAGTCGTGCGCCAGCGAGAGCGCGCCGACGACCAAGGCCGAGCGATCAGCCGGCCCGACCACCATTGCGATCCGCGCACCGTCCCTCGACACGGCGATCTGGTCGATGCCCTCGGTCCGGATCGTCGACGGAAACGACACCTGCCGGACCGGACCGACCCGCGGCACCTCCACCAGGCTCGCGGATGCGCCCACCCCGCGTACGACGATCACGTCGCCATCCGGGTCGATCGTCGGCGCGGACAGCCTGGCCGCCTGCACCCGGGCGTGCAACGGACCCAGCGCCGAGCCGACGAGCAGGGTGGTGTGCCGGCGCCCGGGCCGGAGGGCAGCCACGACCGAACCGTCCGCGCTCACCGCGGGCGCGCTCAGCCCCCGGCCCAGCAGCGCGACCGGCACGGCCGCCCGGACGCCGACGACCCGCCCGTGATCGGCCAGCAACGCACCGTGGGTGGTCGGCGGCGTATCGGGGTCGAACTGTGGCCACGAACCGATCCGCTGCACCGCGGCGACCCCGGTGCCACTGAGGGATGCACCGTTGACCAGCAGGCGGACCGCGGTCACCGACGGGACCTGCCGCAGCGTCCACACGATCTGGGCCGAGAGCCGCTGCAGCGTCGACCCGGCAACCTGCAGGACCGCGCCGGAGAGGTCCACCTCGGCGACCCCGTCGTTGTCGATCGAGACGTTTCCGACCAGGCTCGTCCCGTGCGGGATCGCGCTGACCACCGCGGGCGCGAGCCCCGGGCCGGGCCCGTCGATCAACTCCCGGATCAACGTGGTGGCCAAACCCGGGGTGTCCGGCGCCACCAGCACCGGTTCGGGCACCAGCCGGGTCTGCTCGCGGTTGAGGTAGTAGATCGTCGCCGGCAGCAGGGTGAGCTCGGCATCGGACACCGAGAGCACGATGCCGGGCGGCAGCCGCGAGATCCGCCATTGCCGCCCGACCGATCGGACCACCGCGAAGTGCGCCTGCTTGGTGCCGGTGACGACGTGGAAGGTGCCGCGCCCGTCCACCGTGCCGAACCGGCGCAGGACCACGTCGATCCCGCGTGCGCCGCCCTCGACCTTGGGCAGTCCCTCGTACAACGTGGTGCCGGCGGCCGGGTGCCAGCTGACCCCCGGCGCCAGATAGAGCTTGGCGACCGCATAGTTGCCGTCACTGTCGGCGAGGGCGTTCAGGAAGCCCTTGACCAACCGGCTCGGGGTCATCCCCGGTTGCGGGGCCGCCGCGATGACCCTGATGTCGTTGAGGTCGGCACCCGATCCCGCCGGGAACGCGCGGCCGACGTGCACCGAGCCCGACACCGGCAGGCTGGCGCATCCGGCCAGGGCCGCGACGGCCGCGACGATCCCGACCCGCCCGAGCAATCCCGATCGCGGGGCGTGCTCTTCTCGGCTAGGCACGCAGGGTCTCCGCCGTGGAGCGGTCCGGTGGGTCCGGCGTACCGGCATCGGGACCGAGTGGCAGCGGCGACGAGGTGACCTGCTCGCCGGCGTGCCACGGCAGCGTGAGCCTGAACAACGCCCCCTCGCCGGGCTCGCCCCAGGCTTGCAGCCAGCCGCCGTGCAGCCGGACGTCCTCGAGCGCGATCGACAGGCCCAACCCGGTCCCGCCGGTTGCGCGGGCGCGGGCCGGATCGGCTCGCCAAAACCGCCCGAAGACCAAGGAGGCCTCGCCCGGCCGCAACCCGACGCCGTGGTCGCGGACGGTGATTGCGACGCCACCCTCGCCGGCCCTCAGCCGGAGCTCGACCGGGCCGCCCTCGGCGTGTTCGATCGCGTTGTCGACCAGGTTGCGCAACACCCGGTCGATCCGCCGCGAGTCGGCGTCGACGATGACCGGCTTGGTCGGCACATCCAGAGTGATCGCCGACCCCCTGCGCTCGACCAGCGGCGCGGCCAGCTCGACCACCCGGGTCGCCAGCTGACGCAGGTCGACCGGCTCGACGTCCAGGACCGCCGCGCCGGCGTCGTACCGGCTGATCTCGAGCAGGTCGGCGAGCAGCAGCTCGAACCGGTCGAGCTGGGCCTGCAGCAGCTCCGACGAGCGGCTGAGCTCGGGCGGCAGGTCGCCGGCCGAGCCGTGCAGGACGTCGGCCGCCATCCGCACCGTGGTGATCGGCGTCCGCAGCTCGTGCGACACGTCGGCCACGAACCGGCGTTGCAACCTGGACAGCTCGCGGAGCTGGGAGATCTGCTGTTGCACCGTGTCGGCCATCCGGTTGAAGGATGCGGCCAGCGTCGCGAGGTCGTCCTCACCACGCACCTTCATCCGTTCACGGAGCCGGCCGGACGCCAGCCGCTCGGCGGTGGCGGCGGCCTGTCGCACCGGCCGAACCACCTGGCGGGTCACAACCGTCGCGATGCCCACCAGCAACAGCACCAGGGCACCGCCGGCAAACAACATCGTTCGCTCGACCAGGCTCAGCGTCGCGACCTCGCGGCTGAGCGGCACGAGGTAATAGAGCTGGTAGCGGACCGAGCCGGCCTGGACCGGTGCGCCGAGCACCAGCCCCGGCCCGCGGGTGCCGTCGGCGGCGGTGACGGTCGTGTAGGTCCACGCCTCGCGGGACTGCAAGGACACCGCCTTGCGCAGTGCGGCCGGGATGCTCGACGGGCCGACGTGCGGCCCGTTCCGCGGCTGGTACGACGGCAGCCCCGGCGTCGCCGACAGCAGCACGACGTCGTAGTTCTGCTGGTCGGGGTCGGGCGAGAGGGCGAGCACGACCGCCGAGGCGGTCTGGCCGACGGCCCGCGGGTCCGACGGCGGAAGCGCGGCGAACTGGCTCTGCGCGTGCTCCACGCCGGTGCTGAGCTGGCTCAGCGCCGAGCGAGTGGCCGAGTCGAGCAGGCCGGACCGGACCTGATGCAGGATCGTCACGCCGAGCAGCAGGCTGACGGTGCCCGAGAGCATCAGGGTGGTCGCGATGACCCGGGTCTGCAGCGACCGGCGCCAGCGATGCCGCACGGCGCTCCCGACCGCTGCGACCCGCTTGATCACGTCGGTCCGGCCTTGTAGCCGACCCCCCGAACCGTGACGACGATATCCGGGTGCTCGGCGTCGCGCTCGACCTTCGCCCGCAGCCGTTGCACGTGGACGTTGACCAGCCGGGTGTCCGCGACGTGGCGGTAGCCCCACACTTGTTCGAGCAGCTGGTCCCGCGAGAACACGTGCCTCGGCTTGCGGGCCAGCGCGGTGAGCAGGTCGAACTCGAGCGGTGTCAGTGCGATCGGCGCGCCGTCCCGGCTGACGACGTGGCCGGCGATGTCGATCGTGAGATCGCCGATCGTCAGCACCTCGTTCTCGCCCTCGTCGTTGCGGCGCAGCCGCGCGCGCATCCGGGCCACCAGCTCCTTGGGCTTGAAGGGCTTCACGATGTAGTCGTCCGCGCCCGACTCGAGACCGATGACCACATCGATCGTGTCGCTGCGCGCGGTGAGCATCACGATCGGGGTCCCGCTCTCGGCCCGGATCGCCCGGCACACATCGACCCCGTCGGTGCCCGGCAGCATCAGGTCGAGCAACACCAGGTCCGGCTTGACGACCCGAAAGGCAGTCAGTGCCTGGTCGCCGTCGCCGACGAACGACGGCTCGAAGCCCTCGTTGCGCAACACGATGCCGAGCATCTCGGCAAGCGCCGGATCATCATCAACGACTAGTACGCGCGCCTTCACCCGTCTATCGTCTCATCGCTCTGCGACGATGGCGGTTCCAACGGAGCCTTCGGGGTGAACATGGCGAGCGACGAGCCCGGATCGGGCGACTGGGCGACCCCGGGCGAGCCCCCCGCGCAACCGCCGTACTTCACCCCGCCACCGCCGGCGCCGGGATGGGGCCCGCCGGCTCCCGGCTGGGGCCAGCCGGGGTATGGCTGGGGTCCACCGCAGCCACCGCGACCGGGGATCATCCCGCTTCGGCCGCTTGCGGTCGGGGAGATCCTCGACGGCGCGTTCACGACGATCCGGCGATATCCCGCTGCGACCCTCGGCCTCACCGCGCCGATCATGCTGGTCGTCGAGGCGCTTCGGACCGCGACGTCCTATTACCTGCTGCACGGGATCAGGACCGACATCACGACCACGACCAACGGCACGATCACCGGTTTCGGCAACGTCGGTGACTACGCCGGACGGACCGCCACCGTCGAGATCATCGTGGCGATCGCCACGCTCGTCGCGACCGCGCTGCTGAGCGGGATCATCGCAACGATCATCGGACAAGGCGCCTTAGGCCGGCCGATGAGCGCCGGCGATGCCTGGCGGGCGACCGTCCCTTCGTTCTGGCGGTTGCTCGGCGCCAGCCTGCTGGTGCTGCTGATCATCGCCGCAGTGGGGGTGGTCGGAGTCGCCCCGGGCATCCTGATCGCGGTCTACGGTGCGACCGGCCCGGGAGTCGCCCTGGCGGTCCTCGGAGGCCTCGCCGCGTTCGTGATCGCCCTCTATCTGGGGGTCGCGCTCTCGCTCGCCACACCCGCCCTGATGCTCGAGAAGCAGGGCGTCCTCGCCGCGCTGCGCCGGTCGCGACTGCTGGTCCGCGGCAGCTGGTGGCGGATCTTCGGCATCACGGTGCTGGCCGGGATCATCACCCTCGTCATCTCCGGCATCATCTCGGCGCCGTTCGCGTTCGCCGGCGGGAGCATCAGCGGAATCCTGTCCGGCAACAGCTCCGAGCAGTTCACCTTCACCCCGTTGCTGCTGACCGGGATCGGTGGCCTGATCGCCTCGACCCTGGTCCGCCCGTTCTCGTCGGGGGTGATCGCGCTGCTCTACCTCGACCGCCGGATGCGGTCCGAGGGCCTCGATCACACCTTGCAACAGGCAGCGGCCACCCCGGCCCCATGACCAACCCCGCCCCGATCACTCGGCTCGGCGCCCAGCGGGCGGCTCAGCACGAACTGTCGAAGGCGATCTACCACCGCACCAGCGACCCGTTCGTCGTCAGAGCGGTCCGCGCCGCCGGGCGGGCGATCGACCACGTCCTCAACTCCGCCTTGAACCACGCGCCGGCCGGTGACGCCGGTGCCCTGTCGATCGTGGTCGTGGTCGCCATCGCCGTCGCCCTCGTCATCTGGCGGGTCGGAGTGCCCCAGCGCTCGGCCAAGGTCGGCGCGCTGCTGACCGCGGGTACGACGATGTCGGCGGCTGAGCATCGATCGCTGGCCGAGCTCGCGGCGGCGGCCGGGGACTGGAAGACGGCGGTCGTCGAACGGATGCGCGCGGTCGCCCGCGAGCTCGAGGAGCGCAGCGTGGTCGACGCCCGCGCGGGTCGCACGGCGAGCGAGCTGGCCCGGGATGCCGGGCGGGCGATGCCCTCGGTTGCGCCCGCCCTGTCCGCCGCCGCCGAACTGTTCAATGCGATCGTCTACGGTGACGCGGCGGCGACCGCCGCCGACGTGACGGCGGTGGTCGAGGCCGACGACGCGGTTCGCCGCTCGGACCGGAGCAAGGTGCTGGCCCGGTGAGTGCGATCGCGGCCGAGCCGCCGATTGACCTGTCCGGACTGTGGCGCTCGGTGCGCTATCCCACGATCCTGGTGCTCATCGGGCTGGCGCTCGTGACAGTGCTGGCGGCGATCGGCAAGTCCTCGAACAGCACCCCGCTCGACCCGCGCAACGCCGCCCCCGAAGGGGCTCGCGCGCTTGCGACCCTGCTGGCCGACCGCGGCGTCACCGTTACCGTCGCGACCTCGTTGCCGCAGGTCGGCTCGGCCTCCGGTTCGACGATCCTGCTGACCGACCCGGGCGCCCTCTCCGGCCACGCGATGGCCACGGTCGCACGCAGTGCGTCAACCGTCGTCCTCATCGACCCGCCGCCGAGCGCGTTATCGGTCCTCGGTGTCGACGCGGCGGCCGACGCCCAAACCAGCGCGACACTCAGGCCGGGGTGCCCGCTACCGGCCGCAGTGACCGCAGGATCGGTGCAGGTCGACGGCGACCTGTACGCCGTACACGGCGGGGTCACCGGGTGCTACCACCAAGGGGCGGACGCCGCGCTCGTGACGTCCACCCGCGCGAATGGTGCAACGACGATCGTGCTCGGCTCGCCGTTCACCCTCAGCAACTCGGCGCTGGCGAAGCAGGGCGATGCGGCGCTCGCGCTCGGCCTGCTCGACACCGCCACCGTCGACTGGGTGCCGGGCGGGCTGAACGCCGGGCCCGTGCCGAAGTCCGAACGCGGCCTGTTCAACCTCCTGCCGTCGCGACTGCTGTGGGCCACCCTGCAACTGTTCATCGCGCTCGTGGTCCTCGCGCTGTGGCGGGCCCGCCGGCTCGGCCGGCCGGTGGTCGAGCCACTCCCGGTCGTGGTCCGCGCCGCGGAGACGGTCGAGGGGCAGGGCCGGCTCCTGCACGCCGCGCAGGCCCGGAGCAGGGCCGCCGGCTCACTTCGGGCCGCCACGGTACGACGGCTCACCCACGCGCTCCGGCTGCGCCCCGATGAGGAACCGGCATCGGTGGTGGGGCTGGTCGCCGAACGCGCCCACGCCGCGCCGACCGATGTCCAGGAGTTGCTCTACGGTGGCGAGCCGGGGGACGACGCCGCGCTCGTCCGGCTCGCGCAGGCGTTGCCGAAGCTCGAGGCCGACGTCACCGGCGACGAGGGACCGTCCTCAGGAGGTCAGCAGTGAGCGAAACCCAGCCCGCGGTGTCCGCCGAGGCCGCGCGCGAATCGCTGGCATCGCTGAGGACCGAGGTCGCCAAGGCGGTAGTCGGCCAGGACGCGGCGGTGACCGGCCTGGTCGTCGCACTGCTCTGCCAAGGGCATGTGCTGCTCGAAGGGGTGCCCGGGGTCGCGAAGACGTTGCTCGTCCGGAGCCTCGCCGCCACCCTGTCGCTGGAGTCGAAGCGGGTGCAGTTCACCCCGGACCTCATGCCGGGCGATGTGACCGGTTCGCTGATCTACGACGCGCGCACCGCCCGGTTCGAGTTCCGCGAGGGACCGGTCTTCACCAATCTGCTGCTGGCGGACGAGATCAACCGCACCCCGCCGAAGACCCAGGCCGCGCTGCTCGAAGCCATGGAGGAGCGCCAGGTCAGCGTCGACGGCCTCCCGCGGCCGCTCCCGAACCCGTTCATGGTCGCGGCAACGCAGAACCCGGTGGAGTACGAAGGCACCTATACCCTGCCGGAAGCTCAGCTCGACCGGTTCCTGCTCAAGCTCACGGTTCCGCTGCCTGCCCGCGACGACGAGATCGGCATCCTGGCCCGCCACGACGAAGGATTCGATCCACGCGACCTCGCTGCGGCCGGCATCGAGCCGGTTGCCGGGATCGGGCACCTACAGGCCGGCCGAGCCGCAGTGGCTGCGGTCCGCACCACGCCCGAAGTGATGGGCTACATCGTCGACGTCTGCCGAGCCACCCGCTCGTCGCCGTCGTTGTCGCTGGGCGCTTCGCCACGCGCCGCTACTGCACTGCTCGCCACGGCGAAGGCGTGGGCCTGGTTGTCGGGCCGCGACTACGTCACGCCCGACGACGTCAAGGCGCTCGCCCGGCCGACCCTGCGGCACCGGGTCAGCGTCCGGCCGGAGGCCGAGCTCGACGGGGTGAACGCGGACGGCGTGCTCGAGGGCGTCCTCGCCGCCGTACCGGTGCCCCGCTGAAGTGGCACTGACATGGCCCTGACCGGGCGCGCGGTGCTGCTCGCCGCGATCGGCGTACTGGTCGTGTTCGTGGCGCCGCTCGGTGGCGCGATGGTGCTCATCGTGCTGGCCGCCCTCGCGGTGCTCACGGTGGTCGATGTCACCCTCGCCGCCTCGCCCCGTGCGATCGAGCTCCAGCGCTCCGGCGCCGTCAGCACCCGGATGGGAGAGCCGGCCGAGGTCGGGTTGACGCTGCTCAACGCCGGCCCTCGGCCATTGCGCGGCAAGGTCCGCGATGCCTGGCCACCGACCGCCCAAGCGAGTCCGCGGTCGTGGCAGGTGGTCGTCGATCCCGGTCAACGCGCCCGGGTCACCACCGTGCTGGTGCCGACCCGACGGGGCGTGCGGGAGGCGGCCGGGGTCACGATCCGCACGCTCGGACCACTCGGACTGGCCGGGCGCCAGCGCACGCGCCCCGCGCCCTGGGCGGTGCGGGTGCTGCCGGCGTTCACCAGCCGCCGACTGCTGCCGGAAAAACTCGCGCGGCTTCGTGAACTCGACGGTTCGGTCGTGACCGTCGTCCGTGGGCAGGGCAGCGAGTTCGACTCGCTGCGCAGCTACGTGGTGGGAGACGATCCTCGGTCGATCGACTGGCGGGCCACCGCCCGCCGCAACGACGTCGTCGTCCGGACCTGGCGCCCCGAGCGCGACCGGCAGGTGCTGCTGGTCCTCGACACCGGCCGGACGTCGGCCGGGCGGGTGGCCGGTGCTCCTCGCTTCGAGGCCACCCTCGACGCAACGCTGCTGCTGGCCGCGCTCGCCCGTCATGCCGGGGACCGGGTCGGCTTGATCGCCCACGACCGGCGACTTCGCGCGTCCGTCGACCTGGCCCGCCAAGGTCAGGTGCTGCCCTCGGTCATGCGCGCCACCGCCGGGCTCGAGCCCACCCTGGTCGAGACCGACGGGGCTGCGATGGTCGCGGCCGTCCTGTCACGGCTGAAACGGCGGTCCCTCGTGGTGTGGTTCACCACGATCGACCCCACCGCGATCGAAGCCCGGTTGCTTCCGGTCGTGGGTCCGCTGGTGAAGCGGCATACCGTGCTCGTCGCTGCGGTGACCGACCCACGGGTCGCCGATCTCGCGCGTGAACGCGCCGACGCACCCGCGGCGTACGGCGCGGCGGCGGCCGAGACGAGCGAGTCCGAGCGCCTTCGGGCTACCGCCAAGCTCCGTCAGCGCGGCGTGATCGTCACCACGGCTCCGCCGGACGCCTTCGCTTCAGCGGTGGCCGACACCTACCTCGACCTCAAGGCCGCCGGTCGTCTCTGACCGGCCGCACCTCGAAGGTGAAGCAGCCGAAGTCCACCGCCCGGACGTGCACCAGCACGACGTCTGCTTCCCCGAACAGCTCGTCGAGCACTCGCTCGGGGTCGTCATCCGGCGTGACCACCCGGCCGCCCGCGATCGCGCCCAGCCGGTTGTAGCAACGAAACACGCGAGTGGATCGCAGCAGGTCGGCGGGCAACCCGTCGCCACTCGCGCCGGAGCACTCCTGCGGGTGAATGAAGACCGGGCCGACCTCGTCGTACGCGCCCGGGTCGACGTCGTGCTGCCGCGCCCAGCGCCGTAGCGGCGCGTAGGACACCAGCGCCAGCACCTCCCCCGGATGACTCGGGCGGAGGCAACAGCGCAGCGGGCTGCCACCGGCCTGATCGGTTACCAGGCGCGGCGCCCGGCCGGCGTCGTCGCTGCTTCGGAGGCCGGCAAGGACCTCCGGGTCGATCGGGCGGACTTCATAGCGGGTGGCGATCACCGTCATGGCGCAACCCTGACGCGGCGCCCGGCCGGATTCCGGCGGGAATCGGACCTCGCGCTTCGGTCGGCGCAGCTCTTGCCGCTATGCCGCGACGTCGGCGACGTCACCGCGGGCGGCCAGGTCGAGGTCCCCGGTCTCGCCGGCCGCGACCCCGCGCCGTCCGAGCACCCACACATAGCTGAGGAAGCCCACCTCGGCGAGGATGCCGATTCCCACCCGCACCCAGGTGGGGAGTCCCGACGGCGTCACGAACGCCTCGATGAACCCCGACACCGCGAGTACGACGATCAAGCCGAGCGCGATCGTCACGGCGGCGCGGCCCTCGGTCGCCAATGCATCCCCCCGACAACGCGGCCCGGGGTCGACGACGGTCCAGCCCAGTCGCAGGCCGGTCCCCGCGGCGACGAAGACGGCGGTCAGCTCGAGGATCCCGTGGGGTGCGATCAGACCGAAGAACAGCCCGGTTTTGCCGGCCGCGATCATGTAGCCGCCGTCGACGCCGAGGTTGAGCATGTTGGCGAACAACGCGACGATTGTCGGCAGACCGAACAGGACCCCGCCGATCAAGGTCGACGCAGCCACCCACACGTTGTTGGTCCAGACGTGCGCCGCGAAGTCGTGGGCCGGCGCCGAGTGGTAGTACTGCACGAACTCGCCACTGGTCAGCGCTCGGACCGACGCGGCCGGTACGAGCCCACGCTGGACGTCGGGATGGGTCGCGATCCACCACCCGAAGGCGGTCGCCACCGCCAGCGACACCACCGCGGTCGACACCCACCAGGTCCGGCTCCGGTAGACCGCGACCGGGAACGTCACCACGAAAAATCGCGAGATGTCACGCCAGGCCGACGCATGCGTGCCCACCACCGCCGCTCGCCCGTCGGCGACGATCCTCGACAGTCGCGCCACGAGGACGGGATCGGGGGAACGGGTCTGAACGATCGACAGATGACTGGCGGCTCGCTGGTAGAGCGCGACCAGCTCGTCGACCTCGGCCCCCGACATCCGGCGTGGTCGCCTGGCCCGCACCACCAGTTGCTCGAGCCGGTCCCACTCACCGTGATGGGTCGTGATGAAGACGTCGACGTCCATTACGCAGGACACTAGTGGCGTGCAGCCCGACGAGCAGATGGTGACCGGAGAGGCGGTGTCGGTCGAACTCCCGTTGGCCGGAGTGGGGTCGCGCGGGATCGCCGCCCTGATCGATCTCGTGATCGCCTTCCTCGCGCAACTCGCCGTACTTATCGTCCTGATCGCAAGCGGCGCCGGTGGTGGGATCACGGTGCTGCAGACGGTCCTGGTCGTCACCGAGATCCTGATCGTCGCTGGCTACCCGATCGGGATGGAGACGCTCTGGCACGGACGCACCCTCGGTAAGGCGATCATGGGCCTGCGCGTAGTCCGGGACGACGGCGGACCGATCCGCTTCCGGCACGCCCTCATGCGCGGGCTGGTCGGCGTCTTCGTGGACAAGCCCGGCATCACCTATGCGCTCGGTGCGCTGATCCCGATGGTGTCGAGCCGTCGGAAGAAGCGCCTCGGCGACTTCTTCGCCGGCACGGTGGTCCTGCAGGAGCGGGTCCCGGGCCGGCTCGAGGCTCCGGTCGGCATGCCCCCGATGCTCGCCGGGTGGGCGGCGTCGCTCGACCTGACCGGGGTCGACGACGCGCTCGCGCTCCGGATGCGGCAGTTCCTCAGCCGGGCGTCGGCGTTCACGCCGGACGCCCGGATCACCCTCGAGCACCAGATCGCGAGCGAGGTGCTGCGCAGGGTGGGCCAGCCGCCGCCCGCTACGCCAGGGTGGGCGGTCATCGCGGCGGTCCTCGCCGAACGCCGCCGGCGCGCCTTCGCCGCCACCCAGCCCGCGATGTACCCACCCGCTCAACCCGACCCGTACCAGGTCACACCGCCGGCGCCGCCACCGAACGGCTTCGTCGTCCCGTCCTGACAGGTAACCAGGACCGGACCCCAGACCCGAAAAGCGATGGACGGCAGTGCCCGCCCGGGAGAATCATGGACGAGCCCGCCGCGACCACCGGCGTACCCGTCCGAAGGACTCTTGATGCGACGACAGCTAGCCAGGACGGCCACGGTCTGACCTCGAACCGCGGTCGTCGCCTCCGACTTCGAGGTGAGGATGATGACCGCGATTCACGCTGTCGGCGCCGACGCGCCGCACCCGTCGACCGACGCTGCGCTCGCCGCCGCTCTCGACGCCCCGCTTCCTGACCTCCGCACCGGAGACTGCGTTCCCGGCGACGGCCTGGTACTCGCAGCGTTCCTGCGTCCGCACCTGCACGGGCTGCACCCGTACCTGGTCGAGCGGGACCTGCCGGGCGCCGTCGACGTCGTCGACGTGCTTCCGGAGCCCGCTCACGTGCTGCGGCTGCATCGCCGCAACGGCACCACCGAGGTCATGGCGACCCACGAGGGGTGCCTGCTGGTCGTGCGCAGCTGGCGCCGCAACGCCGACGTATGGGTCAGCGGGACGGACCGGGACGAGGTCGAGCGCATCGCCGCAGCCGTGCACGCCAAGGTCCGGCGGCCGGCGAAGCGGCAGGGCGTGCGTGTGACGTTTTGGCACCACGGCAACCACAGCTGGACCCGCTCGCGGGTCATTGCGGTCCCGAAGTGGACCGCCGTCGCCGGGCTTTACCCGGCCGTCGTACGGGACACGATGGCGCGCTTGCTTGAATACCGCCCGGACCCGGCCAGGCCCGGTGGCCGGCTGATCCTGTGGCACGGCCCGCCGGGCACCGGGAAGACCACCGCGGTACGGGCGTTGTTCGATGCCTGGCGAGGGTGGGCGAGCGCGCATGTCGTGTCCGACCCGGAGAGTCTGCTCAGCAACGGCGACTACATGGCCCGTGTGTTGCTCGACCCGGACGACGACGACAAGGCCGCAAGGTGGCGACTGGTCGTGATCGAGGACGCGGAGGAGTTGCTGCGCCGCGATGCGCGCTCGAAGGTCGGGCCCGGCCTCGGCCGCCTGCTCAACACCGCCGACGGCCTGCTCGGCCAGGGCTCGCGAGTGTTGGTTCTCCTGACCACGAACGAGCCGGTCGACGACATGCACCCGGCCTTGCTCCGGCCGGGCCGCTGCCTGGCCAGGATGGACTTCCCCGCGTTCGACATCACTGAGGCGGCTGGCCTCCTCGGCGACCGTCCAACCGGCCCGATGACCCTCGCCGAAATCATGGAACGCAAGGGCCGGCTGACGCGCCTCGAGGCCACGACCTCCCCCACGCGCCCCGGCAACTACCTCTAGTAGCGGTAGGTGTCGGGCTTGTAGGGCCCGTCCACCGGCACTCCGATGTACGACGCCTGCTCATCGGTCAGCGTGGTGAGCTTCACACCCAACGCATCGAGGTGCAGGCGCGCGACCTTCTCGTCGAGGTGTTTGGGCAGCACATGGACACCGACCGGATAGTCAGCGGTCTTGGTGAACAGCTCGACCTGGGCGATCGTCTGGTTCGTGAACGAGTTGCTCATCACGAACGACGGGTGGCCAGTGGCGTTGCCGAGGTTGAGCAGCCGACCCTCGCTCAGCACCAGGATCGAGTGACCGTCGGCGAAGAACCACTCGTCGACCTGCGGCTTGATGTTCGACCGGCGGACGCCAGGCAGCCCGGCCAGCCCGGCCATGTCGATCTCGTTGTCGAAGTGGCCGATGTTGCCGACGATGGCGCCCTGCTTCATCCGGGACATGTCCGACGCGGAGATGATGTTGAAGTTGCCGGTCGCGGTCACGAAGATGTCCGCCGTTTCGAGCAGATCGTCCAGCCGGGCGACCTGGAAGCCGTCCATCGCCGCCTGCAGCGCACAGATCGGGTCGATCTCGGTGATGATCACCCGGGCGCCCTGACCGCGCAGCGACTCGGCGCACCCCTTGCCGACGTCACCGTAACCGCAGACCACCGCGACCTTTCCCCCGATCAGGACGTCGGTGGCCCGGTTGATGCCGTCGATCAGCGAGTGACGGCAGCCGTACTTGTTGTCGAACTTCGACTTGGTGACCGAGTCGTTGACGTTGATCGCCGGGAACAGCAACTCCCCGCGCTCGTGCATCTGGTAGAGCCGATGCACGCCGGTCGTGGTCTCCTCGGTGACGCCCTTGATCGCGTTCGCGACCTCGGTCCAGCGGCTCGCATTCTCGGCGAGCGAGCGGGTCAGCAGCCCGAGGACGACGGCGTACTCCTCGGTGTCGGCGGACGCCGGATCCGGTACGACGCCGGCCTTCTCGAACTCCACGCCCTTGTGCACCAGCAACGTCGCGTCGCCGCCATCGTCGAGCAGCATGTTGGGCCCGCCGTCAGGCCAGCGCAGCGCCGCGTCGGTGCACTCCCAGTACTCCTCGAGGGTCTCGCCCTTCCAGGCGAAGACCGGGACACCGGACGGCGCCTCCGGGGTGCCGGACGGCCCGACGACGACCGCGGCCGCTGCGTGGTCCTGGGTCGAGAAGATGTTGCACGACGCCCAGCGGACCTCGGCGCCGAGCGCGACCAGGGTCTCGATCAGCACCGCGGTCTGGACCGTCATGTGCAGCGACCCGGTGATTCGCGCGCCCGACAGTGGCGCGCTCGCCCCGAACTCCGACCGCATTGCCATCAGGCCGGGCATCTCGTGCTCGGCAAGCGTGATCTCCTTGCGGCCGAACTCAGCAAGACTCAGATCGGCGACGCGGTAATCCATGACTCTCCTCGTAGAGCGGGTGGGCGGTCCGGGACCTGCTCACAGAGTAGGCGAATCTCGCATCGCGGCCTTGAGCTCGTCGATCGGTGCGATCGACGTCGGATCGATCCCGTTGGCGAGCCCAAGATAGACGCTGGCGAAGTCCAGCAGGCCGACGAGCGAGGCAAACCGCTCGATCGCGGAACGGCCCTGCGCGCTGAGAACCGAGACCGCAATGCCCCGCTGGCCGGCCACCTCGGCAGACACATCGGCCCGGCGGGCCGCTCGCTCGTCGCCCGCATCGTCCCGGACCAGGACCAGTCGCAGGCGCAGCGGCGCAACGTCGTCGACCCGGTCCCGGAACAGGTCGTCGATCGCCTCAGCACCGGCCAGCGGGCCGTCGAAGGTCACGACCTGGTTGTGGTTCGCCTCCGGGAGCGCACCGTAGATCGCCGGCTGCTTGGCGTTCTCGGCGAGCTGGGTGACCGCGCGAAGCGCCGCGACCGGCCCGACCTGACCGGAGCCCCAGACCATCGGCAGCGTGCCGGCCAGCTCGGCCGCAAAGGTCTTCGCCGGGTTGACGACCGAGTCGCGGTCGGGGCCACACAGGGCGGCCAGCGACTCCAGCTGTCCGGCGGTGGACTCGAGGTCCGCATCGTCCTCACCCAGGTCGAGCAGCCCCAACCGCGCGGTCACCACGAGCAGCGGCACGACCAAAGCCCACAGCGACGACCGTGGTGAGAGCTGCTGCACGACCGGCACGAACGCGCCACCCCCGGCGAGGCACTGCGCCTCCAACGCGGAGTCGCCGGTCCCGACGCCCAGCAATCGGGTACGACGCCGCGCGGCCTCCCCCGCCGCGGTCAGGGTCTCGGCGGTCGTCCCCGAGCACGACACGGCCATGACCAGGTCCGCCGCGCCGACCCAGCCCGGCAGGCCGTAGCCGCGATGGACGATTACCGGCACCGGGCACCCCATGCCGGTCGCCGCCGCCAGCACCTCGCCGGACATCGCCGAGCCACCCATCCCGGCGATGACGATCGCGCGCGGGCGGGAGCCCAGCTCGAGCGCGGCGAGTCCGGCCTCGCGGGTCGCGCTCAGCGACGCGCGCACCTGCGCGGCCGACGTCGCCACCGCCCGCAGCATGTCGTGCGGGTCAGCCTCGGCCAGGCCCTCGACATCGTCGAGCCGGTCGAGGTCGGGGCCGGTCATTCCGTGGCCGGGCCGTCCGGTCGACGCGCCTCGTCGACGAGCAGCACCGGGATGCCGTCCCGCACCGGATAGGCGTATCCACAGCCGACACACACGAGCTCGCCGGCGGCGTCGTCAACCCGCAACTCGGCGCGGCAGTTCGGGCAGGCAAGGATGTCAAGCAACGCTTGGTCGAGGTCCACGCAGCCACCCTAGACAGTCAGGCGCGCAGGATCCCCAGGACCTCGTCGCGCAGCGCCTCAACCGCGGCCGGCGTGGCGGCCTCGACGTTCAGTCTCAGCAACGGCTCGGTGTTCGAAGGCCGCAGGTTGAACCACGATCCGTCGGCCAGATCGATGGTCAGACCGTCGAGCTCGTCGACCACCGCGCCGTCGCGGCCCTCGAAGTGCGCCCGAACGCCCGCAGTCGAGGCGGCGGCGTCGGCGACCGCGGTATTGATCTCGCCGGACCCGGCGTACCGGTTGAACTGCGCCAGCAGGTCCGACAGCGGGCCGGCCTGGCCGCCGAGTGCCGCGAGGACGTGCAGTGCGGCCAGCATCCCGGAGTCCGCGCGCCAGAAGTCGCGGAAGTAGAAGTGTCCCGAGTGCTCACCGCCGAAGACCGCGCCGGTCTCGGCCATCGTCGCCTTGATGAACGAGTGGCCGACCCGCGAACGCACCGGCACCCCGCCCCGCTCCCGCACGATCTCCGGCACGGAATGGGAGGTGATCAGGTTGTAGATGATGCTCGCCCCCGGCTCGCGGCCGAGCTCGCGCGCGGCGATCAGCCCGGTCAGCGCCGACGGTGAGACGACCTCGCCCCGCTCGTCGACCACGAAGCATCGGTCGGCATCGCCGTCGAACGCCAAGCCCAGGTCGGCACCGACCTCGCGGACCTTCGCCTGCAGGTCGACGAGGTTCGCCGGCTCGATCGGGTTGGCCTCGTGGTTCGGGAACGTGCCGTCGAGGGTGAAGTACAGCTCGGTCAGCTCGACCGAGAGGTCGGCGAACACCGCCGGCACCGTGAACCCGGCCATCCCGTTGCCCGCATCGACGACCACCTTCAGGGCGTGGATGTCGTGGATGCCGGGCACCAATCCCTTGAGGTAGGCCGAATAGTCGGCGAGCAGGTCGCGGTGCGTCACCGAACCGGGGGTGCCGTCGTAGGGCGGGACACCGTGTTCGACCAGGTCTCGAATGTCGGCGAGCCCGCTGTCCTGGCCGACCGGCGCGGCACCCGCCCGGCACAGCTTGATGCCGTTGTAGCGGGCCGGGTTGTGGCTGGCGGTGAACATCGCGCCCGGCATGTCCAGGCTGCCGGCCGCGTAATAGAGCAGGTCGGTCGACGCGAGGCCGATCTCGGTGACCGAGGCGCCCTGAGCCGCCGCACCGGCCGCGAAGGCCGCCGCCAGACCCGGCGAGGACGCTCGCATGTCGTGGCCGATCGCGATCCGGTCGGCGCCGAGAAAGTGCACGAAGGCCGCCCCGAACTCTCGCGCGAGCGACTCGTCGAGCTGATCGGGGACGACGCCCCGGATGTCGTAGGCCTTGACGATGTCCGCGAGCCGTGGCGTCACGCGTGTGACGCTAGCCCAGCGGACCGGACGGCCGGCTAGCTGGCCTTGCGCTTGGTGGCGCGGCTCAGGACGTCGGCGATGTCGAGCCGGCCGGTCGGATCGGCCCACACCCGCTGCTCACAGTTGTGGCAGGAGGAGAAGCTGACGACGGTTCCGTCGGTCAGCGTCATGGTGAGCGAGGTGAGCCGCTGGCTCCCACAGGCCGGGCACTCGGCGCCGCTTCGGGCACCACGCCTGGTCAGCGACGTCGGCTGGTCGGGGGAAGAAACGTGGCTGGACTTCATGGCGCGGGAACTCCCGTAGTGGGCGACAGGGTGACCCCGGCGACATCGGTTGTTCACCGCCGTTCCTTGAGAATCCGGAGGTTCTCCGCAAACCACGCAAAGGCCCCGATAACACCCTGCAAAGAGCGGTCGGGCCGGGCTACGAAGTGGCCGGGCTCGGCAGCACCCGAAGGTGCCCGCGCCGCCCACTGCCACCCGGGTCCGGATCGATCTGCTCGCTGACCGCGGCGCGGGCCGCCGGCCGGGCGGCTTCGCGTACCGCGTCGGCCAGCGCCTCGAGGTCGTCGATCCCCGGAATCGCCCGCTCAGCGTCGATATCCAGGCGCAGCACCTCCCACCCGCGGGGGGCGGTGAGGCCGTGGGCGTGGGTCTCGCACAGGTCGTAGGAGTGCGGCTCGGCGTAGGTCGCGAGCGGTCCGACCACGGCGGTGGAGTCCGAATAGGCATACGTGAGCGTTGCGACCGCGGTGCGGGCGCAGGCGATCCGCGAGCAACGGCGCAGAGGGCTCACGATCGGACCGTACCGGTCCGCGCCCACAGAAACCTGTCACCCCAGCCATGAAGGTCGGCCGTGTCGTCGACCTCATACGCTGCACCCGTGCACCGGGACCGCCACGGACGAGGGATTCGCGGCCCACTGGTGCGGGCCGGGGTGCCGATCGCGGCCGCGCCGGCCGAGCGCTTCGACCGGATCGCCGCCGAGGCCATCGAGCACGTCGAATACCGCTGGCGGGAGCAGTTGGCGAACGTCGAGTTCGCGGTGGATCTGGTGCCGGCGGTCGAGCTCGACGGGTCGGATCCGGCCACCGAGGGTGCGGTCGAGTCGGCCGGCGTACTGCTCGCGCAGATCATGCCCGGCCCGCCGCGCGAGCGCACCCACATCGTGCTCTACCGCAAGCCGATCGAGCTTCGGGCCCGCTCGGTCGAGGATCTGGAGGACCTGGTGCACGACGTGGTCGTCCAGGTGGTCGCCAACTACCTCGGGCTCGAGCCCACGGTGGTGGATCCCGGTTTCGGGGGCGATCCGGACCCACCGCCCGGGTCCTAGCGCGAGCTACCGGGTGGCGATCCGCGGATCCGAGCGGACCGCGGGCAACACGATCGCGGTCGGCAGCGAGACCAATGGTTCACCGGTGATCAGCGCGCCGTGTGCACCGGTGAACTGCAGCACCCGTACGCCGTACACGGGTGCGGACCCCAGTGGCGTCACCACGAATGGCCAGGTCAGCTGTCCCGGCTGACCGGTGGCCGGATGGACGGTGGCCGTGATGTCGACCGACACGCTGCGCCCGGCCGGCACCGAGATCGTCCTGGTCTGACCGGACGGCGTCGTGATCCGGACCGACGCCGCCGCCTTCGGCGCGGACAGCAGCAGCAGGCAGCGGCCGCCATCCGGCTCGCGGCCGTCGGCGATCCCGGCCGGCCCGGTCAGCGCGGCCGTGGCCGCCAGCCAGATCAGGTCCGGCCGGTCCGGCGGCGAGATCGCCTCGGACAGGCCTTGCGCCAGGATCGGCTGGTCGCTGGTGAGCTCGACCGCACCGGTGGCGCCGGCCAATGCGCGGTTGAGGCTGAGCGCGCGGGTGCGACCGGCGCGCAGGATGACCTGGTCGATACCGGCCGGGGCGAACGAGCCCGATCCGGTGACCAACCGGACGTTGACGGTCGCGTCGAGACTGCCGGGGTTGGCCAGGACCAGCTCCTGCGGGCCCTTGCCCGCCACGAATCCGGCCACCAGGGCGGAGCGGGCCGGCGCCGCAGTGGCCGGCATGTAGTCGGCACCGTCCGAGTGCAGACCGGAGCTGTGCCGATGCAGCAGCGCGGCGGTCACCGCACCGCTGGAGGCGTGCACGTGCACCGCCACCGTCGGCGCGTCGGGTGCGATCGAGGCGATCGTGATCCGGATCACCGAGCGCGGCCGGATCCGCAGGGCGTCGACGGTCGGCGTCGACATCGGCCCCTTCGTGCCCCACAGCGAGATCGAGATCTCGGCCGCGGTCGGCGCCGGGTCGGCGATGACCAGCGCGTCGGTGTAGCCGACCCGGCCGTCGGCGCCGGCAAACCACCAGTCCGTGGCCGGCGCGACACAGCTGGCTCCGGTCAGGCCGCGGAAACGGCCCGCGCCGGTCAGGCCGACCTGGTCGGCCACCAGGGACGCGGCCACCGAACCGGACGCCGCCACGGCGACGGTCTCGTTGACCTTCGGCCGGCTCTTGATCCAGCCGGTGGGTGCGAGCGGCAGCGCCGAGGGCTTGCTCTTGCCGCCCGCGAGCACCGTCGCGGTCACGCCGCCGGTGCTGGTCGACGGCGGCGTCAGGGCACTGGCCAGGTCGGCCGCGACCGCGGTGGTGGTCGTGGGGCCGGCCCCGTCGATCGCCGGGCAGACCAACGTCGCGGAGGTGATCGGCGCGGTCGCCGCCCGCACGGGGGGGACCTTCGACGCGGTCGTCCCGGTCACGCTCCCGACCACCGCCGCCCCCACGAGCAGGGCAGCGAGGGCGCTGGCGACGATCGGCGGCCGGCTCATGACAGGCCGTCCGGGTCATCGTCGGCCCGGCGGGCCGGGATTGCGACGACCGCGGCCACGACGACCGCGACCAGCTCCACCCACAGCCACTCGCTGCGCGCCCCGTCGTCGAAGCTGATCCGCAGCCGCCCGCTGATCGCCGGCAGAACGAACGCCTGCGCCCACCCGTACGCCGTCCGCCGCGGCAACGGCTTGCCGTCGAGCGTCGCCCGCCAGCCGCGGTCCGCCGGCTCGGCCAGCACCGCGATGCTGCCGACCACCGGCGACGAGTAGGGCACATCGGCCGAGCCGGGCGTGGCCGGGAGCGCGACCGCGTGCGGGTCGGTGGGCACCTGACCGGCCAGCGCGGCGCTCGCCGCGGCACCGCGGAGCACGGTGAGCTCGCTGGTCGGAAGGGACGAGCGCCACACCGTCGCGCCCGGTGCCGGCACGACGACCAACGTGGCCGCGCGCCCGAGGGCCGACGACACCCGGCCGGTGCTGCCCGCCGGCACCACGACGTAGGCGATGTCGAACGGGGTCAGCTCAGCGCCCGCACCGGGCCGGCCGGCGACCAGGTCGCGGACCGCGGTGTCGAGATGCGCGGCCGCCGCACTCGACCCGCTCGGTGGCGCGGTCTCGGCGTCGCCGAGCTGCGGGCCACCCGGCCGGCGAACGATGGCATACGAGATCAGCGGGCCGGCCGAGGACAGGACCAGCGCCCGGGGCGAGTTCGGCTTGAGTGCCAGCTCGGACTGGATGAACAGCGGCAGCACCCGCGAGTCCGACCCGGACAATGGACCGTCGGCGCCGCGCACCACCCAGCCGATCGCCAGGTCGCCGGTCGAGACGACCGCCAGGGCCACCAGAGCCGCGGCCGCGGGTTGCCGCCAGCCGAAGCTCTGCTGCCGCAGCCGCGGTCGTGCGCCGGTCACCGCAACCAGGATCGCGAGCAGCGCCCCGGCGCCGGCCACGAGCAGGGCCAACCCCGGCCAGTGCCGGCTCGCCGGAAGCCCGGCGGTGACTCCGGCCGTCCTGGTCAGTGCCACGGCGAGCGCGACCCCACCCACCAGCAGGACGCCGCCGGTGCGAGCCGCGGTGAGCCGGCTGCGGCGGGTGAGTCCGAGGATCGCCGCGATGAGGATCGGGACGCCGATCCAGATCGGGGGCTGGGCCGGCCCGCCGGCGTGCAGCAACGCGAGCGCCACCCCGGAGGGTGGCTGATGCGCGGTGTAGAACTCCGGCAGGCCGCTCGCCGACAACAACAGGCTCGGATGACGGACGACGTGCGCCGTCCACGGGACCAGCACGGCCAGTGGTACGACGAGGATCGCCGCGACCGCGATCAGCCGCTTCATGGCCACGAGCCGCTGGTCCGACTCCCACGCCATGAAGCCGACGGCGATCACGAGCGCCGGCAACGCGATCAGCCAGAGCAGCGGAGCGAACGCAACCACCACCGACAGCAGCAACCCGGCGGCGACCCCGCGGCGCCAGCCGCCCTTGTCCATCCGGATCGCGCTCGCGGACAGCCGCATCACCAAGGGCAGCAGGATCGCGGTGACCGCGACGTCGAGTCGCCCGCCGGCCACGGCGCCGGTCACCGCGGGCAGCAGTGAGTAGACGATCGCCACCCAGACCCGCGCCCGCACCGCACCGGTCAGCCCGCGCGCGGCGACGAACGCACTCAACGCCGACAGCGGCACGACCCCGAGCAGAATCACGTCGACCGCGAGCCACACCTTCCCGAGCGCAAGCGTTGACAAGATCGCGAGCACCGCGATCGACGGCGGTGCAGGGGTGACCGAGCCGAGCTGCGACGGGTGCCACGACGACGTGTAGATCGACCACAGATCGCGAGCGCCGTTCGGCGCCGGCAGGAGTCGCCCGCCGTGCAGTGCCGTGCTGAGCAGATGCCGATCCGCGGCGAACGCCAGCAGCGCCATCGCCACGAACAGCAGGGTCGCCGGGCGGCGCAGGAATCGCGCGAGCACACCGTCGTCGATGGTGAGGGACTCGGACTCCTCGGCAACCGGCCCGGTTTCCGCGACCGCGGTCCGCCGGGAGGTCGTCGTACCGGGCCCGCTGGGTCGCGCGATCCGGAACGGCGAGGAGCGCCAACGGGCCAGGCCCGTCGGGAACAGGTGGCGCAACTGGTGATGGCTGAGCTGCCGGGCGCCGGCCCGATCGCGCCGCCCGGTCACCAGCAGGCCGGGCTGGAGGTAAACCTCACCGACGGCGATCAGCTCCGCGGCCGCCCTGGTCGGCCGGCGCGAGATCACCAGCAGCCCGAGGGCGCGCAGCGCACCACCGACGAGGTAGCGCGCGAGCAGCAGCGGCACGAGCCCGGGCGCAGTGTTGGTGAGGACCACCTGCATCCCCGAGCGGCGCCGCACGACGTAGGGCGAGCCGCTCTGCGTCGAGCACTCGCGCCGCCCGACGGTCTGCGCGCGCACATGCCGCACGACGGCCTGCGCGGCGACCACCACTCGGCCACCGGCGGCGTTGATCCGCCAGCCGAGGTCGACGTCGTCGCCGTACGCCGACCAGGCCGGGTCGAGTCCGCCGAGGCGAACCCAGATGTCGCGCCGGACCATCGCGGCGGCCGTGCTGACCGCGAGCACCTCGTCGACCTCGTCGCGCTGGCCCTGGTCGAGCTCGACCCCTTCGACCCCGGTGTCGATGTGGCCGGTCGCGTCGATGGTGCGACCGGCCTCGAGCAACCGCGGCCCGCCCCAGCCCCGCACCTTGGGGCCGACCATCCAGACCGAGGGCGCCTGTGTCACCCGTACGAGCAGCTCGTCGAGCGCGCGCGGGTCCGGCGCACAGTCGTCGTGCAACAGCCAGATCCACTCGACCGGCCCGGACCCGTCGGTCGGCAGCTCGGCGATGCCGAGCGACTCCAACCCGGCCTGCACTGCATCGCCGTAGGGAGTCTCGCGGGGCAACGACACCACGGTCGCGGCGCCGAACTCCTCGCCGAGGATCGCGAGCGTCTCGTCGGTGCTCCCGGTGTCGACCGCGACGATCCGGTCCGGCGACCGGGTCTGGGCGGCGATCGCGTCGAGCACTTCGGGTAACCACTCGGCGCCGTCGTGACACACCAGGACAGCGGTCACCCGGTGGCCCTCGTGGCGAGGGTGCGTCGGCGTCTCAGTCATCGGGAAGGTGTCATCACAGGCGCGCCCGATCCGCCGGGCAGCGGCTCAGCCTATGTCACCGGCCTTTGCCGTCCCATGAACGGCGATCACTCAGAGCAACGGCAGAGCGTCAGACGACGCGGCGCTTCAGGCGGCGGCGTTCGCGCTCGGAAAGTCCGCCCCAAATGCCGAACCGCTCGTCGTGCGCGAGCGCGTACGACAGGCATTCGCCGCGAACGTCGCACCGCCCGCATACGCGCTTCGCCTCCCGGGTGGACCCGCCCTTCTCGGGGAAGAAGGCCTCCGGGTCGGTCTGAGCGCACAACGCCTCCTCCTGCCAAGGCAGCGTCTGCGGCTCGTCATCGGGATCCAGCAGGATCAGCGGCTCGGTCATAGCGCCTCCGCTTCACTGTGCGCGCACCCGACAGATGGCGCGTGGAGTGTCCTGGTCAGCACGATGGTTCGGCTCGCGGCGAATAACACGTGTGGAATTACACGCGCGTCACAGCCGAAAAGTCAAGTGAGTGGGTGGTAATGCACCGCTCTGCCCGGGGATTCGCGGCCGGTTTACGACGCGGGACACCCGGTTGGGGACGGCGAGGGCGAATCGGTCGGGGTCGGACTGTCGGTCGGGCTGGGGCTGTCGGTCGGAGTGGGACTCTCGATCGGCGAGGGACTCGGCGTCGGGGACGGTGGGTCGGTCGGGCTGTCCGTCGGCGTCGGGCTGTCCGTCGGCGTCGGGCTGTCCGTCGGGGTCGGGCTGTCCGTCGGCGTCGCACTGTCCGTCGGGGTCGGGCTATCGGTCGGAGTCGGGCTATCCGTCGGCGTTGGCGAGTCAGTGGGCGAGGCTGTCTGCGTCGGTGTCTGCGTCGGCGTCGCGCTAGGTGTCGCGCTAGGTGTCGGGCTCGGCGACGGGGTGGCCTGCTGCGAGGTCCGGACCACGGTGAAGCTGTCGATGACCGATACGGACGAGATGCTCGTGACCGTCGAGGCAGTCTGCGCCGGCATCACGGTCGACACGCTCAGCGTGGTCTGTCCGGTGCCGGCTGCCGGTGCGCTGACATCGACCACGAGACAGTGGAACACCGCCCGCCGGACCGCCGAAAAGCCGACGGCGCCATCGACCACCTGCAGCGCCTTGCCAGTGCCGCCGAGGGCGGTGTCACCGCCGGTCCAGCGCCACACCTTCGGTGCGGTCGGACTCCCGGAATCGCCTGAGTCGGTGGCGCCGTACCAGCTTGCGTAGAGCCCGTTGCCACCTCCGCCGACACAGACATAAGTGGTTCCGTCGGTGACCGGACTGATCGTTGCGCCGGGTGCGACGTGCCGCGTGACGTGGCCACCGATGATCGGGTTCGTGCGCTCGTACGCGTGCACATGGCCGCTGATCACCAGGTCCACCTGGTACTGGTCGAACAGCGGGGACCAGACGTCGCGCAGCCCACCGTCCGAGCCGTGTTCGACATTCGTCGAGTAGCAACAGCAGTTGCACACGACGACGACGAAGTCGATCCCGCTTCCGGCGCTGCGGCACTTCGCCAACTGGGTGGCGAGCCAGGCCGTCTGCGCACCGGCGGTGTATCCGGTGTTGATGGTCTCCTGCGCAGACAGGTCGTTGCCGTCGAGATGGATGAACGCCACGTTTCCGTAGCGGAAGGTGAACACGACCGGGGAGCCGGAGCTCGGGTCGTAGGGCTGCGCGAACCTCGCGACGTACCCGGCGTAGCCGTCGAGCCCGAGCGGCTCGACCTCGTGTGCACCGACCGATGACATCCACGGCAGCGACTGGGTGACCGGGCCCACCATTGACAAGTACTTGTCCCACTGCGGTGGGTAGAAGCCGGTGACGTCCGGATACTTCAGTCCCTCGGGAGTCGCGTACGCCAGGTCGCCGGCCACGAGATGCAGCGCGGGTCGCAGCGCCGCCACGAGCGACACCATCGGTCCCGCGGTCGCGGCGCTGGCGGCCTCGTCGCCGAAGGCGGTGAACCGGAAGTTCGTCGGCCCGCCCGGCGCGGTCGTGAGGGTGGCGTCCGGACCCCACGTAGTGCCGTCGTTGCTGACCGAGTAGTGGTACGTCGTTGCGGGGGTGAGGCCGCTCAACAGCTTGTGGTAGTAGACCGTGTTCTCAACCGGTTCGGACAGCGGCGGGGTGGGAATGACCACGGTCTGCGCACTGTCCGCGGGAGCGACATTGCTGTACGGACTGCTGGTCAGGCCCCAGCGAACCTTCGGGGTGAGGACCTTCTGGACCGCCCCGGTGGCCGACCCCATCGACCACGACACGTACATCTGCGAGGTCGGATCGGGACCGTAGGCGATCCACTCCGGGCCGATCGTCGGCACCGCCGCGATCGCCGGCGGCGGGTTCCAGAGCCTCGGTGCGGCACCGGCCGCACCGAGCACCGCCGCCCCACGAAGTACCGTACGGCGCCCATAGCGCGGAGTTGTCTCCGACGCGTGCTTTGAGCTTCCGTTGGCTCGTATGACCGAACGGTAGCCCTCTGAAGATCAAATACCTGGAAAGCACGTGCGTGTCTTATTGCGAAGTTTCGATCGCGCTCGACCGTCGTAGGTCGTCCGTCGGACAGTCGATCCGGACGGCCGGACCGCTGGTTAGCGGGCCGGCTTCGGCTTCGTGGATTTCGACGCCTTCTTGGCCGGCGCGGCCGTCCGCGGCTTGGCCGCGACGACCCGGAAGCTCGAGTCGGTCGAGTCGGGCCCGCTGAACTGTTCCGCCGGCTGGATCGGCTCCGACAGCACCGCGAGCTCCGGCGGAACCGACGGGATCTCGATCACCGGCGCCCCGTCCTGAGTACGCCGGAATCGTTCTGCGTCACGCGCATCGCGACGCCGATCCACGACCTCACGCATCCGGCCGGTCAGCGACCGCCGGCCACGGCCCGACAGCCCAACAGCGAACTCTTCGAGCACGTCGTGCAGCACCCGGTCGCGCTCCCGCTCCAACCACTGGTCGCGCTCGCCGAGGTAGGCGAGCAGTGCTTGGCCGGCCCCGACGAGCCGGTCGGTGCTGCCATCGAGGGTGCCGGTGACGCCGCGGATCGCGCCGAGCTGTCCGGTCAGGGCCTGGCTCATGTCGTCGAGCCCCGATTTGACCTCGTTCTGCACCGCCTCGAGGACCGAATGCGCGGTTGCACCGTGCTGCTCGACCTCCTCGAGGGCGTCGGCCAGGTCAGAGCGGACCGCGGCAAGGTCGGCGGTGAAGCCGGCCCGCACTGCCGTGTTGGCCTGCTCAACTCGCGAGAGCGCGCCACCGACCTCGTCCGCCACCCGGCTGCTGACGTCGGCGAATCCGTCGATCACGGCATCCTGCAGCCGCGAGATCGCCGCTTCGAGAGCGCTGAGGCGGGCCTCGATCGCGTTGTCGCGCGTTGCGTCGACGCGGTCGGTCAGATCCACGACCCGATCGCGCTCCCCCGACCCGACAAGCACGTCGAGCCGCCGCGACAAAGCGGCTTGCTCGCCCGCCGTCACCGAGTAGGGATCTGTGTCCACGTTGAACTCCTTGCACGACCTGCCGACGCGATCTGGTCGGTCTCAGCCTGCCACGCGAAGCCCCCCGCACGGCCCGTGACACGACGTCTGCATGCAATCGACTTCGAGCCGTAGGCGAGACTGCTCCGCGTGCGTGTCACGGTGCTTTCGGGCGGAGTCGGCGGGGCCCGATTCCTGCTCGGGCTGCGCGAGCTCGGACACGAGATCACGGTGATCGCCAACACCGGCGACGACATCACCATGCTCGGGCTGCGGATCTGTCCCGACCTCGACACCGTCATGTACACCCTCGGCGGCGGGATCTCCGCCGAGCGCGGATGGGGCCGCGAGGACGAGACGTTCCGGATCCGCGACGAGCTAGCCGCGTACGCCGCAACACTCGACGACTCGTCCGGCTCCGACGCGGTGCGGTCGTGGTTCGGGCTGGGGGACATCGACCTGGCCACCCATCTGCTCCGCTCGACCTGGCTCGCGGACGGAGTGCCATTGTCGGAGGTGACCCGGCGGCTTTGCCGGCGATGGCAAACCGGAGTCCGGTTGCTGCCGGCGAGCGACACCCCGGTCGAGACCTACGTCAACCTCGTCGACGGCCGGCGGGTGCACTTCCAGGAATGGTGGGTGCGGTTGCACGCCACCATCCCGGCGACCAGCTTCGACCTCGTCGGCGGGAAGTCCGCGGAGCCTGCTCCCGGTGTCATCGAATCCATCCGCGACGCCGACGTCGTGCTCCTGCCGCCGAGCAACCCGGTCGTGTCGATCGGGGTGATCCTCGGCGTACCGGGCATCGCGGCGGCACTCGAGACGACTGCCGCACCGGTCGTCGGCGTGTCACCGATCCTCGGCGGCGCTCCGGTGCGGGGCATGGCGGATGCCTGCCTTGCGGCCATCGGCGTCGAGACATCAGCGCTGGCGGTCGGGATCCACTACGGCCGGCGCGGCGCCGGAGGCCTCATCGACGGATGGCTGGTCGACACCGTGGACGCGGCGGCGGTGCCGGCACTGCACGATCTCGGGCTGCGCGCCCGGGCGATGCCGCTGCTGATGACGGACCTCGAGGCAACCACCGCGATTGCTTCGGCAGCACTCGCCCTTGCGGCCGAGGTCGGCTCGTGACCGCGCGGCTCGAGGTCTGGGGCGTCGACGGACTTCCGGAAGTCACCGACGGCGACGACATCGCCGGCCTGATCATCGGCGCCGACCCGGGACTGCAGGACGGCGATGTCGTCGTCGTCACGAGCAAGATCGTGTCGAAGGCCGAAGGCCGCTTGGTCGCCGGACGTCGCGACGACCATCTCGCCGCCGAGTCGACCCGGGTGGTGGCTCGGCGCGGTGACACCCAGATCGTCGAGACCCGGCATGGCTTCGTACTCGCCGCGGCCGGCATCGACGCCAGCAACGTGCCCGACGGGACAGTGGCGCTCCTGCCGGTCGACCCCGACGCGTCAGCAGGTCGAATTCGCGCGGGTCTGCGGGACGGCGTCGGTGTCGACGTCGCGGTCATCGTCAGCGACACCATGGGCCGGCCGTGGCGGGAGGGTGTCGTCGACACCGCGATCGGTGCGGCCGGGATCGACGTGCGGTGGGATCTTCGCGGGCAACCCGACACGTCCGGCCGCCCGCTGGAGGCAACGATGATCGCGATCGCCGACGAGCTGGCCTCGGCCGCCGACCTCGTCAAGGGCAAGCTCGGCTCGACGCCAGTCGCCGTCATTCGCGGTTTTCCCTTTAGCCGCAACGATTCTGACCTGGGTGCGCGGCCACTGATCCGCGCGGCGGCCTATGACATGTTTCGTCTCGGTACTCGCGAGGCGATGCATCAGGTCGTGGTCGACAGCACACCGGCCCCGGTCGGGGCCGACTATGCCGACAACACGGATCCGACGCCGGTGGTGCGAGCGGTTGCCACCCTGGGCTTCGTCGACGTCACGCTCTCCGTGAGCTCCGACGGGAGCACCGTCACCGCGTCGGGCGACCCGCTGACGGTTGGGATTGCAGTCGGTCGCCTACTAGCTGCCCTCGCGGCCGAGGACCTGCGAGGTCAGGTGCGGGTCGAGGGCGACACCGCCGCCGTAGTCCGCGTCGTACGTCCCTGACCACGGCGGTCAGGGCAGCGGCGAGAACCGGATCGCGGCGTCGGGGATGACCGCGCCGGTCCAGATCCGGATGCCCGCGGCGAGATCGTTGTTCGCACCGATCTGCGCGCCATCACCGATGACCGCATCCGCGAGCGTCGCACCCGCACCGATCCGCGCACCTGCTCCGACCAGGCATCGGGTCAGCCGCGCACCCGCCGCCACCTGCACGTCGTCACCGAGCACCGATCCGTCCACGACCGCGTCAGCGTCGATCCGCACATTGGCGGCGAGCGCCGAGCCGCCCGACACCGCGGCGCTCGGGTGCACGACCGCACTCGCATCGACCAGCGCCTCGCCGGTCGGCCCGGCTAACGCCGGCGACACCAGCACGCCACGCACGACGTCCGAGCTGCCCGCGACGAACGTGTCCGGGGTGCCGACGTCCAGCCAGTACGACGTCTCGATATAGCCCATCACCACCGCTCTGGCCGCCAGCAGGTCGGGAAAGGTCTCGCGCTCCACCGAGACCGGGCGACCGGCCGGGATCTCGTCGATCACCGAGCGGGTGAAGACGTAGCAACCGGCGTTGATCCGATTGGTCACCGGCCGTTCGGACTTCTCGATGAAGCCGGTCACCCGACCGTGCGAATCCGTTGGCACACAACCGAAAGCGCGGGCATCCGCGACCTCGACCAGATGCAACGTGACCGCGGCGCTGCGCCGCCGATGCAGGTCGAGCTGGGCGTGGAGGTCATGCCCCGACAGGACGTCGCCGTTGATCACCAGCACCGGAGCATCAGGATCCGACGCGAGCCGGTCCGCGACGTTGCGGATGCCGCCGCCGGTCCCGAGCGGGGTGTCCTCGGTGACGTAGTCGATCCGGATCCCGAGGTCGGATCCGGTGCCGAAATAGTCGCTGAACACCTCAGGCAGGTACGACGTCGCCAGCACGACGTGGTCAACCCCGGCGGCGGCGAGCCGGGCAACCTGATGGGCGAGGAACGGCACGCCGGCCAGGTGCAACATCGGCTTGGGGGTGCGAAGCGTCAGCGGTTGCAGCCGGGTGCCCTGGCCTCCGACCAGGATGACCGCCTCCACGAGGGCGGTCAGCCCTGCGAGGCAGCGCGTGCGTAGGACGCGAGGTGAGCCTCGGCGCTGGCCTGCCAGGTGAACTCCCTGGACCGGCTGAGCGCGGCCTCGGACAGGCTGTGCCGGCGGACCTCGTCGTCGAGCAGAGCCGACAGCGCCGCCCCGATCGACGCGGCGTCGGGCTCGGTGTAGGCAACCGCGTCGCCACCAACCTCGGGCAGCGACAGCCGCTGGGTGGTGAGCACCGGGGTGCCGCAGGCCATCGCCTCGAGGACGGGCAGACCGAAGCCCTCGCCGTGGCTCGGGAAGGCGACCACGGTCGCACCGCCCAGGAACCCGGGCAGATCGGCAAACCTCAGGTAGCCGGGCCGGACGACCCGAAGATGGCTCGGCACCTCGGCGATGGCGATATCGACATCGTCGTCCCAGCCGCTGCCACCGGCCAGCACCAGGGCCGGCGGATCGTCCCGCCAGCTCACTGCCTCGACCCAGCCGCGGATCAGCGCCGGCACGTTCTTGCGGGGCTCGAGCACCCCGAGGAAGGCGATGTACGAGCCGTGCAACCCGAGCCGAGCCGCGACCCGGGCCTTATCCGCATCGGTCGGCACGTGGAACAGCTGCGGGTCGACCCCGTGGTAGGCGACGTCGATCAGCGTGGGGTCGGCATCGAGGACGCGGATCAACTCGTCGCGGGTCGCCTTGCTGGGGACGATGACCCGGGTCGCGCGGCGCAGCGCCGTACGGGTCGCCGACCGGAAGAACGTGCCCTTCACGGCGGTGATCGCCTCGGGCTGGGTGAAAAAGGTCGCGTCGTGGATCGTCACGACGACCGGGATACCGACCCGCAACGGCATCGTGTAGTGCGGCGAGTGCACGACCTCGGCGGCGAGCTGCTGGGCGACCAGCGGGAGCCCGGTCTGCTCCCACGCGAGCCTGGCCGGGCGGTGCGCGATCGCGGCCGGTCCGGGGACCACAACCGCTTGTGGCGCAAGCAGTGAATAGCGCTCTGCGTCGGCACGCTGGCAGACGATGGCAAGGTCTGCACCGGCGCTGCCCAGCGCGCCGAGAAGGCCGTCGACGTAGCGCCCTACCCCGCCCCGGTCGGCTGGGACAGCGGTCGCGTCGACCAGCACTCGGGGGGCCACGAGCGGCTCCCTCCCCGTCTGATCTGCGTGTTGAAGTCCGTCTTGTTCTTCCAGCATTCAGCGTAACCCTCGACGGGGTCTGCTGCAGGTGCGACACCCATTCGTTCACCCGGACGACGACTAGCGGATCCTTGCGACGTGACCACCCCCGCCGATCTGCTGTCCGACCAGCTTTCCCGCGACGGGTCGCGACCCCTGATCACCTCCTACGACGACCGGACCGGGGAGCGGGTGGAGCTCTCCGTCGCGACGACCGCGAACTGGGTCGCGAAGACCGCGAACCTCCTGGTCGACGAGTACGGCGTGGACCCCGGCGACCTGGTGACGGTCCAACTCCCGATGCACTGGCAGGCGATCATCGTCCTGCTCAGCTGCTGGTCGGTGGGCGCGCAGGTCTCGTTCGAGCCGGGCGGCGGCGCCGTACTGACCGTCACCACCACGGACGCGGACGCCGTCGGCGAGTACAGCATCCTCGCGCTGTCCCTGGCACCGATGGGAGCCGACTTCAGCCGGCTGGTCGCCGCGCAGCCCGATGTTTTCGTCGGGCTCGACTCCAGCGGCGCGGACCTGGTCGAAGCCGCCGCACCGGATCTGCCGTACGCCGCCCGGGTGCTCACCGTCCTGCCCTTCGACCGCGCGGACGCGCTGTCCTACGGCCTGATCGGACCGCTCGCGGTCAGCGGGTCGATCGTGGCGGTGGCGAATGCCGATCCGGCCGCGCTGGCCAGCCACGCCCGCACCGAGCGGGTGACCCACACCCTGGGCGTGACCATCGCCGACCTCCCCCGCCTCGACCACTGACCCCCGAAAGCAATGTCACATTGCTTGGCGGAGGGCGAGGAAGGGGGTCATCGAGTCGGGGTCCTTCAGGGCGCCGGCCGACACGGCCTGTTCGATCGCGACGCCGTCGAGGACCCGCTTGACCGGCACCTCGCACTTCTTCCCGTTCAACGTACGAGGGACGACACCGATCTCGATGATGTCGTCGGGCACGTGCCTCGGCGAGAGCTGTGAACGGATCCGGCTGCGCAGCTCCGGCGCGACCTCGTCGAGCGAGACACCCGGCCTGAGCACCACGAACAGCATCAGCCGCCCCTCGACCCCGGCCGCCGACGTGTCGACCACGAGCGAGTCCTCGACGGCCGGCAGGTCCTCGACGACCTGGTAGAACTCGCTCGTCCCCATCCGGACCCCGCCACGGTTGAGGGTCGAGTCGCTGCGGCCGTAGATGACGCACGACCCGTCCGCGGCGATCTTGATCCAGTCGCCGTGGCGCCAAACATCCGGATAGACCTCGAAGTACGCGGCCCGCAGCCGCGACCCGTCCGGATCGTTCCAGAAGCCGACCGGCATCGACGGCATCGGCGCGGTGACCACCAGCTCGCCCACCTCGTCGATGACCGGGTGCCCTGCCTCGTCGAACGCCTCGACCGCGCACCCGAGCAGGCGACAGGGGATGACCCCGGCATGCACCGGCAGCCACGACGCCCCACCGACGAACGCGCTGCACACATCGGTTCCGCCGGACAGCGACGACAGCATCACCTCGGGGCTGACCCGGTCATAGACCCAGGCGAAGCCGTCGGGGGGTAGCGGCGCTCCGGTCGACCCGACGGTGCGCAGCGCCTCGAGGTCGAGGTCACGGCCGGGGTGCAGGTCCGCCTTCAGGCAGGCCTGGATGAACGGCGCACCAAGACCGAGGCAGGTGATCCGGTGCCGCTCTGCGAGGCGCCACAACGTGTCCGGCTCGGGGTAAGCCGGGTTTCCGTCGTACAAGACGATGGAGGCGCCCACCGCAAGCCCTGAGATCAGCAGGTTCCACATCATCCAGCCGGTTGTGCTGAACCAGAAGAAGCGATCCCCCGGCCCGAGGTCCAGGTGCAGCGCCAGCTGCTTCGAGTGCTCGAGCAGCATCGAGCCCTGACCATGCACGATCGGCTTCGGCAGACCCGTGGTGCCGGACGAATACAGCACCCAGAGCGGGTCGTCGAAGGCCATCGGCTCGAACTGCAGGTCCCCCTCGGTCGCGAGCAGCTCGGCCCACGTGGCCGAGCCGTCATGCCGGGCCTCCGGGTCGAGACAGGGAACCAGAACGGTCGCCTTCAACGACGGCAGGTCGCCGACGAGCTCGCGCACGGTCGCGCCGATCTCGAAGCCCTTGCCGCCGTACCGATAGCCGTCGACGGCGAACAGCACGACCGGGTTGATCTGGGTGAAGCGGTCCGCAATCGCGGTCGGTCCGAAGTCCGGCGAGCAGCTCGACCAGATCGCGCCGAGCGCGGCGACCGCCAGCACCGCTACCAGCGCCTCGACCCCATTCGGCAGGATCGCGGCCACCCGGTCACCGCGCCCGACGCCCTGGGACCGCAGCCAGGCTTGGACACTCGCGACCTGGCCGCGCAGCTCGGCCCAGGTGGCGACGGTCTCCTGGCCGTCCTCACGGGCCGCGATCACCGCGACCGTGTCGCCCTCGACCCCGCCGACCGGAAAGAGCAGATGCTCGGCGTAGTTCAGCCGGCCGCCGGAGAACCACGTGGTGCCGGGCATGGCGTGAGAGTCGAGCACGCGACTCGGGCGGCGCGACCAACGGATTCCGAGCCAGTGATCGAGCGACGACCAGAAGCCGTCGAGGTCGTCGATTGACCACCGGTACAGATCGTCGTACGACGTGAACCGCAAACCTCGGTGGGTTTCGACCCATCGCGCGAAGTTCGTGAGACGCGAGGCATCGACCCGCGCCTGACTGGGTGTCCAGAGCAGATCGCCTTCACCGACCACGACCGGCACGCTAGCGGCAGCACCCGCGGGGGCACACGTCGTGGGCGGGTCCGAGCCCCGACAACGCCAGTCTTGGGGCCGTCGGATCAAGGCGCTCCTCGACCAGCTCCCGCACCATCGCCACGAAGCGCGGATCGGTGCCGGGCGTCGGCGTACGGGTCAGCCGGATCCCGAGGTCGGCAGCGATCGCGGCCGCCTCGACGTCGAGGTCCCACTTGACCTCGAGATGGTCGGAGACGAACCCGACCGGCACCACGACGAGGTCGGTCACCCCGGCTGCAGCGAGCGCGCGAAGGTGATCGCCGATGTCGGGCTCGAGCCAGGGAACCGAGGGCGGTCCGCTCCGGCTCTGGAACACCAGGTC
>Ga0265325_10000148_pt1 | contig 49593 bp, 53 predicted proteins | sample 41420metaG_FD_202090 | JGI IMG/M metagenome (GOLD analysis project Ga0265325, IMG submission 202090) | Rhizosphere microbial communities from Carex aquatilis grown in University of Washington, Seatle, WA, United States - 4-14-20 metaG | ecosystem: Host-associated > Plants > Roots > Rhizosphere...
TTTAACGCCAGTGGCGAGCTGCTCGTCGCCGACGAGTATGCCGGGGTTTTGGTCTTCGCGCAGGGTGCCAACGGTAACGTCGCTCCTTTGCAAAAAATCACCGGTCTCTCGTACCCGGCAGGCGTCGCGGCCGATTCTAACGGTCACATCTGGGTCGCCGACTTCACTGGTAACGCAATCAAAGAGTTCGCGCCTACCGCTAACGGCAACGCGACCCCGCTGCGCACCATCGAGGGTGTCAAGACGACCCTGAGTGGGCCGAACTACTTGGTGATGAACTAAGCATGAGCCAGTAATCCACTAAACCTCCGGGCGGAGAAGGCGAGGTCAAGGCGGCGCGCGGAAGCAACGCTGCCTGCTCGTTTTTATCGGAGGTTCTTAGAGATGCGCCCAGATGTTATTCGCCGGCTGCAGTGCGCGGCCGCGCTGGTGGTTTTTGCCGCATCAACCGCGTGTGCGGGTCGCGGCGGGTTTAACGGAGCCATTCCCAACGGCGCGGCGGGGCCGGCACAGCGAGGAGCGCTCGCCCCAGCGCGCAGCGCCGAAAAGTTACGCTTCTTGATGAAGGGCGGTTTGGGCGCTAACGCGTCAGGCGGGGCCGGTTATCCGGCGACGGCCGAGCCACCCGTTTCACACCCGGCCGAGAAGCCGTGCGTCGACAAACTCTTCAATCCGCACACGCCGCCGCTTGTCTCGGGACAACTGAACGTCGGAGATTTTGCCGACTATAGCGATCATCCGTTCAACTACACGCCGCCGGCGAACTGCCCCGGACCATATGCGAAGATCGTCTTCAGGATGCACTTCCGCGTCACGGCCGGCGTCCAGTACGATCGAACCGGAGCGGTGTGGATCGGCGCGACCAACGTCTTCTTTGGAACGACGTCGGAGCCGGGCCGCAATGCGAGTCCGGAGTGGAACGTCGAACGCGACGTGACCGAGTATGCGCCGATTTTTTCGCAGGCGTCGGTCGGACAAGCGTCCGTCTATAATATCGTCAACTCGCAGTACACGGGCATCATCTACGGCACGGCCGAGCTCGATTTTTACCCCGCAAGCAAGCAATATCCGGCGGCGGCGGTTGCCGACGCGGTCTATCCGCTCTCGGCCGGCGCAACCGGCGGATATGTATATCTCGACGGTCCGACCGATCAGATGAGCGGATCGTTCACGTTCCCGACCAACGTGGAAGCGGCATATCTCGACGTCTTCCTCGAATCGCAAGGCGGCGACGAGTTCTGGTACACGTGCTTCCCAAATGACCTCGCGCAGAAGCTCAACAACTGCGGCAGCACGGCCTTCCGCGAGGGCGAGGTGACGGTAGACGGACAGCCGGCCGGTGTCGCGCCGATCTATCCCTGGATCTACACGGGCGGCATCGATCCGTATTTCTGGATTCCCATCGTGGGCGTCGAGACGCTCAACTTCAAACCGTACCGCATCGATCTGACGCCGTTTGCAGCTCAACTCGATGACGGTAACCCGCATACGGTCGCGGTTTCGGTGTTCAACGACGATAACTACTTTGCTGCCAACGCCACGTTGGTGGTGTACGAGGATCACGGCTCGACACAGGTTACCGGCGGACTGATTAAAAACGGCACGGCGATGTCGCCGGCGCAGTCGGTGGTGGAGCGCGTGAAGATCGACCAGTACGGCGATGCCAGGGGGTCGATCAAGGTAACGGGCACGCATCCGGTTAGTCTCAAGGGCTACGTGCTTACCTCACACGGCCGTGTGACGACCACCGTGACGCAGAACGTTTCGTTCTCAAACAAGCAGAAAATCGTAGTGTCGGCGACGCAGTTCTTACAGAACATCATTCAGACGACGACAATCGATTCGAACAGTAAGACGACCTCGGGCGGGCACACACTGAAAACCCACAGCCTGTGGAGCTATCCACTGAATCTGAAATACAACTACGTCGCATCCGGAGGGACGGCGACGCAGACTGCCGACGTCCAACAGACGAAGAGCGGCAGCGGACTCGATCAGACCAAGAAACGCGCGTCGTCGTGGTCGTTGCTCGACACGGTGAACACCAGCGATACACTGACCTTTAAGGGAGCCGGCTTTACTCCGTCAAATGGCAAGAGCCACCAACAATACAAATCGCTCAACCTCGATGGCTCGTGTTACGAGAAGACGCTCAAATCGCGTAACTATGTGTTGACGGGAACAAACAAAGGCTGCTAGATGAGGGAGTAAACGCAAAGGCGGTGCCGCAGCATTTACCGGGACCTTCCTGGGAGTGCCGGCACCGCCGAAGCGGCCGTGCCATGTAGGTTATCTATTGCGTGTCGACGGGTTCGTTCGACGGCGGCTCATGCAGGAAGTGCGACGCCGGATACTTCGAAGTAATCGCAGTGAAGGGCCGCGGCGGTTGCTTGAAGTCGAAGGCGGCGTCCAAACTCGTTGCGCGTTGGTCGGTATAGCCTCGCGATCGCGGCCCGATGCTTCCGGTCCCGTAGACCTCCTCGATAAACTTCAGAATGCTGGCAAACTCGTATTGGGTACTATCGACGTAACCGCTCTTGGCGTAAGGCGAGATGATGAGGCACGGAACGCGGAAACCGAGCCCACGATAATCAAGCTGCGGTGGCTTCGAATTATCGTACCATCCACCCCAGTCGTCCCACACGACGATGATCGCCGAAGAGTTCCAGTACGAACTCTCCCCGATCGCGTTGACGACCGATGCCACCCATGAAGGGCCGAGGTCGCTCCCCTTTTTGTGGTTGAGCGGCGGGTGATCGGAGTCGGCCAGGCTGGGAGTAACAAAGCTTACCGATGCCAAGTTCCCTTTGCCGGGATCGGTTAGTATTTTGGTTTGCGGCGCGATAATGTCGGAGGCCCAATCGGCGCCGTACCTAACGTACCGCAGCGCTTCAAAGGGCTCCCAGATGCCTGCGTCGAGCTTTCTGGTCGCGTAGTACTTCCACGAAACGCCGGCATCATCGAGCACGTCGGCTATCGAGTGCCACTGGTCGAAACACGGGAACGGACCCTTATCCATTTCCACTTTCTGTGTGGACGTCACATACGAGCTCTTCGTCCCCGGCGGCGAATCGCAATCGTAGGGCCCGGCTGTTGGGGTATCTATCTCGGCCTCGGATGGCGCGTGATCGATGTCGTCGGTGCCGGCAACCAGCATTAGATGTCCGGTGAAACTCCCGCCCCACTCCGTCGGAAACATTTCATCCGCGAGCACGTAGTGCTGCGCGATGTCCCAGTACGGTTTGATCAGAGACCGAATCACGTACGAATACGCCGGATACGGGCCACCTCGGCAGCAAAACTGCGAAAAGCCGTCCATCTTCCCGTTGTCCCAAGAGACCTGGGACGACTGCCAGTTGTGCCCTAAGTCGACAGAGTTGAAGGTGATCGGTTTGAGCGCAACCGAGATGTCTCCGGGCGGACACGAACTCGAGCCGCGGCGCCCGACACGCCGGGAAATCCCCGGGCGCGCGTTGCTCTCGGGAATCGCGCAGCCCGACCGCGGCGCGTTGGCACCGGGATAACCGGTGAAGAAGTTTTCAAAGCTGCGGTTCTCTTGGATGATGACGATAACGTGGCTAATGTATTGGCTCGGAGATCCGCCCTGCGGCAGCGCTCGACTCAAAACCACAGGCGCACCGCCGGAAGAAGAACATCCGGCTGGGACGATGAGGCCGAGGAAAGCAAGGACGAGTAACAGCTGCGCAGACATGCGACCCCCCAATATTGTATTGGTGCTGAAACGTGTGGCGGCGTTCCTCGTGGATTCCAGGAAATCCTATTTCGCGAGCGCCGTATAAACTGATAGACGGTGGTTGATGCATCTCCGATTAGCGTGTGTCTGCGACTCGCCTGAACGCCGTGGGGACGGGGGAACACTCAAGGCTATCGAAGTTACCGCTTCAGGGGGACGGACGTATGAAGACCTTTGCTGCAGTGATTCTAGCGGTGATGGTAGCGGGGTGCAGAAGCGAAATCACGCCGCCGTTGAGCCCATTGCCTGCCGGAGTTGCGACGGCGCGAACGCACGTGAGTCCCGCGTACAGCGTGCTCTACAGTTTCAAAAGTGGGCACGACGGCGACGACGGCAGAGACCCGCACGCGGGTCCTCTCGTTAAGGTCAAGGGCAAGCTCTACGGCACCACCGTGTACGGCGGCGGCCCGTGTCAAGCTCGTTGCTTCGGCGGCACGGTCTTTGCGATCACAACGTCCGGCAGCGAAACCGTGCTCCATAGCTTCGAAGCTGGCCCGGGAGACGGTAAAAACCCACGGGCAGGCGTCATTCACGTCGGGGGCACGCTCTACGGCACGACCGTCGCTGGTGGAGTTGCCTCCTGCTATTGCGGAACCGTATTCAAGGTCACACTGTCCGGCGCGGAAACCGTGCTCCATAGCTTCGCAGATGAACCAGACGGCTTCGGCCCGGAATATGGCCTCCTCGATGTCAACGATACGCTCTACGGTACGACGGCAAACGGCGGCACAAACGGCGACGGAACGGTCTTCGCGGTCACGACCTCCGGCACAGAAACCGTACTCCACAGCTTCACTGGTGACCCAGACGGTGCACACCCAAAATCCGGCCTCATCAACGTCAACGGCACGCTCTACGGCACGACCTTTTATGGCGGCGCGAATTGCACCTCACACGGCGGTTGCGGAACGATCTTTACGATCACGGCTTCCGGCGCGGAAACGGTGCTCTATAGCTTCAAAGGTGGCTCGGGAGACGGCGAATGGCCAACGCAGGCGGCCCTCCTCGACGTCAACGGTACGCTTTACGGTACGACTAAACGCGGTGGTACGAAGAACCGGGGAACGGTATTTTCGATCACGACCTCCGGCACGGAAACCATGCTCCACAGCTTCGGCGGCTCGGGAGACGGCATCTATCCATATGGGGGCCTCATTGACGTCAACGGCACGCTCTACGGTACGACTTCGAACGGTGGTTCGGTTTCTTGCGGTGTGCGTTACGGCAACATCCATGGATGCGGAACCGTTTTCTCGATCGCGGCCTCCGGTAAGGAAACCGTGCTCCACAGCTTCGGCGCCCCTAAGGACGGCAAATATCCGTATTCGGGCCTCATCAATGTGGACGATACGCTCTACGGCACGACTACTGCCGGCGGCGCAAAAGACGCAGGGACCGTCTTTTCGTTATCGCCGTAACGTTACATATCGTTGTCGACCGGTAATCCAGAAGGCCTGCGGCTCCTGAAATACTGCTCTGAGTACTTCGCGCCGATCTTCCTGAATTTGAGCGGCCTCTGCGAATAGTCGAAACAATCGATGATACTCGTAGACGTTTTGTCTGTAGTTCCAAGCGAACCGAGGTTCCAATTATTCTCTACGTATTTTAGTATGCTCCCGAACTCGTAATTAGTGTGAGAGATATAGCCGGCTTTGGCATACGGAGATATGATCAGCGCCGGAACGCGAAACCCCAGTCCGCCGAAACCGTGCTGAGCCGGGGGTGCATTGTCGTACAGGCCGCCCCAATCGTCCCACACGACAATAACTGCCGTTGACGACCAGTACGAGCTTTGCCCGACCGCATTCACGACGCTCGCCACCCAGGAAGGCCCGTTATCGATTTTTCCGCCTGGATGATCCGAGTCTGGCCGGTCGGGAATTACCCACGACATCGCAGGAAGAGTCCCGTCGTATATGTCGTCAAAAATTTTCGTTTGTGGCGTTGCGATGTTTGTTTTCCACTCAGGTCCATATCGCACGCTAGAGATCATGTCGAAGGCAGTCATGAGACCACCGTAGTTCGTCCTTAGCGGGAGGACGTAGTATTTCCAAGAGATGCCCTGGGCATCAAGCAGGTCTCGAAGAGTATTGTAGCTATACGATGATGGAAATTGGTTCGAGCATGGGAAGGGGCCTTGTCGAATTTCGAGATGGCCATTTTTTGTTATTAACGACGTCTTTTTCCCCGGAGGCGCGTCGCATCCCCACGGTATTCCGGTCGGATCGTTGACAAGCGCGACGCTTGAGCTGATCTGACTGCTACCACGAATGAGATCCTGATGAGCTGCAAAGCTGGTACCACCTTGCGTCGTAAACATGCGCTCGGCTAGCGCGTATTGGTGCGCAAGGTTCCAGTACGGCTGAATGTCAGCGGGGTCCGTATACTGATATGGGTACTTGCATTCTGGAGTACCATCGGCAAAGTTAATGTCATCAAAGTCATCCATGTTGCCGCTATCGTATGCCGTCCAATAGGCCTGGTAATGGTGATTAAGATCTTTGAGGAGATTGAGCGGCACCTCCTTAAGGGTAACCGTGTGAGTTTTCTTAACCTGACACGTGATACTTTTCTTTATGACGCCAGTCGTGGTGCCGTCCGCACCGGGATATGTCGCAAATAAATCGTTAAAGGTTCTGTTTTCTTGAACCATCAAAATAACGTGCTGAATCGGAGAGTGGGAGCGTGAACTAGATTGGTAGATGACCGCCGTTGGAGTGAGTGACGACTGCGACCCGCCGCACCCGGCAAAAAGTGCGGTCACCCCGATGCTTAATGCGTAGCGAGAGAGAGTTTCCATGAGCGATGCCTCCCGGAAGCTGAACGGACCAAGCGACTAAGGTCGTTCGCCGCCGCGAGGCCTACTCCCAGCGTAGCACCCACCTGTCATCAATCGTTTTAGTCGTGAATATAGCGCTTATGTTTCGCGCGTGGAACGGAGCATAACGCAACCGTATAGCAACCGTCACGCCAACGACAAAGAAAAACGCCCGCAAAAACGAGCGTTCTTTGGTGGAGGCAAGGAGACTCGAACTCCTGACCCTTACGCTGCCAGCGTAATGCTCTACCAGCTGAGCTATGCCCCCACAAAACCGAGGTGCTTGCGACCCGCCCTCTTGGGGCCGCCGCCCCGAGACTCCTCTCGGGCGCAGGCTCTAAGGCGCGCGCCCCGGAAGCAGGGCCGCCGCACGGGGATGTAGCTCAGCTGGTAGAGCACCTGCTTTGCAAGCAGGGGGTCAGGGGTTCGAGCCCCCTCATCTCCATTTTTGCTGGAACGTGTCCGTAGGCATCCAGCATAATCCTGGTCGTTGCAGCGACGCAGAATGTCGCATGTCGCCAGCGGCCACCGGCACAATCTTCTAGTTGTGCTCCTGGGAGGCAACGAACCATGGCAGTAACCGGCATTGGGGGTTTTTTCTTCAGGGCGCGTGATCCCGAGGCGTTGGCCGCGTGGTATCGCACCCACTTCGGCCTTACCGATCCTAGTGAGGCAGTCTGGCAGCAGCAGGCCGGGCCTACGGTGTTTGTGCCGTTCGCCGCCGATACGGACTATTTCGCTTCAGACAAACAGTTCATGATCAATCTGCGAGTGGATGACCTAGATACGCTACTGGCCGAGTTGCGGCGCGCGGGCATTGAAGTGTCAACCGATCCAAGCTGGGACACGCCGGAAACCGGGCGCTTTGCGCGCGTACACGACCCGGAGAACAATGCGATCGAGCTCTGGGAGCCTCCACCGGATTAGTGCAGGTTTTCTAAGCGGTCGGGCGCCGGACGAATAACACCAAAACATGGCTCTCTCATATAATGAAGTTGCCGGACGAAGCGCCGAGCGTGTCGCGGCGCTGACCGATGGCGTTTTTGCTTTCGCAATGACTCTGTTCGCGCTCGACTTACGCGTTCCAGTAACCACGCAAGCCCCCTCCGAGACCGCTTTGCGCCTTGCGTTGGGCAACCTGGGGCCGAATTTGTTGACCTATCTACTCGGCTTTATGGCGCTCGGGATCTTTTGGGTCGGCCAGCACACGCAGATCAGCAAGCTCAAACACTCGGACCGCACCCTAACCTGGATTCACCTCGCGTTCCTTCTTATGGTTACGCTCGTCCCGTTTACCACCACGCTGCTGGCGGCGTTCATTACCTATCGCACCGCGCTGGTAATCTATTGGCTCAATATCGTTGGGCTCGGCGCGACGCTCTACTGGAGCTGGGGTCGCGCGCGCTTCGGATTCTTGCGACGCCTTTAGCGACGTGCTCGTCGACGTACTCGTTAAGCCAGGCTCGAAGCATCCGGGGATTTCGAAAGAGAACGGCGAGCTCGTGATTCGCGTCCGCGAACGTGCGATCGAGGGCGCGGCCAACGAGGCGTGCGCGCGTGCACTGGCCGCGGAGTTCGCCGTCGCGCGCAGCGCCGTCGAGCTGGTGCGCGGAGCGCGTGGACGCCGCAAACGCTTCGCCGTCCGCTTGCCGAGCGAGCCGGAGGCATTTGCGCCGGTGCGCCGTAAGAAACCGGCGCCATGATTACCGGAATGCACGTCATTCTCTACAGCCGTCACGCCGACAAAGTACGTGAGTTTCTCGGCGACGTGCTCGAGCTTCCGTCGGTTGACGCCGGCGGCGGCTGGCCCATCTTTGCCGCTCCGCCGACGGAACTCGCGGTTCATCCAAGCGAGGACGAGCCCGAAGAAGAGTTCTACTTGATGTGCGACGATATCAAAGCCACCATCGCCGCGCTGGCCGGTCGAGGCATCGAAACTGACGGCGGCATCGCCGACCGCGGTTGGGGTTTGCTGACGACGATCGTGCTGCCCGGCGGCGAACGCTTGGGACTTTACGAACCGCGCCATCCGTCGCCGCTTAACCGGCGTCCGGGTTCAAACGGAGCGAGCGCGTGAGCGGCGTGCGCGTGCTCGTCGGTACGCGTAAGGGCGCCTTCGTGATCGAATCCGACGGCAAGCGCGACGATTGGAAGATCTCCGGCCCGTTTTTCGGGGGCTGGGAGATCTATCACGTCAAGGGCTCGCCGGCCGACCACAATCGTCTGTACGCGTCGCAGTCGTCGAGTTGGTTCGGACAAATCGTGCAGCGATCGGACGACGGCGGAAAGTCGTGGGAGCCGGTGGGCAATCGCTTCGTCTACGACGGTGAGCCGGGCACGCACCGCTGGTATGACGGCACGCCCCATCCGTGGGAGTTCGCGCGCGTCTGGCACTTTGAGCCGTCGCACGCGGATCCCGATCTGCTCTATGCCGGTGTTGAAGACGCCGCCCTCTTCCGCTCGAGCGACGGCGGCAACAACTGGGAAGAACTCTCGGGGCTGCGACGTCATCCGTCCGCGGACGGCTGGCAGCCGGGCGCCGGGGGGATGTGCCTGCACACCATCATCGTCGACCCGCGCGACCCCAATCGCATTTTTACCGCGATCTCTGCCGCCGGTGCGTTTCGCAGCGACGACGCCGGCGTCACCTGGCGCCCGATTAATCGCGGACTGCGCTCCGAGGGAATTCCGGAGGCGCAGGCTGAGGTTGGGCACTGCGTGCACCGCCTGGCCATGCATCCATCGCACCCCGAGGTGCTCTTCATGCAGAAGCATTGGGACGTCATGCGTACCGACGATGCTGGCGATTCGTGGCGCGAAGTGAGCGGCAACCTGCCGACGGACTTCGGTTTCGCCATCGACGTGCACGCACACGAGCCGCAAACGATTTACGTCGTGCCGATCAAGAGCGATTCGGAACACTATCCGCTCGACGGTCGCCTGCGCGTCTATCGCAGCCGGAGCGGTGGTGACGAGTGGGAGGCTCTGACCAACGGCCTCCCGCAGGAAAACTGCTACGTCAACGTGCTGCGCGATGCTATGGCAGTAGACTCGCTCGATTCGTGCGGTATTTACTTCGGAACGACCGGCGGTCAGGTTTATGCGTCGGCCGACGCCGGTGAAAACTGGAAGCCGATCGCGCGCGATCTGCCTGCCGTACTCTCCGTCGAAGTTCAGACGTTGGCGTGATCCGCGTCGTTTTGCCGGCGCATCTGCGCACGCTGGCACGAGTTGACGGCGAAGTGCATCTGGACGTCAACGGTAACGTAACGCAGCAGACGCTGCTCGACGAGCTCGAGTCGCGCTTTCCGGTGCTGCGAGGAACCATTCGCGACCAAGTAACGCACCGCCGCCGCGCCTACGTTCGGTTTTTTGCCTGCGAGCGCGATTTATCGCACGAGCGGCCCGACGAACCGTTGCCGCCCGCGGTCACGAGCGGCGCGGAACCGTTTCTTGTGGTCGGGGCCATGGCGGGAGGCTAGGGAGACACGATGCAGCGCGTACTTTTTACCGGTCTAATTTTCGCCATTGCCGGGATCTGCGCGCCGGCACCCGCGAGCGCGACGCCTCCGTCGATGCAGGACGTGCTGCGGGTAACGTACGCGGTGCGCGAGTTAACCGGCGTTGCTTTGGCGCCCGACGGAACCGCGGTCGCCTGGCAAGAGCGCTTTCACGATCCGCAGCAACTGCTGCACTCGCCGCGGCACGATGCGGTCTACGTGAAACGCGTGGATGGCGGTAAAACCGTCCGCCTTACGGCCGGGATGACCGCGGGCTACTACGACGAGGAAGATCCGCAGTTCTCTGCGGACGGCAAGTCTATCGCCTTTCTCTCCGACGCGCGATCGAACGGGCAGCAGCAGCTCTTTGTGGCGCCGGCAAGCGGCGCGCCCGTGCGGCGCATCGGCCGGCTCGACGGCAACGTACAAGACCTCTCGTGGTCGCCGGACGGTCGAACGATTGCGCTGCTCTATATTGCTGCCGCCCATCGTAAGACCGGCGCGCTGCAGCCGGGTGCGCGCGACGTCGGCGTCATCGGCAGCCTGGTCGACGAGCAGCGTCTGACCGTCGTCGACGTTGCCACCGGCGCGTTACGTTTCGTGACGCCGGCCGACTCCTATGTGTACGAGTACGGATGGTCTCCAGACGGTCGTTCGATCGCCGCGACCTATGCCAAAGGTAACGGCGACAACAACTGGTGGGTCGCGAAACTGGCCGTCGTCAACGTGGCGGCCGGCTCGATGCGCGAGCTGCTCGCACCGTCCTTTCAAATCGACGATCCGCAATGGTCCCCCGACGGAAAGCAGATCGCGGTGATCGGCGGCATCATGAGCGATTTCGGCTCGACCGGAGGCGATCTCTATCTCGTCGACGCGCAGACGGGAAGCTCGCGCAACCTGACGGCCGGCGCTCCGTTTTCAGTGCAATCGCTGCGCTGGAACGATGCCTCCAGTTTGAATTGCGTCGCGCATGTTTCGGGGGCGATGCATTTGTTGCAAATCAATGCTGCCGATGGAAAGAGTACCACGCTGCTTGGCGCGCCGGAGTCGTTGTGGAGCTGGTCGAGCGCACGACAAGGCAACATGGTGGCCGTCGTACGCGCTTCATTCGACAGCCCGCCCGAAGTTTGGGCCGGCGCCCCGCAAGCGCTGCGGCAGGTCACGCAGAGCAATCGCGGTGCGGTCAGGCTTTACGGGAAAGCGGTTTCGCTGACGTGGAGCCGTGATGGGCTCAACGTTCAGGGATGGCTCGTCTATCCGCTCGAGTACGACGCGAGCCGCACCTATCCGATGGTGACGATGATTCACGGCGGTCCGTCGGCGGTCTCGGTGCCCGGTTTCGGCGGCCGTAACGTCAGCGCGCTCGCCTCGCGCGGCTACTTCGTCTTTATGCCCAATCCGCGCGGAAGTTTCGGTGAGGGCGAATCGTTCACGAGTGCCGACATCAAAGATTTCGGCTATGGCGACTGGCGCGATGACCTCGGCGGCATCGACACCGCGGTACGCTCAGCTCCGATCGACCCCAATCGCCTAGGCCTGATGGGATGGAGTTATGGCGGCTATATGGCGATGTGGGTCGAGACGCAGACCACTCGCTTCAAAGCTATCGTCGCCGGTGCGGGCATCGTTAATTGGCAATCGTACTACGGGCAAAACAAGATCGATGAGTGGATGATTCCGTTCTTCGGGGCTTCCGTTTACCAAGACCCGGCGGTCTACGCGCGCAGCTCTCCGATCACGTTCATCAATAACTCGCATACCCCGGTGCTTATTCTCTCCGGCGAGCGTGACGAGGAAGTGCCGGCGCCGCAATCCTTCGAGTTTTGGCACGCCATGGAAACCCTTGGCGTGCCATCAAAGCTCGTCGTATATGCCGATGAAGGACACGGCTTTGTCAAGACGGCCGATCAGGTCGACGTGCTGGAGCAAACCGTCAACTGGTTTGCTAAGTATCTTTAGCTACTCGTTTGATGCCGGCATCGACGGGTCGGGAATTCCGTTGGGGCAGATCGTCTTCACCACGGCCGCCGAGACATAATAAGCGTGTAAATCATAGTGCGGAACCGGCAGCCCTTCGTGGCCCTTCGGTTCGTAGCGGAAGTCGACGTGATCGATCGTATAGCCGGGCAGGGCACGAATGTTTTGGTAGGCGAATCCCTCGTTGAGTTGTTTGACGGTCACCATGATCTCGGTAAAGACGGGCTTGCCTTCCCACGTTCCATAGATCGGACCGAGCGGAAGATTCTTGAGATTGGCCCAGTGTTCGCCCATGCGGGCGATGCAGGGCGAGACCAGCATGGCATCTTTTGGAATTCCGGCGGGATGCACCTTGGGCTGGGGCGGCAGCGGCGGCATGTCTCCCTGCGCCGCGACGGGCGGAGCCATCGCCGTAATAAGACCGGCAAAAGCAACCGCGGCTACGATACGAGTAATCAAGCGTTTCTCCTTAACGGTGGGGTAGCTATGATGCCGAGAGGTCTAAGCTCGTTATCGTTTTTCGCAAGTCGGCTATAGCCGGTTCTATCTGTCTCGATGGTGGGCCGTCCTGGGATCGAACCAGGGACCTCATGCTTATCAAGCATGCGCTCTAACCAGCTGAGCTAACGGCCCGCGCTCAAAGAACTGGCAGTATACTAGCCGATCCGATTCTGCGCCTGCAAGAACTCAAGCAGCGCCGCCATTTGGACCGAGGCGGTGGAGGGCCCCGACATTTCGGCAATAAGGTTAATAACGATCCGGCGTTCTCGGGAGTCTATGGTCTGAAGGGATTACAATGAACGCTTTTACCAATCGCGCACTTCTCGCGCTCAGCTTTGCATGCGTCCCGCCGCTTCTCGCGGGCTGTAACGGTGGAACCGCGCCGCCGGCGATCCCGGCCGGCTCGCCGCACTTCACGATGCCCCATGCCGATGCCGGCGGCATACAGATATGGGCGGCCGCGGAGCAGACCAGCACGGTATTCGGTCTATCGTCGGGCGCAAAACGCGTTCTAAAAGTTATTTCGACAGAGAGTCAGCCGGTCAAAGGCGGTAGCCCGTTGACGCTCAAAGTCGACCGCGCGAACAACTTGTTTGTGACCGACGTCAGCGGTGGCAAGGCCGGCGTGATACAGGAGTACACGGACGGAACTTTTACGCGCGCCTATTCACCCGAGTGCGCGGTTTCCGGTTGCTCCAATTTTACAGGTTCGCTCGCCGACACCGTCGTCGACAACAACTATGTCTTCGCGATTATGAAGCAAATCCAGTACAAGGTTGGTGGCAATACTATCAGTGCCAGCGGATACCAGTACTGGCCTAAAGGAAATCCGTCGGCGACCCCTGTTGAAGTGCTTCTCAGCAGTGATTGCTCGGCGATCTGCTTCATCGATGCCGGCGATGAGGACAGTTCCGGTAATCTCTGGGTTCGGGACTTTGGAGGCGGCGGTTATGGAGTTGCGGAGATCACAAATCCGACCACCGCCCCAAGCATGAGACAAATCCTGCCGCTCACGTTCACGATTAATTATGGCGACATCGCGGGCTTCTCTATCAGTAACGCTGGAACTGTACTCAACGTGGGGGATTCCAGTCATAAGATCTATCAATACGCCCTGCCGGTGGCGTACGGCGGCTCACCGTTCAATACGCTCATGCCGTGCTCGCAAGGATGCGATCCCCACGGGTTTGGTTTCAAGAGTAAAGACAGGCTCATCGTCGTCGGCGACGGTACGGCGCTCGGATCCAGCGGCCCGCACAGCGGTTGGCTCGACATCGGCCGAGTCTCCAAAACCATTGGAAGAAGGTCACCAATAGGCAGTTTACAGCTCCCTTTAGCTCCGCGTTGTACGCGCCGTCCCATAAATAAGGGCTAGATCAGCGCGATCCACTTCTTGGTAATCTCGTCCTCGGTTTTCCGTTGCTTTGCGACAGGACGAAACACGAGCTGCCCGCGGCAAGACGGGTCAGCGAACAGTCCGCCGAATTCCGGGCTTTCCGCGAGCACGGCCTCTAGCGCCCGCGCGAGCTCCTGCTGCAGCTCAACCGTCGTCTCGGTCCAGAGGCCTGGGAGTTCTTCGAGAAGTTGTGCGAACGAGCACGCGTTTCGCTGATACTCAGCCTCGCTGGCCCGCGCAGCCTTTGCCGCATCTCTCGCCTCTACGGCGCTGCGGCGTTGGGCATCCAGCTCGGCGAGGCGAACCTGTAGCTGGCTGACGTCGAGGTGCGCTTCCTCGGCGAGTTTCCAGGCCCGTTGAATCCGCTTTTCCGCGTCCGCCATACGCCGCTGGGCTTCGAGTTCGACAATGTCCCATCTCGTATTGGGCTCCTGGTTCGGTAACGGATCAGCCAACTTCGGATCGGCTCGCAGAGAGCGCAGCAGTTGCAAGAAGTCCGCTTCCAGTTGGTCGGCCCGGTGACCCGGATGAGATTTGGCTCCCGGCTCGAGCGTATGGTGTCGGCAGACGTAATATCGAGTCCGGTAGGGGCCCGCTCCCGAGCAATGGCCGCGAAGCAACTTGCCGCACGTGCAGCGCACCGCGCCCTGCAGCGGCCAATCCCACCGTTTGGGAGCGCGAGAGCGAAAATCAGTCTGTCGAGCGGCCTTCGTACGCTGCCATTGGTCTTCCGAGACGATCAAGCCGCGCAAGGTCTTGGACGTCAGAATGCTCTTGATGCTGGAGGCGCACCAACGGTACGGCTTATCGCCGCCATCGTGTCCCCGTTTTGGTGGTGCGTGTTCCCGGGCCCAGCGTGCCAATCGTGTATAGCCCCAGCGTTCCTCGGCAAGCCGAAAGATCTCGCGAACGATCCGAGCCTCAGGCTCAAACAAAATCGCCTTGCCGTCGACAAGGATAACGCCATAGGGAATGCTTCCGACGTGCTTGCCTTCGGCACGGCGCCGGGCGTGGACAGCTTTCCACTTGTCTGAGCGAGCCGCGTTTTCCATTTCCGCGGTCACGAGTTCAAAGATGGGGCGAAGAGAGTCCAAGGCCGTTTCAAGCTTGACATCGCCGTCTTGGCGGGTGTGCAGGACCACCCCGAGCTTGCGAAGCCGGGCCACTGCCGCAATACAGTCCAGTGCCTGTCGGCCCACGCGATCGATGCGGATCATCAACACGCGTTTCGGTCGGGCGGCTTTCGGTGTTCGCTCCAGTTCGTCAATGAGATTTGTAAGGATCTCGCGAGTGCCTTTGGCGCCTGAACCGACGCCGGCAAACTCTCGGCTAATCACCCAATCGTGACCGATGGCCGTTTCCCTTGCCCATTGGCGCTGGTCTTCGAGAGTCGCCTCTTGCGGCGAACTTGAGACCGCGGCGAACAACCAGACTGCGGTTGGTGCTGCCACCACGGGGTCGCTGCTCATTCGGCTGGCCACTAGTTGTATGAGAGCGGAACTAACCGCATCGTCGGCATGACCTCGATCTTTACGCCGTTGGCAACGCTTAGAACGCCGACGCCGACCCAGCTCCAGACAGCGACCGCCCGATGACCCTCAAGATCAAAGCGAATGGCTGGATCCGGAAAAACGCAGTTGGCGCGCTTGCATCGTTGGTCAGTGCGTCGACCCGCGCCGGTTCTTATTGAGATCCGTCTTTTTTCCATAGTTCCCCCTTATTGGGCGGCCTCTGGTCTAGCGAACAAGCGTTCGCCTCTGTCCGCCTTAGTCTGTCGTAGACCCCCGACGGCCGTGAAGGTTGCGACGGGCGCCCGTTTGGCTCGGTAATGGCTGAATTCGGGGCCTTATCGGCCGTCCTAGGCCCTTCGCGGATGGCCAGCGCCACGCGAGCGAGGCTCCCCACGGCTGGAGTTACGGCAATAAGGATGAGCTCGCCATCAGCGCCCTGGCGAAGTGGCGCCGTCGCTGCGGGCTTCGCGTCGTCGTTTCCTGGAGGTGTGTTTGGCGTGGGCGTTACGTGCACCAGCGGGTCTACGGGACCGTGGAAGCGTTTCGAACCGATCGTGTCCGCAAAAAGGTGGACGCCTACATTTCGGGTCGGACGAACTGAAAGTGCGTGCCTCATGGGGGGTTCCGGGGTGAGCTTGGTGCCGTCTAGGTCTGCTTGCGCGTGCTTCACCGTCATCGCGGGCGCCACGCGACCCCCTCGCTAGAGAGACGCCTCATCTGCGCGTTAGGAAGGTCGGAAAGGGGCGTTTCGGGGGCGATGCCTCATCGAGACTTAGGTGCCAGATTCGTGATCAACTGAAGCTCGGGAAGCGCTAGAATTGGCAATCTCGATCGCCGCTGCTTCGTGCATCAATCTAAGCGCTTTGGGGTTCGAACCAACCGCCTCCGCCAGGCGCAACGCGTTTTCACGCCCGATCGTATCAGCGTCCGAGGGTTGGTCGATCGAGAGCCGCTGACCGTATTCTTCGGGGAAACGGCGCTCCAGTAAGAGCAGCGCCTCTGTGGCGCCAGCACCGCCCCCGAGCGCCCGCATTGTTAGGTTGCGAACGCCCTCCGCCGTGGCGGAGCGCACTGCGAGGGCAAAGTCGGCGTAGCGCGCTATTCTCTGATCACCCTTCGCGAGCCACTCGTAAAATGTCGACTCATCGATGCCTTCCTTTTCCGCTGCGTACTTTGCTGGCACCGCAATCCGCAGCGCGGCGAGGATGCCCTCTTGCACGGCCGGCGTAAGTTTTTGCCCCCTTCCCGCTGGCCGCCCGAGGGGACCAGCGATCTTCGACCTGGCCTCGTCGCTAAGGGTGGACATGGCAAGGGCGATCGCTTCGTCCAATTTGCGTTGCGCCTCGGGGCACATGCGGGTCGTCTCGCTGGCACGCCGGTCGGCCTCGATACGACGCTGTACGTCTTCACGCGTTTTGCTGATCGGGATTCGACGGCCGTATTCGCGGGGAAAGCGCCGCTCCAGTATCATGAGCGCTTGTGCCGAGCCAGGGCCGCCGGCCAGCGCCTTAGCCGTCAAGTTACAAACGGCTTCGGCGACTGCACGACGTACCGCACGCGCAAAGGCGGCGTAGGGTGATATTCCTTTGGTGCCCTTCTCGAGCCAAGAGTAGAAAGTTCGTGCAGCAATCCCCATTATTTCGGCAGCATGATGTGGGGGGACCGAAAGCCTCGCCTCCGAGCAAATGCGGTCTTGAACTGCCCGCGTGAGGTTTTGCGAGGTTCCCACCGGCCGGCCCCTGCGACTCGGAGTCTTCTTACGCGACATGGCGGCGCTCAGCTTTGCGGCCCGTGAACGTTTCCCATCGCTGCACGGCAACATCGACATAGAGCGGATCGAGCTCGATGGCATAGCACCGACGGTCCAACAGCTCCGCCGCAATGATGGTCGAACCCGACCCACAGAACGGTTCATAAACGACCCCACCGGAGGGGCTACCGTCCTCGATGAGCTGCTGAAGCATTTCGACCGGCTTCATGGTGGGATGCAGCTTGGAGATCTTGGGCCGAGGATATTCCAAGACGTTGTTGCGCTTGAACCCGCCATAGAAGCGATGACGCTGCGGCCAGCCATAGACGGTGAACTCGGCGCGTTCCTGTTGTTCTTGTTTCGGAAATCCCATGGCGACGAGCTCGGTACGCTGATTGTAGTCCTTGCGGGAGAGTACCGGCGCGTTCTTGACCCAGATAAGATAGTCGCCCCAGGTGAGACCCACGTCGTCGAGGGCAAGGCGAAGATCATGGATGTGCAAGCTCGACATGAAAATGTAAAACGTCGCGGGATCGGCCCACGGCACAACCTGCAAAAAGCGCGCAAACCATGCGCGATAGTCCGGCTCGGCGTCGGAGGCGATATCTCGATACGTCGCGGTGCCAATGCCTCTTTTGGCGAGATAGCGGGTCTTGCCGACGTAGTCCACTCCATAAGGCGGATCCGTCAACATGAGGTCCACCCGCTCGCCGGCGCATGCAGCCGTAACGACATCCGCATCGGTGCTATCACCACAGAGCAGCCGATGCCGACCAAGCGAATAGAGGTCGCCTGGTGCTGCCGTGGCTTTGGATGGAAGAGGAGGGGCGACGTTGGGATCGCCCGCAGCTCGAGGCGCGACGCGGTCGAGCAGCTCGGCGAACCGAAGTTGAGCAAAGAGCACCTCGTCGTCACGCTGGATTGCTGCCAGTAGCGCCTCCAAGCTGTCAGTAAACGTACCGGCGAGCGCCGAGGAATTTAGCGCGACGTTGAGCGCCCGCTCCGAGCGCTCGTCGAGGTCCACGACGACAACGCTGGTTTGCTTGACCTTCTTGCTTTTGAGAATCTTCAAGCGCTGGTGTCCACCCACCACCAGGCCCGAACGCTTATTCCACACGATTGGCTGAACGTCGCCGAATCGTTCGAGGGATGTGGTGAGCGCGGCCATTGCGGCCGCGGAGATCCTGCGCGGATTATAGTGCGATGCTCGAAGCACGGCGATGTCCATCGTCACAATCTCGTGGCGGGTTATCTGAATAGGCATACGTCCGCCAGCTCGGACGCCGTCCCCCTCGCATTTTTTTGGTATCCGCCCAATGGGCGCCGCCGGATTTTTGGGGCTAACGAACTCACGCATACTCCGGCTGCTCGGAAGCTGCATTGCTGGCTTTGAGCCGGTATCGGCACGCGAAAACGCTACCCCAGCCTCGTGTTCCCGACCTTTGCTCTTCGTTTTCATTGCGAGATGTCTCCTCGAGCGAGATAAGTGTTCCGCTGGCTCCCGCGCGTGTGACACCCACCGATCTGACCTCGTAAATTCGATCGAGGTGATTCCACTCCTAATCTTCGATCGTATCGGGGACGCTGTCACCACTTGCGTAGATGCTCAGGCTCGCGTAGGTTCTTCCGGGGAAGCGGCGAGCGAATTCGACGCATGTCCGCAAAATTTAAATAATCTGCGTCTGCCGGCCTTAGGGATGGGAATTGGCGTAGAGCACGCTCGGCGTACCGAATCGTAAAGGCGCGGAACCTCGGTATCAGCGCGCTTAACGCCGCGCTGAGCAACGTTCATGAGCTAAATATCCGAGACGCGGCTGTCCTTTCAAAGGCACGCTGCATGATTCTTGACTTCGTTTAACCAGAGCCCGCATTCGTAGTCTCGTGACAAGTGTTCGGCTTATCCGTTTGCTCTGAGCTCTTAACGGTTCGTTCTGACCCCGTGAATTAACGTATCAATTGCGCCGAATTGGGATGCGAGTGCGACGAACGTCCAACCGCGGCTTTGCCGCATTCGTAGCCGCGCGACAAGTGTTCGGCCTCTCCGTTCGCTCTGAGCCCTTGACCGTTCGTTCTGACGCCCGGAATTAACGCGTTAAGTTGCGCCGAATTGGGATGCGAGCGCGACGAACGCCCAACCGCGGCTTGAGCATCCGGCGGAAGAACAACCGAACACTTGTCGCGCGAAACACTTGTTCCGATTCGCCCAGCACTGCGTCTCGCGTTGCCTCTGGAACAAGTGTTCGGCGCTATTCGTTCGCGCTGACGCTTGAGTTTAATGCGTCAAATTGCGCCGAATTGGGGGGCCAGATTAGATGTACGCGTACGCGCGCGCGCACGTGGGGTCTGCAAGTAAGGCTACACACTGCGGCCGCTGCCACTGCTCAAATCCCAACGGCGTGGGGATCTGCCAGAACCCCCAGTGCGGCGGGGAGCCGGTCTCGCGTTCGGTCGACGCGATCACTCAGCCGTCGACGCAATCTCCCGTCGTTTTTGCTCCGAGGCGTCAGTGCTTCACCACCCACGGCATCCCAAAGCTTGCCTACAACAGCTTTGACGAAGCGCATGACGTCGTTTTGGCAACCGCTGCCACCCAGAAGCGCCGCGTGCACGCCTATCGGTGCGACGAACACGGCTGGCATGTCGGCTCCAATCGCGACGTAGCGGCCTAACGTGCTCAGCATCCGCGGTGTCCGGGCGGTGTTTACCATCGACGACAACTTCGGCCGGCGGTTCGACTGGACGGCGTTCATCGTCATGGTCGGCTACGCGGCCTGCGTTGATGCGGCGGCCTGGATGATCGGCGGCCCGATCGGTGGAGTGGCCCTACTCCTCGCCATCTGGTGGTACGCGCCGTGAACTTCACCAACGGCAACGGCTTCGGTCAAACGAACGTCACCATCGTCTTCCAAGGCACGACGTACGTTCCGCAAGCCATCCCGGTCTGCGCTCAGTGCCGCACCCAAACCCTGGACAACATCGAGAACGAAGGCAAGCCCATCTGCAAGCGCTGCGCCTTCATTCTGGGCGCGCCGCGGTGGCTGGAAGCCGCCTTTACGGCCGTCGGTCGCGATCGCGCCAGGCTGCTGTACCGAGCCCTGGCCTCAGTCTTTCACCCCGATTCCGGCGGCGACGAGCGACTGATGAAAGCGCTCAACTCCGCGAAAGAACGCTTCTGCCCCTGATCGTTCGGACACCCCGGGCCCGGCGTTCTAACGCGCTGTCGTAGCGGCGTCCAATGGCCGAAGAGTCCCTATCAGAACGCGAGCTGGGCGGTGGCGAGAAGGTCGCGTTTGCCCGCACCGTTGAGCTGCCACCGTACGAGCCCGACCTCAAAGCGTACGAAGTCGATCCCGCCAACGATCCGTATCGGCGCTTCACCGAGGCGATCGAGGCTGGCGCGACGATCGAGCTTTCGTTGCCGACCATCGACGGCCGGCGGGAGTATCTCGAACTCAACAGCCTGGAGTCTAAAGCCTCGACCCGTAAGCCAGCAGGCATCCTAAGACGGATCTCGGCCAGCGAAGGCGGCGTAGCCGGCTGGGTCGCGTCCCGGTGCGAGCGGCGAACGCGATCCAGCCACAACCGGCGAGCAGCGCCGCAGCCGCGCCCACGGTTAGGGCAGTACTCTTAAAATCTAAGCCGCTCATCAGCTTTGATCCTCGCTTAGCGATTCACGAGGCCCGGCATCGTTTCGGCTTAGCCGGGCATAGCCCCTTAGGCAACCTTCTAAGACAGCATCAAATAATTTGGGACATCTAAAGACGGAACAACGTGCTAGGAGTCGGAACGCCGCCCTTGGAACGACGGCTCGCATCCCTTTCTTACATGAGTGGACCTGCTCGCTACGTCAGGAGAGGAACTATGGTTAGCAAGCCGCTGATCGCCGCCGCTTCGCTGGCCCTGCTCGTTTCGGCCGGGTGTTCGCCTGCCGCTACCGGGCTCGGCGGAAGCCCCGCGACGGGAGGAGGCCTTTCGACCCCGGCCGACCGCATGCACGGGCTTCTTCCGCAGACAAAACGCGGCACCGGTCCGAGCGGATACATCTCCCACGTTATCGTCATCATTCAAGAGAATCGTAGCTTCGAAAACTTCTTCGCCGGCTATCCCAACGCAAATGCGCCGATGTTTGGATGCGTCGACCCGACCGTTCACCAAAAGCACCTGCAGGCGCCGCCGAAGCGATTTCGGTCGGGGTCGGGCTCTGGGTGCCCAACCACCGACATAACGGTCCCGCTTACAGAGACGACGTTTGCGAAGAATGCCGATATTGCGCACGATTGGAACTCGTCCATGACCGAATGGAACAAAGGACACATGGACGGCTTCGGGGCCTACGGTCTCAAGCACGGGCAATATACTGCCTATGAATATATGAACCACGCTCAAATCCAACCGTACTGGGACATGGCCAACCAATACGTGCTCTCGGATGCGATGTTTCCGACCGAGTTCGGTGGCAGCTTTACCGGACACCTTACCCTCGTAGCCGGCACGGACGATCTCAATCCCGGTAGGGCGGAGGTAGACTTCCCGAACGGCCTCTACGACGACTGCGACTCGCCACCGGGCACCAAGAGTTCGTACGTGGACACCAATCGCAAAGTCCATCGCTTTACGGGGCCCTTTCCGTGCTTCACGCAGTGGAACACGATTGCCAATCCTCTAGACATCGCCGGCGTGCCGTGGAAGTACTACGCTTCGAAACAGCTCGATGCCGGTTTCTGGGAACCATTCGAGGCGATGTCGTACGTGCGCTACGGTCCGGACTGGAACAACATCATCGCTCCCCAGACGCGCTTCCTCACCGATGCCGCCAACGGAAATCTCGCCTCCGTTAACTGGGTCTCCCCGAGCCACGACGACTCCGACCATCCTTCGTATCATCAAGATACGGGGCCGTCATGGGTGGCCTCGGTGGTCAATGCCGTCGGCGAAAGCTCGTATTGGAACACGTCGGCCATCATCGTCCTTTGGGACGACTGGGGAGGCTTTTTCGACAACGCGCCGCCGCCGTATGCCGACTTCCGCGGACTCGGCATACGCGTGCCGTGCCTCATCATCTCGCCCTACGCGAAGCAAGGCTATGTAAGTCACACGCAGCTAGAGTTCGCCAGCGTGCTGAAGTTCATCGAAGAAACTTACGGTCTCGGGTCGATCGGACCGGGTTCGCAAGGCTACAGCGACCAGCGGGCCAACGACTTAAACGACGCCTTTGACTTCACCCAAAGCCCGCGGCAGTTCGTACCGATCGGATCGAAATATCCCAAGGAGCACTTCCTCCATGAGCCACCCTCAAACGAACCGGTAGATACCGAATAAGACCTGAAAACTCTATGCCCGCCGATAAGGAAGCTGATATGCGTCTCGCGATTTTCGGGTTACTTGGATTAAGCGTTTCGATAGGGACTACTGCGTGTTCAAGCCCAGTAGAGTCGCCCACGCCCAATGGGTCAGTGGCAATCATATCCTCGCAGCATCCTGGAGCGCGTTCCTGGAAGGCGCGAACGAAGCCGCCATCAACTTATCAACTTTTTTATAAGTTTGTCGGGACCTCGAATCAAGCCGTTCACCCGCACAACGAGCTATTTGTGGGACCGACAGGTGGCCTCTATGGTGTGACGACTTTAGTGCAGGGCAGTAGCTGCGGGGGTTGCGCAGGAATCTTTAAGATAAATCAATCTGCCTCCAAACAAGATCTTTATCACTTTGGATTTGTTGGGGGGTATACCATATACTCCTACGGAGTTGTGCGCGATTCTTCCGGCGCGCTGTATGGAACGACTTTAACTGGAGGAAGTGGCAGCTGTGCTGGAGGTCATGGTTGCGGAACGGTATACAAACTCACCGCCTCGAGTGCTAGCGGATCCTGGCTATTAACAATCCTGTATTCCTTCGGCGGGGGGACCGACGGTATATCTCCCGCTGGGACGCCATTACTCATCAGCAATACTCTATATGGCGTCACAGAAGGCGGGGGAGGCGGGTCCGGTTCCGGAGGACCCGGCACGATTTATAAGGTTAACACAGATGGGTCTGGATACGCCGTCCTTCACAGTTTCTCAGGAGGTGTGAATTCGTCGCCTAAGGGTCCGCTTGTAGGCGACGCTTCTGGCGTCCTCTATGGAACGACCTTTAGCGGCAGCGGAAACTCTTGCAATTGCGGGGCTGTTTTTAGCATACGAACAGACGGTTCACATTTTTCGATCTTGCACAAATTCACGGGGGGTTCGAGCGACGGCGCTAATCCATTTTCTGGTGTAATTCTCGTCAATGGAAATATTTATGGAACGACCCCTAACGGTGGGCCGGGTTGCGGAGGTCAGGGTTGTGGCGTCTTATACAAGATCGCTTCGAGCGGCTCAGGCTACACAGAAAGCGTCGTCTACGATTTCCAGCCTACCCCAATTGGCTATGGCCCAGGGCCTCTTCGCCCGGCCTCTGATCTTAGCGGTAATATCTTCGGGACAACCGAATTTGGAGGATATTGCAGTTATAATAGCTCGGGGTGTGGTACCGTCTACGAGATAAGTTCGTCAGGGACGTACACAGATATTCATGACTTTCAGGGCCCACCCCACGACGGCTATAATCCTTTAGGTGGCGTCGCTTTCGATGCCGGCAACGGCCGGCTTTATGGGACTACCGCCGGCGGGGGCAATAATGTAGGACCAAGCGGATGCGCCAGCGGATGCGGGACGGTGTATTATGTAACACCCTAGCTCTAGCAGGCTTATGAAAAAGCCATCCCGGTGACGTCGCCCCAGGTTGCGGCCCTCGGGGTCCGGAGCACCAACGAGGAGAGCATCGCGCGGCAGCAGCGTCGCGATCGCCGCGATTCGTCGTCCTCGGCGCGGCGCCGGAGTATATTGATCGCGCAGTCATCCGAAACACATCGGGGAGACTGCGAAGGGAAATGGCCGCTCGGCGTGCCTCCACCACGAGCCACGACGGTGAGTTCGGTAACGCCGGTTGGGACTTTGAAGTGTTGAGCAGCGCCCGTGTACTTGAACGTTTGGCTTCCGCTTGGCGCAGCGTTTCGCAAAACAACGGTGGGCGCAACCGCCTGATATATGGCAGTCGACCACATCGGCAGTCTGCTGTCTCAGATCTACCTCAACATTACCACTAGAGGTACGGTGGAACGTTGCTTTGCTATTCGATCCGGTTCGTGTCGTGCCACTCAAGTTTCCGTTCGACCCGCCGCTTGCAATAACGAACCGGTAGTTTGGCTGGAAACTTCCGACACACGCTTGGTCCGGAGGACCGAAAAGTATGCAAGAGTCTCCTGTGGCGACGGTATAGGTCCCGTTATCGCCGCTACTCAATGTAATGCCAGTCCCCGGGCATGAGACCGCTGGTTTGAGAGGGGATGCGTGGCCAGAGAGCTGAGTTGGCACCGAGCTGCCGCGAGAAGGCGCGTCGTTGGAGCCCTTATCGGCCTTCAGAATCCGGGCGGGAAGAGTTCGAAGCGGATAATCGCATGTACCATCGAGATTGTTTTGGCAATATCAATCTCCAGAACAGAAGTAGTTGATACCCAAGTCAATGTTTGGGCCTATGCTGCTTCCAGGGTTGTATCCTTGAATCTCAAAACTCGTGGCGGTTTGCATGTTGACCATAAGGATCAGTTTGTAGGATGAGGAGGAACTCAACGCGCAACCATAGCCACCATTGGCAAAAACCGCAGCGCCCGATAACGAGATAGTCGCATTGGTTAGCGAACACCACGAGTTTGCTGCACAGCCGCTAGCGCCGGTCGTTATGAGCAGACTCGTACCGGGCGGATTCTTGACCATATGGAAGCTGCTGCCGCAGGCATTACCACTTCTACCATAGCACGGCGCTACCGGGCCTGGCGTAGAGATTGTCGTTTTTGCGGCCATCAGCGGCGCGTTGCAGGTAAGCACATCGGTCGTCGTCGCACCGTAGTCGCACCTGACATAATCAGCCGCGCTTCCCATGCGCAACTCTCCAGTTCCAGTGCCTGTATATGAGACAAGCGATCCACCAGCAGCGGTCGGCGAAGGGTAGGGATTAGGCGCCGTTCCGGCTCCAGCAATCACTGAGGCTCCCGCAACGATGTCGTTATTGATGCCGAGGTTTCCCTTTGCATCGGCCGCCAGGAAGTGGTTCTCGGTAACCGGCGGCCCATAATCAACAAGTATCGCAACGCTGTAAATTGTATTCGAAATACCTGCCACGGTATGGTCGTCTGCGCCACCCTGATGCGTAAACGAAACTGAATTATAGTCAGACCCAAACACCCAGACATGATGTGATGGGACGCCGCGAATACCGTAGCATACGAAATTACACAGTCCGGACATGTACATGTCAAAACCCGGCTTATGCTGGAATCCACCGTTACCGGTATTATAAATATTTCCCACGGCGAACGCACCGTCAATTGCGGCATAAGCGCTGGGAATGGGAGATGGCCATGGATCTGGCCATGGAGACGGCGCAGGAGTATACCACGGTATGTTGCTCGCGGCAGCCTGAGCGACAAGTACGCTTTCCGGAGCACCTTTAGGGTCTGCGACGGTTGGCGGGCTAAGCGCAACGATGAATGTACCGATTAGCAGCAGAAGCGCTAGTCTTCTTTGCATTAGCTTGTTCCCCTAAAATTCAGCAGCGACATCTACCGCAGTCTACGTTCCGGAACAAGCGTAGCTGATGCCGAGCGGGACGTTTGCGCCTATGCTGCTTCCAGGGTTGTATGCTTGAATCGTGAACTGGTTAGACAGTTGCCCGTTAACCATCAGGCCCAGTTTGTAAGTTGATGAAGAACTCAACGTACAGGCATAGTTGCCATCGCTAAAAACCGCAGCGCCCGATAACGAGATAGTCGCATTGGTCAGCGATGAACACCACGAGTTTGCTGCACAGCCGCTCGTGCCGGTCGTTATGCCGAAAGTGCCACTAGCCGCTGCCTTGACCGTATGGAAGGTGCTGCCACATGCATTACCACTGCCATCATAGCAAGGCGCTACCGGGCCCGGCGCAGAGGTTGTCGTTTTTGCGGCCATCAGCGGCGCATTGCAGGTAAGCACATCGGTGGTCGTCGCACCGTAGTCGCACCTGACATAATCGGCCGCGCTTCCCATGCGCAACTCTCCAGTTCCAGTGCCTGTATATGAGACAAGCGACCCACCAGCAGTGGTCGGCGAAGGGTAGGGATTAGGCGCCGTTCCGGCACCAGCAATAACTGAAGCGCCCGCGACGATGTCGTTATAGATGCCGAGGTTTCCTTTGCCGCTTACGGAAACGAAGTAACCGCTATTTACTGGCGAGGGCTGGGCGTTCACCGTAACGCCGAAGACATTATTGACGATGGAACCAGGGCAATGGCCAGTGCAATCGTCTGGGGCGCCGATCTCGGTAAAGGCGGTACTGTTGAAGTCATTACCATACACGAAGACATTCGTTGACGCAGTTCCTGGCTTTCCAAAACAAATGAAGTTGCATTTGTTCGTGATGTAGGTATCAAACCCAGAATTGGACCCCGTTCCACCGCTTCCGGTGTTGTAGACAATTCCTGCGGCGAAGGCCCCGTCAATTGCCGCGTAAGCGCTGGGAATCGGAGCGGGCCACGGATCTGGCCACGGAGAAGCCGGAGGCGGCGTATACCACGGGATGTAGTTCGGGACAAGCTGAGCGACAAGTACGCTTTCAGGAGCGCCACTAGGGGCTGCGAAGGTCCGCGGGCTAAGCCCCAGGATGGAGATCAGGCTTAGGAGCAAGATCGTTAGTCCTTTTAGCATGGACAACTCCTTTGGGGACTCAAGGGCTTGCAGGCCCAGCGCTTCTAAGGCTAGATTGACCAGTTAGCGGTTGCCTCCTTTTTGAGTCAAGTAGCTTTACACCATCGATGCCTCGGTCACGAATCGCGCCTCAGACAAGAGATCGTGCATGACCGAACGGTCAACGGCCCCCACGAACTGTTAGTAGCTAGGAGGCAGGCCGCGGAGTCTACATAGGGCGAACTTGGGATCAGCTCAGGGGACCAACCCGACGCGTAGCGCCCCAATCGCTGCGCCGGAACCAAGGCGAGAAGTCGCGAACCTTATTTGCCCCTCGTCCGTTCTGCTTCAGGGAGACATCGCTCATGGAATACTTGGGTCGCTCCGCGCTTACGATGTGCGCGGCTGCGCTCTTTGCCGGGCTGCGGCCGATCGGCGTCGCCGCCGATCGGCGCGCCCGAAACGGAATCATTATTTCATGGCAATCGCAATAGGTAAGCAAATGAAGAATCTTTTTGGTTATATCGTCGTCGCGGCGCTGCTCACGGGATGCGGCCCGAGTCACGACAACGGCTTGGTGCCGATAGCAAGTGCCGATGGCCCTCTGAGGCATCACAAAAACTTTCGCTTCACCGGCAAGAAGCAACTTTTCAAAGTGCCGGCCGGAGTGACGACGCTTCAGGTCGACGTTCACGGCGGTAATGGAGCAGGCAAGGTCCGCGCTTGCGGCGGGCGCGTTATTGCAACTATCCAAGTGAAGCCGAACGAACGGCTCGCTGTGTACGTCGGCAGCAACGGCCATGGCGCTGTCGGGGGCTATAACGGCGGCGGCTCGGGAGAGACGTATTCAAGCTTCGCAAGCTACGGCGGCGGCGGAGCGAGCGACATTCGCGAAGGTGGCGGCAAGTTGCGGGATCGCATCGTCGTCGCGGGGGGCGGTGGCGGCCAAGGCGGCTTTGATAACGCCATAAAAGGCCAACACTACGGCGAAGGCGGCAGCGGTGGCGGCAGCACTGGGGCTAGCGGCCAAGATGGCTTTCAGAACATTTCCCCCAAGGGCAACGACTGCAAGGGCGGCGGCACTGTGGGTAGCGGCGAAACCCGTTATGACACGAGCAGCTACGGTTATTACGGCCGCGGTGGCAGCGGCGGCACGCAGGCCAGCGGCGGAAGCGGGGGGCAGGGCGGCGAGGGCCATTCCGGCTCGGGGCAGCCTGGCGGCGACGGTTCGCTCGGACAGGGCGGTTCCGGCGGTTATGCCACGACGTATGGCGACGGTGGGGGAGGCGGCGGCGGTTATTACGGCGGCGGAGGCGGTGGCGGTGCTGGCGTGGGCTATGGTGGTTACTCGGGCGGCGGCGGCGGCGGAGGCGGCGGATCCTCGTACGTTGAGCCCAGCGCGTCATACGTACAAAACTGGCAGGGATGGAAGCTGCCGTACGGCATCGTCGTGGTTAGCTGGTGACGGTATGAAAACTTCAAGCGCTCCACCGTTACGCGCTGGGCCTTTGCGTATCCACTGCACTATTTGCAAAACTGCGCCGGACCGCAGGCACCTAGCACGCCCCCGCCCGCGTCGCGTCGTTGCGCTGGGCTTTGCGAGGGCGTCGTAGGCACATTGCGCATTGCGGGCATTGTAGCAACGCTACCGATCGGTTAAGCCGCTACGATCGCCAAGCCCGCTAGGCGCCGTGGTCAGGCTGGGAGGGGGCTTACAATTAGCGGGTTATCCCCGCGTGACGGTTACCGTGCTTTGCGCACAACGCAGTACCTCGTCGCAAAGGTCAAAACCGGATGTTTGCAGGGCCTTATTGTAGATGGGATGAGAGAAGGCCAACCCCTACCACGAACCATAGTCGGTCCTTTTTACGCACTCGGGGTGCAATGAAGAAAGCGAGGATCGCGAGGAGGGTGTCCCCTTCCGACCTTGAGGAGACGCCATCACGGGGGCCTGAGCGGCACCACTGTTATACTGCCCTTGTGCATCCCCTAGTGGTCGCGCCAGTTTGCCGCGTATTAAACATGACTTTTTCTGGGGGTGGAATCTTGCCACCGCTGATCGTCATTATCGGCAAATAGCGAGGAGCTTATTTAGGAAGGCTTCGGAGTACGCACGGGCCCGTAGGCGTCTAACTACGGGCTCTTGCATTTGAGGGGCGCTCAGGGTTTCTTGCCGCCGTTTGGGCAGCTCATCTTTCGTCGTGACCGCCTTGGGAGTGCACAGGAAAGCGAACGGGACGAACCTCCAAACCGAGGGGTATCATAAACACTTTTGGAGCCCAAAGGTAAACAAATATTCCCCTCAATAGGGGAAGAAAGCGCTCTGAAAACGTATAACGTGTTACACACGTTATACATAGAAATCCTCAATAATCCACAGAATTCACAGTTGAAAACCGAGAAATAAGAACACCGCGTCCCGCGCCGTTGGGATCCAATCGCTGGCGCGAGATCGCGGTGCCTGGTCACTCCGAGGTCCAACGGGTTGGATAGCCCTCCCTCGGAGAGGTCGAGAATAGTCGCCTAAACGGTAGGCGCCCCACCCTCGGGGACTCTGCGGCCCGCGTTTCGAGCGCGGGCCGTTCTCTTTGCCCCTCAACCATGAAACGTTGTTCGCGGAGCGTCGTTTTCCTCGCAGAATCACTAAGAAGCCGTAGCAGCAGTAGAGCGGTGGAATCTGGGGAGAAGCCACCGTTGGTCAATATCTACAGGGGTTTTTGGCATGGGCGCGTCTGTGCATCAGGCCGCTTTTGCTATCCCGTAGACTCACATATTTACGCGCCACACGCTAAGAGGCGCCCACGCTAACGCAGACATCCCTTTTTATTCAGCCTATACTCCGTGCAACTTCTGAAGTAAAGCGGCGATGGCCGCGAACGCGGGCAAAGACGCCAGCTTTAGAAGTGCGACTTTCCGTAGGTACAGACTGATTCGTACCTCGACCTTGGTACCTTCGAGGCGGCTTTTTTTGTGGGCCATGTTAAGTAAGCTCCCGAATCGGGAGGCGCCAGGCATACCTGGCTACTTGTAACACTCGGGAGTAAGTATTGACATACCCATAAGCAAAACCCGCGGCAATTGTTGGCTGCAGGCTTTGCTCGGGTCCGCTCTGAGGTAAGAGGTTGTCTGGCTTATCCGACCGCGGCGCCGGCGCCGGGGGCGTGGGCAACGTAGTCAGCGAGCCCTTCGACGTAACGCTCGCGGTCGCGCTCCGCCATTCGGTCAATCGTCGGCCGGTTGTTCTCGACGGCGGCTTCGAAGATCGCGGCTTCTTCCTCAAAAGTCGTTACGCTGGTTCATCCTTTGCACGGAAAGGGGCTTTGACTTGTAGCCGGCTTTTCGTGACTGGCCGGCATGAACGCTTCGCTCCTCGCCCTTGCACCGTCATAGAGCTATCAAATTTGTTGACAGCGCATCTCCAGAAGTGACCTCGGCAACGGGTAAACCGAACGAAGAGCGCAGCAGTTGAGTAATGACAAGCGCGGCCACGACGGCTCCGACAAAAGGCACGGCAACAGCAGCTTCGGCGACACCGTAAATGCCGCAGGTAGCGTCCGCTGATGCACCTTCCCGCAGCTCCTTGTACGAATTCAACCCGACTAGGCGGTTCACGTCAGTTATGTAGCCGTAATCTTCGAAAAGATCGCACATCGCTGCAGCATCCGTTACACAATAAACCGAAAATGATGAAAACGTCGTCGCGGTTTCACCGACGCCACCATCCACGATGAACCTGGCGTTCGTCCGCGCCAGGGCCCTCCTTGCAGCGACGTTATCAAAGCCAGAAAGGATCGACGCTGGCAATTCTGCTGAAGGGATCTCTTGAATAGCGCGATCATCGGCATCGATCCGAAAGCCGAAGTTCTTCAACTGTTCCCTCGCGACGTCCACTTTACTTCTCTCCAGGTCAGCCTGTCGTACAAAGAGTTGCGACGAGTGGTTCGCAAAGTCGACTTTTTGATTATCAATAATGCGCAATGTCGGCCGCAAGCCCGGAGTCATCGCTAAAACCCAGGCGTACGCGTTGCCAAGATGTCCAAATCCGGCGATCGCCAACTCCCTTATCGCACTGCCCAAGTCTTCGGGAACCTTGCGACGCTCTTCTTGATCGAATAGCTTCAACCACCGCTCACGAGGCCGCACCTCGATTTTCTCCATGATAATCGTGCGGAAGATCTCGCCCATAGCGATAGCCGTAGCGGCAACAACTCCAGGAACAAAGTGATCCTCAACAATGGAGTGACCTGCAGCACACCCAAAGCTGCCACTCGTTGCTTGAATGCCAATTACAAATCCCCGCGCTGGCTTAGCGTCCCTTCCGATAAGGAGCGTCGCCGATGCCTCCACCGATCCCAAGTGTCCGCCGAGTTCTTCAATTACAGAACGTAGCGTGGATCGCGGCTGTGCCGCTAATCCAGCGTCCGCGGGCAAATTGACGTAAACGCCGGCACGGCAAAAGCGCGTTCCCAGCGCGACGGCGGTCAAAATCGAAGCTTGCCCCGCTGGACTCGTACATTGCGATAAGCCTACGTCGATTTGCAGGGCGAGGTTCCCTAATAATATTGCGCGCCGCTGCGATGAGACGTTGCTATTCAGTAGCAGGAGCTCCGTCCGATCGAACGTCGAGTGCAACACCGGTGTATTTCGAAGACCGAGAAAGCTCGCGATTTGGTTCCGTGGAATGGATCGCCAATCTCCCGAGGGCAGGAGTGTATGAGCGGCGATTTGCTCTAAGGTGGCGTACCGACCGCTATACGGTAAGATCACACCCGTGTGGCCAGCTACTGCCATCACCGGGTGTGCCGCATCGGTCGGACTTAGGAACGCCGTCGAAGGGTGGACGTGGATGTCGCCAACAATCTCCAGCCCTTGCTTTTCGCAGAGGTCATAAACGGCACCGATCTTGGTTGTGTCGAAGGTGATCGCGCTTGGGTGATATGCATTTGGATCGACATCGTCGAAATATATCGCTCGTTCCACCGTGCGCACAGTACCCGAGGTCGACCCGAGTAGAAAGGCTCCCGACTCGGTCTTCCCCCGCCCGCTTCGCGTGTAGAGTTCGCTCGCGATTTGGGCGAAAGCGTATGCCGACCGGAAGGTAAGTGATGTTGTTTCTCCCATCCTACGCAACTACGCAAAAATACGCTATTTTCAATAGTCCGTAGACGACAGACAAGTAGCGCGCGATTCCGATCTCCGGCTGCCAGTTAGTGTTCGGGAACGTGGTAGCCCATTCGGGATGGCCAGGGCCCGGCATTAATGCGCTGCGATCGCAGGCAATATAGAGACCGTTTCCCCCGGCCCAATCCACCCGGAAGGCTTTGTTATCTTCTTGTAAAATCGGCCAGCGTGCGTCCGGCAGCCTGACGTTGTGCTCGATATCCCAAAAGACGCCCTGGGGAGCGGTGTTCGGATAGCCGCTGAGATCAAGGCGCAGGCCGATCCAAACCGGTTCGGGTTGCCCCGTCGCAACTGAGATCGTGACGATCGGGAAGTCGATGCACGCGCTCCTCCACCTGCCGTTAACAAAACCTCGCCGAAACGGCATCTCGCTGAGATGCTTTATAAGCACCTCAGCGGCGGTGGCGCCGGCATTCTGCTCCGCGCGAACCAGGTCAACGCGCAACGAGCATGGCTCTTTTGTAACGATCTCACCAAGCAGAAGATCGTTGTCGAGATACTCGCTCACATCAGACAGCTTTAGACGGTATTGTCCACGTTGGGCTGGTATGATCTCGAACTCGCGCTCTGCCCATGAAAGCACGCGGCCGATGGTAGCGCTAGCAGAAAACTTGTGCGCCTTAGGGGAATGCCCCGCGAATCGCACATCGACGTCAATTTCGCGGCACTTGTGCTTGTGTACGTAGAGGTGGTCGCCCTCGCGCACGGCCACTGCCAGCACGATGTTGAGGTCAATTTCCTCGTCGGCATCGCGCAGTTGTAACGCCAGGTCCGCAGTAACCACCCTTGACTCTTCGAGAAGCCGAGCAAGTAGGTCGGACCCTCGCTCGGCGGGTCCAATGTCGACGATTTGGGGCACGGGGTCGAGCCCATGAACAACGATGCGGAATCGCCCCGCGGTTTCGCCTGCTGGGCCTTCGACGCCAGCGTTCTGACCATCCGATGTCCGTTCCGACATACACGCCTCCTTTCAAAAGGGCCGAAGAATAACAGTCTTCGCGAACGCAGCGCCACGGGGGTCACATACAGAGCTTTGGCATGTGCGTTGACAGCAGCAACAACCTCTACTTCACGAACAACGAAGGTTTCAGCGTTTTCAAGTACGCAGCCGGAGCATCAGAACCCAGCGGCGTTTACATGTTAGGGCAGCAGCTACCCGTGGGATGTTCGATCGACCCAACTACTGGAAACCTCGCGGTGAGTTCCGGCCACGGCAGTAAACGGCAATACGGTGCCGTCACGATTTGCAGCAGCACAACGCACTGTAAGAACGCTCAACACCCCGGCAGCCTCGTGACGCCGTACTTTGTCGCCTACACTGACTCCGGAGATCTCTACGTAAATGGATTTACGGCGCTCGACTTCGGTATGGCGTATCTGCCGAAAGGCTCGAGTACTTGGCAGTCGGTAAACTATTCGGGCCCGAAGGGCGCGCCCGGTGGATTGCAGTGGGATGGGACTCACTTGGTGATGTCGTTGCAGACCGACTACCCTCAAACACTATACACTTGCAACGCGTCTGGAGCGAACGTCGACTGCGGCCAGGGAGCCGTTCAACTGCTCGGTGTTCAACAAGTCTTGCAGTTCTTTATCCTAAAGAACAACAAGACTGTCGTCGCGGCAGACGTTTACGGTGACGCAGTTCACACCTGGGCACTCCCGGCTGGAGGGCAACCTAAACGGAGCATTGTTCCAGCCGAAATCTACTCCCTGTTGGTAGGTACTGCGGTTGTCTCCGCAACAAAGTAACGCCTCGATTCGTGGCGTCCCCTTCCAGTAAACCTTCGACGGATGGCGAGTTTGTCTAAGGTGGTTCACGCAGGCCGCTTGCACGGCGCAAGCATTGAGCAGCGTCCCGGCTAACTCCTGAGCCACGCTCGCCGGACTTCTCGCGCCGTGACCACCGGGTCGCGGCGAAGGCTTGGTCGCCGCCGCGGCGATGTCGGAGCCCTTAAGGATGGCGTTGATCTGTGCTTCGGTGGAGCGACTTTTCGTCACGTGGTGCTCCTTAGGCCGTAGCCCCGGAACTCACAGTTTCAATTTGAGCCGTTTTGGCCGCCTCAGTTCAGTGCGGCACCTGCTAGAAATGCATCGTACATGCCGCGGCGCTTCGGAAGCTCAAACACTACCCGCGTGAGGTGCTCGCGGCTAACAGTATGGTGTCGCGACCCAAACCCTCGATCCAGACATAACGCGAGCTTTGCTGTCGCCGGGCATTATTCGCTGAGGTAGCCACCCGCGATAACCCCGAGCCCAATCTCGCCGCCGACTTCCACTGTCGGATCGTTGAAGGATCGTCGACATCGAGAGGCGATCTCGAGTTCAAAAAGGCGGTGCGCGATTACGCACTTGCCGCGCGGTCTCGATCGCGTTGGCCCGTTCCTGATGCGGTGAAGCATTGCGCCGTTACGATCGTGCTTTGGAATACGCGCCACGACTGCTTGGCCGCGGAGAAGCTGACGCTGGACGGTATGCAGGGCGTCATCTATGCCAACGACCGGGTCGCGCACCTACGGATTAACGATATCGGCTCGGACGCCGGCAAGCCGCGCGTCGAGGTTACTGTGGAGTCACTCCGAGCATGCTGAGAGCCCCGCTAAAAATGAGGCCCTCACCCTTTCCAGCTGGATGGCTCGATTTGCAGCAACGGGCCTCAGCCACGTCGAAGCCCATAACTAGCTGTGGCTAGATCAAAGATCGAGTGGACGACTGACACGTGGAACCCAGTAACCGGCTGCACTAAAGTGAGCCCGGGATGTGAACATTGCTACGCCGAGACATTTGCGGAACGTTGGCGTGGCACGCCAGGCCACGTCTATGAGAATGGCTTCGATTTGCAATTACGACCGGAAAGGTTAAGGCAGCCTCTAACTTGGGTGAAACCGAGGCTGGTTTTCGTCAACTCGATGAGCGACTTGTTCCATGCGGCTATTCCGGACGAATACATCGTTGAGGTGTTTTCAGTTATGCGTGCCGCTAGCTGGCACCGTTTCCAAGTGTTAACGAAGCGAGCCGAGCGGTTACGCCGTCTAACGCGAAAGTATGGAGTGAGCGATAACGTTTGGCTAGGCGTAAGTGTTGAATCACCAGAGTACTATTGGCGTATTCGCCTTTTACAAGACGCGCCGGTACGAACTAAGTTCCTCTCCTGCGAGCCATTACTCTCGCCGCTTCAATCATTACCGCTAGACGGAATCTCATGGGTGATAGTGGGCGGCGAAAGCGGCCCTGGCGCGAGGCTGATGCGACCAGAGTGGGTCAGAGAAATCCGGGACGACTGCAATGCGCGCGGTGTGCCGTTCTTTTTTAAGCAGTGGGGCGGGGTTCGGAAGCAGATTACAGGCCGCGTACTCGATGGCCGCACTTGGGACGAGATGCCAGAACCTTTATCGGCTTAGAGTGGCGAAACAAGATCATTCACGTTGGCCGATCGAGCCACACACTCTGGCAAAGCACGCGATCCTTCGGCGCTACCTTGGGCGCTGGTTCCCAATTATGGCTAAGCGCAACGCCAGGATCATCTATGTGGACGGTTTTGCTGGCCCGGGACGCTACGTGGAAGGGGAGGACGGGTCACCAATCATCGCATTGCGAATAGCTCGCGATTTCCTAGCGTCTGGTGTCCTGCGTCCACAACAGTTGACGGCGATCTTCGTCGAGCAAAAGACTGGCCGGCATCGTCTACTATCGGAAGAAGTAAGGGCCCTTAATGTAGCGGACCCCGCTTATTCGGGCATAACATGCTTCGTCGAGAAGTCCGATTATGCGAGCACGATGGCACGCATTTGGAGCATCCTGGATGCGGGTAAGGCTCATATTGCGCCGACGTTCGCTCTTATCGATCCGACCGGCATCAAGGGCGTTCGCTACCATGACACGGCGAAGCTGCTATCGTATCCCAAAACGGAAGTGCTCGTAAATCTGATGTACGAGGAAACGAATAGATTTAGAGGTGGACCGGAGTTTGAACCTCATCTCGATCGGTTTTTTGGCCATCAAGACTGGCGCGTGCTACGCGACATTGAAAATTCTGGAGAGCGCCGCCGCAGGACCGTTGAGATATTTCGCGACCGCTTGCTCGAGGCGGGAGCGAAGTACGTCCTTTCCTTTGAGATGAAAAACGCGTCCAACGCCACCGATTACTTTCTTTTCTTCGCTACCAAGAGTGCAACGGGACTTGCGGCAATGAAGTGGGCAATGTGGCAGGTTGATAAATCCGGGCAGTTTTCGTTTAGCGACTACACGTATGCGAAAGGCCCGATGCTGGTGCAGCCGAGTCCTGACTACGACGCGTTGCGGCGCCAGCTCGCGCAGCATTTTGGCGGCCGACGGTCGGTTCCAATGGAAGAGATCGAGCTGTATGTGCTCGCGGAAACTTCGTTTTACTACTATAAGCGCGAGGCCCTGAAGCCCATGGAAGATCAAGGTCTGCTATCGATCGATACGTCCCAATATCCATTGAGGAAAAAGGGCACCTTTCCCGACCGGATTTCGGTGGACTTCGCTACCGAGGTCCGAGCGTGATCAGGCGCGACATGGCGGCTCCATGGCCGTTACGTCTAGCCAAAGTCGCGCCGCTTACCGAGCTGCCCGCCATTCACGCGAGCTTTCGCAAAAAATTCGGCATTCCGCCCAAAGGCAAGCCGCCCGCCGGCGGATGGGCCGATTGCGATTACGGCTATCCGCTGCCGCCCTCCGATCACCCGCAGGCGTACAAGTTCGCGCGCGCCGTGGTCAGGCGTGCGCACCAGAACACGAAGTTCGATCCGGCGCAGCTGGCAAAACACGAGTACATTCCCGTGGCGCCCGACGGCAGCTGGGAGCAGATCCGCGGGCTCGTTCAGCGTGCCGCGCAGCGCAGCGACTTTTTCGGCGGCCCGGCCAACGACGACCCGAAAGCCGACGACGCCGACACCGTGCGCAGCTACGACATTCAAGTCTGGGGCAGCTTCCCGTCCGAGAATCGCGTCGTCATCTACAACGACAAAACCGGCGGTGCGTAGATCTTCCGAAAAACTCACTAGACTGATCTCGCGGGGGCCAGGCGAATCTGTCGATAACGCCCTAAAGAGGTTGGGCTCGGTACAGGCGCCCAATATTTTCCCGTCCGATGAAAGCTAGGGGAACTTCGGACGCGGCATCCTTCGAGATAGATTTACTCGGTTGCGTCTCGAGGGGTGCCGCTCTACCTACTCGATGCGGCCTCTTCGATTCTGAACGCATCAGCCCGGGGTTCGGCCCCCATAGACAAGAGCGGCTCACCCTCGTAGCCACAGCTCGCGAGATCTTCATTTCCTTCTAGCGAGAAGTCGCCGGGGATAAGCTCCAGCGTGAACTTGCGGCCGCAGAGACGGCATCGCGCCGCGACGCGAGTGACGACGTCGAAGACGATCGCCTCGTCCTTATAGTTCGTCGTCATGATAATGGGCGGCAGATAACCACACGGACAAACGTCCTGCGAATACTTCATCGCATTTTAGCTCCTATGGCACGCCAAAAACGCTCGCGAAAAGACGAAGCTGGAGGGTTGCCGCGAACTCCTCCAGCTTCTTTTGTGCTCCGCTTCCTGAAACGGATTTTTGGTTCTCCTTAGGCGTCGTTCTGGTCCGCTAATACCCTATACGTGAGCCGTTGACGCGCCCTCGCATAAACTGTGTGGGAAACTGTGTGGCAAACTGCCGTTGGGCGCATCGGTGGCCCGTATCCCCTATCCAGGAGCCACCGACGTCAGCAGGTTTTCATTGACCGAGTCGCGGTACCAACACCCCCATGCGCCGCAACCCGTTTTGCCAAGCCTTCGACCTAGAGAGCGGCCACATCGTAGAGCTCCACGTCGACGCGTCGGGCCTGGTCTATCTCATGACGCCCGAGAATCTCATGAAGTACTGCTTCGGCCGGGACGACTATGAGGCGGAAGGTGCGATGCCGCATGCGGATCCGATCGAACTCGTCGCCGGGCGCGCCGGCCGCTGGTTTCTTGTCTCGGAGCAGCTACTGATTGGCACGTACCGCCTACGCCGCGGCGTGCAGGCTACCCAAGGCGCATTGATGATGCGCCGAGTCATGCCCGACGTTCCGCCGGCGGCCTAATTGGGCCAGCGAACCCCTGCTCCGCGCCGTCGGGTTTCTTATGCAGCAGCCTGGTCGGCGACGGCGGCTCCTTGGGCCGTTGCCGTTGTCGTCGCCGGCAATTGCCGTACCGTGCACTGGCCCTCCGTCTTCCACCCTGACGCCGGCGGCGATGAACGCTTGATGAAAGCGCTCAACACGGCCAAGGAGAGATTTACCTAGAACGCTGTTCGGGCACTCCAGGGCGCATCTTATACAGCGCCCTCTGAGGTTAACGGTTCGACATGGAACGGCAAGTAGGCGGGATTATAATTCCCGACCTTCGGGATGACCTGATTAAGGCGCGACGCGCTCCAGCGACTTGCCTTTATTGCGCTCACGTTCCGGACACTGAGGAACACGCTATGCCGCAGGCTCTCGGCGGTCGGCTCGGGGCCAACATACTTTGCCTTCATCACAATACATTGATAGGCGGCAAATGCGACGATCCAATGATCGCGCAGCTCAGCCCACTGATGTTTATGCTTGGAACGCCACGCGGCCGTGGCGCGAAGTTTGCGTCACTTCAGGGCAAGTCGGACTCCGGTGATAGACTGGTTGTGCGCCACGACTGGAAGGTCGAGCGCCGTCGCATTGATCAAAAGCGTATAGCGCCCTCCGGTAAGATCGAGTTTGTCAAAGGCGAGCTATCGAAGCTCGACGAGCTACGCGCGCAGGGCGCATTTGAAAACGAAAACGGCCCCGTTATTGCAACGCTTGAAAAGCCGCCAATCGTAAATTTTGACGTGGCTATAGCGGATGCCGTGCATCGAGGAGTGCTAAAAATAGCGCTACATTTCGTGGCATCGTTCGTCGCCGATGTCAATCGCGCCGCGGCGACAGCACTCTTGCCGTACATTCTTGGCGCCGAAGCTGCCATCGGAAAGCACGTCCACTCGCTGCCGCTCGCGGAAATGTATTTCCCTGAGTCTTGGCCGCCGCGCCACGACATCCGCACCTATCCTGTGGAACAAGAGACGTTCGTTACTGTCCTGCTGTTCGGCGTCTACGGCTTCCACGTGCGTTTGCCCATCGCAACGACACGCCCGATACGTTACAAGCAAGAGCTGGTCGATTCGGTGAAGTGGATCTTCGAAGCAAACGATCACCTCCGGAGTTTCCAATGGGGCGATCGTCTTACAGACGAAGTCTGGGAGGCCCTAAAAATCAATCTGCAGTTCCGCTTCAGTAAAATCGAGGGGCTGGCTAAGTGGAGGATGGCGAAGGACCGCTGCCATGAGGCGGCCGATCGGGCGGTACAGGCACTCCTACGTAGACCCGGAGATCCCTGGCAAGCATATCGTGACGAGCTTCAAATGGCAGCCTTTTCCGAAGATGAAATCATTGTGCTACTGCATTTCGGTCGCCGAGCCGTTGATTTGGGACGTCCGCCGTGGGAGTTGCCACTCGAAGAGTACATAACGTCTTAGTCGTTCGGACATCCCCGGCCCAGCGCTGCGGCAGCCCGCCGTAGCTGGCCGCAATGAACGCTTTACTCCTCGCCCTCCTGTGACGCTTGCCGCCGCACCGACGTCGACGATCGCGCACCCTCATGGCTGCCCCGTCTTCCCCGACGTCTACGGAAAAGTGGTCGCCGGCGCATCGGTTGATCCGCATAGCGACGACTACATCGCTTCGGTGCAGCAGGCCGGCGATAAAGGCGCCTTCCACGCCTCCATCGGTAACGAGCAGGCGAATGTAGCCGACGACTCGACGCCGCTGCTCACCGTGGTGCCAAAGGTGAAGTATCACCAGTTCCTGGTTCCCTACCGTGGCAACCGGAATTCTGGATCGAGCCTTTATCCGATGCGCACGCGATTGTGGTGCAAACACAGAGCTGCCACCTGTACGAGGCGTACCAAACCACGTATAGCGCCGGCGTTCTTTCCGCATACTCCGGTTGTAACTGGAATCTGTCGACGTGGACGCAGCTGCCGCCCGGTAACCCATCAGCGATGGCGTCAGGGTTGTCGCTCCTCGTCAGGCATGGCGTGGGCTGAAGATCTCGACGCAGGCTGCATCTGCCAAGCATTAGATCTCGATGTGACCGCCGGCACACTGGCCCAATACGGGTTCGTCTACCCCGGATTTGGGTCGCTTTCAAAGGCTTGAGCTCCTACCAGCTCCCTACGGTGCGCATCTGCGGATGAAGGCGTCGACGTCAATCGGCAGCTGCGGTCCGCAAGGTTCGATGGTCGTGCGTGCGCTCAAGACCTACGGCGGCTACGTCTCCGACACCGGCAACCAGGATGCGCTCTACTTCGGCAACCGGTCCAACGGCAGCAACCGCGGTGGTCATGACACGCGGTCGCGGCTCTACGAAGTTTTGCTCCGCTCCGCCGCCTTGAACAGCACATAGAGTCTTGTTGCGTGATAGATGTTGAGCGCGGCCGCGACAGCCGTTGCAAGCGAGAGCAGGAACAGAAAGTATCCGAAGCACGCGAAGGCATTTCTTCCCCAGTGAAACCAGACGTTGGTCGTTGCAACAACACCCCCGTACGCAGTCAACGGATGCGCGTTAGCTACGATGGCTAGCAGCAGCGCGAGAGCTTGAACGATGATGAAGTGGAGAAATATGGCCGACATTCCCAGAAGCACGTTGTCGTTCGGGACCTTCATGCCGCCATCGTCGAACTGCTCTTCCGCCAGAAACGCTCGGAACCGTTCGTCGCCGAACGCAAGCAACAGAGCGTACGCGGCGAGCGAAAACCCCAGAAGCGCGGGAAGCACAGCGATAGGGCCTTCGGGCCAACTGGACGCACGCCACGAACCCCAGCACGCGGCCGTTATGAACCCAGCGCCGAGCGTGTACGGCGATACGACGACGGCCCAAAGGCCGCCGTAACGCCGATAGTAGTCGGACAAATCGCCCCAGAGCGCCTTGAACTGCAGAAAGCGGTCGGGCTTCTCGTCGGTCGTCGTCGTCGGGAGATTATCCATCCTTGTTCTTGCTCTTGATGCGCTTCAGTATCTGCTTGATTCCACGGCGGAAGCCGATGAGTAGATTCTCCTTTTGCGCGTCGTACGTCACCCGCTCCTGGATCGGCATGTCTTTCGTGGAGAATTCTTCAGTTAAGCCGTCGACGACGACCCTAGCGTTCACCTCGCCATTCGAGGTGGCTGAAGCCGCCCTCGCAACAAGTTCCTCGTCTGGCTTGATTCCGTCCTTATCTTCCGCGTAGTATTCCTCGCTCACACTCTTGGCCCGAATACGCTTAAGACGTTCAAAAAGAGGCTTGTCATACTTGCGAAAGCTCTCGTTCGGTCGCTTTACCGTGAGCTTAAGCATCTTGATGCTGCCTGAGGTAAGTATCCGCTGCAGCTCTTGGTCGTCTTGCTCGATCGTCGCGGTCACCTCGCCGAAATTCGAGTATATCTCCGGATTGGCCGATAGACGGGTGACGAAATTCTCGACCTGGATCGGTGAGACCAGCGTACGGCTGCTTTTCGTCGGAAATACCATCGTGTGCGACTTCAGGTCCACCGCGAACGGAATCTCGCGGTAATTGGCAGCGATGTCGCTGGGTACGCGTATCTGACTTCGCTCAGCATCCGTGGCCCTGCGGTGTTTCTCCGTGTTGTACCAGTTCATTGCGTCGAGGGCCGTGAATCGATGCAGCGTGCCGTACAGCATGCCTGAGGGTTCCGACGTCGTGAGAACAGAGTCCATCTCGAGAAACTGCTCGCCACGTGCCTTGACAGCCGTTTCCAGCTTTGCAAAAGCCCGAATAAGTCGGGCATAGGCCATCGGCGTGTGCATCTCCGAATTCACAATGACGATGTTGACGGCGCTTAGTCTGAGCGAAGCGGTTTGACGCAAAGTGGGCACCTCTTCGAGCGATGCATAGGTTAGCCAGGGTTAGCCTGCCGCGCATAGCTAGCCAGGGTTAGCCTGCCAGCCCATAGCTAGCCAGGGTTAGCCTGCCGGCGCATAGCTACCTGTTTGACGTGGGAACTCCTACCGCGCATAAGCGCAGTTTCCAATAATAGTGAACGTGATAGGAATGGGGCCCTGGCTTCTACTCTGACCGAAGAGCGAAGCGCTGTGGCCGGCGGTCCGGCTGGCATTCGCTAGCGGACCCCGACTGCCGCTCTTTTGGGTTGCGATTAAAGGTCGCGCAGCACACGCAGAAGCTGTTGCAAGTGAAACGATTACTGCAGCGCCAGCCACCAGGACCTTAGCCCACTTTTGAAAGTCAGTTCGTCTCCTTTCCGTCGCAATCGCCATGGTAAGTGGCAAACTCGCGTAGCTTCGCGGCGACCGCCTCCGCCGCAGCGACAGGCGAGGGGGTTCGCTCAGCAATGGTTAGCGCGTGCGATAATCGGCGCGAGATTGGGGCTAGACGTTGCGGCTGCGCAGAAAGCACACGGAGCTAAGCCAAGCCCCGGTGCTACCAGTGATCTAACAATGCTTGGAGCAACGGTGCGTTTTCATCGTCGCGGGACGATTCCAAAACTTGTTGAGGCACTCGCGGAAAATGTACACGCAAATCAGACGGTCAGGATCGTAGACCTCTTGCGTGCCATACCGGAGATGGATGATATTTTGCGTGACACGCTAAATGAAGGGATGAGCGCGGTCGCGGTAACGGTGCATCCGGACGTGCTAGCATTACGAGCAGGGCATCAATTGACCTTGAAGATGGAACCGGCCCTTGTGAACGAGTTGCCCATTGCTACAGCTTTAAAGGATCGAGGCGCGAAGCTCGCGCCAGTTGAAGGTAGGACTCTTATGTGGGCCTCAGAATATGACATTGAGGATGAACGGGGAACACTACTGATAAGAACACCTCAGGGATATGTTGCGGAGATGCGACTCGATGGAAGCTATATTCCAGAGTTGGCTGTTTACGTTTCGGTTTTGTACGCGCTGTCCGAATTCACGCGGTATTACCCTCGGGATTGGTTGGACGTGTACGCTGAACACGGTGCGGACCTAGCGCTGATCCGTGAGTTCATGCCTCTCGCAGAACGAAAGGGCCGGGAGCTCGCGCTGAGCGAGTTAAGTGAAACAAGGATGACTTTCAGGCACGCGTAGCCGGTTTGCCGTAAGCGACCAACCTGGGCCCCAGGACGTCTAGCGGGGGATAATGCTCGGGAAACCGACCTGAAAAGGTCGCGTCAGATCAGTCGAAGTCTGCCTGCATGGGGGAACTGTCCCTTTTTGCCTGGAGCTGGGCGACTTTTCGTAGGGCCTCGCTTACTTCTTATGCTTTGATAACGCTCAAAGCGGCTGCAAATAATCTGCGTAATCTTTTTCATGGCGCGCTACGATTATTTGATGTTCGGGATATTCTCCGTGGGCGAAGCGCTCAAGTGCTGCCGCCAAAGGTCACCGTCGAAATCGTCGCTGACTATCAAGGGTTGACCGCAGCGTCTGCGATGCGCTCGCCCATAGTACGGGGGCGCAATGCGGTTGAGCCGGATGAGATGGAGGAAACAACGCGCTTCTCGAGCAGGCTAGTAACGCACCGAGCGCGAGAGTCCCGGCGCAGCGGATTGTCGACGACAGATCAACTCCCCGCGACTTACTCGGGGTCGCCGTGCTGAGGGTTTCTCGCATGCGCTTGGAAATATCTTGCGTCGTGTTGCGAGGGAATCGGGGTGAACTGACGCGGGTTCTGGGTGTAATTAAGAACATCGCCGATACTAGTGGCGCGCACGTCGGTCGTGTTGAGGCGACCGAGACTCCAGTTGTTTTCAATATACTTGAGAATGCTGCCGAACTCGTACTGCGTGTGCGAAACGTAGCCGCCCCGACTTCCAGATCCGGCGACCGCGTACGGTGAAATGATCATGCACGGAACCCGGAAGCCCAGACCACCCATATTATCTCGCAAGAAAGGTACCGTGTGGTCGTAGAAGCCTCCCCAGTCGTCCCAAAGCACGACAATGACGCTTGAATTCCAATATTGGCTTTGGCCGACTCCATTCACGACGCTGGCTACCCACGACGGGCCGTTGTCAACCTTGGTATCATCGATATGGTCGGAATTCTCGTCATCAGGAATTACCCACGAAACGCTGGGAAGCGTACCGTTCTGGATGTCGGTAAAAATATTGGTCTCCGGCATTGAGACGGCGGTATCCCATTCTGGCCCATACCTTACGGGGTAGACGAGGTCGAAAGCATTCAGGAGTCCGCCGGCGCAGTCCGAGCATTTTTTACTGCCCGGGCAGTCAGTGGTCGCTATAAAGCACGGCGTGTAGTACTTCCACGACACAGACTTAGCCTCAAGCAGATCGCGAAGCGTCTGGTAACCTCCGGAGCCGTTGGGAAAGTAGTTGGAACACTGCTTTGGTCCGGTGCTGTATTGTCCGCCGGTAGTGAGCACCCAAAGGTGGCCGTTTCCATCGCAGCCCCAAGGCATTCCGGTCGGATTGTCGATCAGCGCCTCTGTGGAATCGATCATCGTTCCGCCGCGGATCAGATCTTGGTGGGCGGTGAAGCTCCCGCTGCCTTGCGTTTGAAACATCTCGTCTGCCAGGACCCACTGGTTGGCGATGTCCCAATACGGTTGGATTTGAGACGGCTCGACGTAGTGATAGGGAAAAGTCCCGGCAGGCTGTCCGTTGCCCAGCGTCCCGCCCTGACCGCAGACGCCGCGGTGCTCTAGGTTGAACGCGTCCATTTTGCCGTGGTCATAGGCAACGTTGAACGCGGCACTGCAGTGCGTAAGATCGAACTTCGTTTGCAGCAGGTCCTGGGGCTTGAGCTTGACCGTCTTCACGATCCACTTCCCCTTGCTTTTGACTTTCTCTTTGCCCCGCGTAGCGCCGTTGGCGCCTGGGAAGGTTGCGAAAAGGTTATCGAAGCTGCGGTTCTCTTGCACCATCAGTATCACGTGCTGGATCGGTGTGCTGCCTGAGCCGCGATGCTTGCCGAAGCTCAACGCGGTCGGAACCGACGAAGTCGCATTGCTGCAGGCGCTCAGGCCGACACTTGCAGCCAGGGCGATCGAGATAGCGGCGAGGCGGCGTTTCATTTAAAACTCCGTTCTATTCGGCGTCGACCGGCCGGCCGGGGGTCATGGAATGAAGCACGCGCGTGAGCACGATAGCGCAATTTCTTTGGAACTGTTTAGGCAGTGATCAAACGTGAAGATCTCCGCGCCATACTATTTGCGGTCCGAAGCAGTTGTTCCCGGCCGTCCCCGCGGACCATGTATCTTAGGTGAGAGCGCTCGCGAATCAGCAGACTGGGTGCGTGATTTCGATGCAGGGCACCTAGGGGTCCGAGGCTGCTAAGCGGGATCGTAGGCTTTCTCCAATCCTCCACGCGACGACAATTCGTCGGTCGTTCAGACGGGCTTTCATCGACGGCATTGACGACGGTTCCGACCCAATGGCCCGCGGGAAGCGTAGGCTTGCTGTGGCGCGGTTCCGTTGCAGATGTGCCCCTAGGGAAGACGGCGGGGGCGGATGGGTGGAGCGAAGCGTGATCTATGGTAAGGAGCCTGGGCTTCTTCATAATCCAAGCCAGAGTGTGCTTGCGACCAGGGCCACCCAGCCCGCAATAAACAAATCGTCTACTGTCCCGCGTTATCACCGCAACAGGATGGTCCCCACCAGCGGGCATGCGCCAAGCGTATTAACGTTGCCGGGCGGCCAAGTAAATGCCTGGGCGATAAGGTGGCCATCCGCGCAAAGGGCGACAAACGGCTCCATTTGCGACCGATTCCTTATGCCAAAACTCAACAAGGCGGCGACCAGCGGCGACCAAACGATAACTATACGCGAAAGACTGCCAAGGCCCATCGGTGAGAAACCCCAGCGCGATTCGCCAATCCCCCACAGCGTGTGGCACTCATCCGCCACGCCAAACGGCACGGGATACGAATCTCACCAGGGTCAGTCGTCGTCGGCGCTCGCGTTGAGTCTGCCCGATGCTAAGCGCTGCCAGATGATAGCAACCGAGCAGGGCTACCGCAACTTCAGCGACTGGGTGCGCGAAGCATTGGAGAGCAGCGAATCCGTGACCGCCGAGTACCGTCGCGCCGGCCCACAACGGGCCGCGAACCTAGCCATGGAGCACCGGCCGTCAACGCGGCTTGAAGATTGACCAGGGTTTCCTTATAGCCTTTTGAGGCTAAAAATCATCCAAAGCAGACGACCCGAGCGTCAGTTCTGGCAGGCGCGTCATGCGCCACGGCTGAAGAATCGCGTAACTCTTATCTGGAGGTAGCTGTGTTCTTTTTCACCAGACGCGTCACCGTTGCGATCTCAACTGCTGCAGTGATAACTACAGGATGCGGTGGCTCGGGATCAGGGCTCCCAAGCGCAGCCGTTAACCCCGTTAATGCTGGCATAAGTAGTGCCCCCGCTGATAGCACGTCGATCTTGAAAAAGCTGACGAAGGACGTCCTTATCGGGTCAACCATCGACCCTAAGAATGGCGACACGGGCCCTCGCGCCATTTCAATCGCTCGAGTAAACTTCGGCCTCAAAAAGGGGCAGGTTCTCGTGTGCAACTTTGCGGATGCGTCCGGGACTCCAGGTAAAGGTACGACTATTGAAGTGTTCAATCCGACTCCAAGCTCGAGCCCGAAAACGTATGTTACCAACGCCAAAATTCAGGGCTGCGATGGCGACGCGTTAACGAGCGGCAATCAGCTTTATGCGGCTGGCTACAGCAGCGGAGTCGTCGCCTACTTCGATGAAAAAGCTAAATACAAAAAGTCCATAGGCCCACCTCTTAAGCAGCCTCTCGGAGAAGGGGACCTTTATAATACTCAGCAGTATTCAACGGAATATATGTTCGTGGGCGATGCGCAAACTGGAGGCGTCATTAACTTTGCCGTCGGTGGCTACGGGAACCCCAAGCCGACACAAGTTATTAGTGGTTTTGCGGTAAGCGGCAACGGTTGGGGCGCACTGGGTCCCTCTGGGTTGGATTACGATCTGAAAAAAGACAAGTTGTACATTTTAGACGGTGTCACAAACACAATCATTTCGGTATCGCATCCAGGCGACTTGCTCATTAAGAATGAAATCGTCGTTCAGCCAGGGGGAAAGACTTTCAAGTGTGCTCATCCGGCCGACACCTGCGCAAAGCTCATCTACAGTGGTAGTCCCCTCAATGCTCCCGTAGCATTGACGTTATTGCCTAATGGAAACCTGATTGTTGCTAACACCAAAGGTGGGAACACGCTGGTCGAAATCACGCCGACGGGCCAGGTCTTGGCCACAAAGGTGATCGATAGCAGTCAAACCGCGGGCATTTTCGCGTTGGCGGGCGTCGGCAGTAACGACAGCAACGCCGCCCTATATTATACCGACACAAACTCTAACGAACTGCACAAGCTCGAGCAATAGTTATACCGAGGTCAGGATCGGAAGTGGGCGCAACGATCGTGCCCAGGCGCACACACATGACTGAATGAAAGGCGTTGGAAGGAAGCGGCAGGTGAAGTGTAAGCGGGCTACAGCTTACGAAACTCCTGCTAACCTGCGAGATCGGAAATCCCGAGCCTGTCTATCGATACGCGTGAGGGCGTACTATCTTCGACAAACGGCGCTGGCCTCGCTCAATCGGCGGCCAGCTAGTCAGGCGCTTGCCTTATCTGCGCGACGGTGGTGAGTTTAGGCTCCGAGGCCGGATGTTGCCGGCAGCACCGGCGTTGCTGCAATGACTTTCGCGCTCGCTTCAGCGCCAGGCGTTTTATTTTCGTGAATTGGTGCCCAGCGGTGATAGCGCGCCGCAGGGCCATAGGGGGTCGCATGTGCAGCGCCGCGCTGTAAACAAATGGCCGAGCGGGGTGGTGCCCCCTAGGCCATTTTGCAAAGAGAAGAGCGATCGACCACGCTTCGCGTCGATGCGACGCTTCCTCGTTACGCGATACCGGGGACTCGAGCGTCCACGCATTCACACCCAAGCCTCAGGGCAGGCTCTCCAGCGACTCCATACTTTTAGACTAGAGGAGCCCTTGCGACGAGCCTTCGTCGAATCGGCGGGCGTGCCGGGTTTCACCCGGACCACCCCCGGGCCCGGTACTTGAGAACGCGCCGTCGTAGCGCGCCCCAATGGCCGAGGGAGTCCCTGCGCGAGCAGCTGTGTCGCGCCATACTCTTGTCACGGTTGGCGTGGCGGGCCTGCGCAAAAGTGTTCGGACCGGTGAATCCAGTCGCCGGTACCGCCATTGTGCTATTCACGACCGATTGTGCGAGCCAGGCGACTGAGGTGCGTGTACGGTACCGCAGTCGAGCGCGCGTATTGGGGGCTCGTGAAGCGACCACAGACGTATAAGCCCAGCCAACCACGGGCCATCCCAATCCCGATTCGTCGTCACGCGGACGCGCAGCGGTTTCTTGGATCCACCGAAATCGCCAAAGCTCGAAAACCCCTGCTTATCGCGATTCCCATGCAGCCAACGATATCGGGACCTGGTTCAGGGAGCAGCTATAGCACGACGGCGAGCCCAGGCATCGACTAATGAGTCGAGAAGGCGTGCCGGGGAAAGGCGTGGTCACGCTTTATCAGCGTGCGCCACGCCTCCACTTTTAGGAAACCCAGCTTAGACCAGGCAAACCAGATACTTCGGTGCGGTGCTATGCCCCATCGCAGGTATAGTAGACATCGAAGTTCGTACCCATAGGTATCGTGCTTGGTGTTTCGTTTCTGAAGGTGAACTTGACCTCGTCAACGTGGACTTGGAATGCATTGAAAATCACGCCATCGTTGTTGGCATCCGAGCCGATCACGCTGCATTGGTAGTTGGTGTTGGCAAATATGGCACTGCTGTAGAAGAAAACATCGGAGGTGAACGTGCAGCCCACTCCGGTGGCACAAGCCGGCCCTGTGGTCAGAGTCGTGTTCCCATGGACAAAATGGTAGGTACTAGCACAATCAGTCCCGGCAGGTTTGAAACAGGGCCCGGTCACGGTGTTGGGATGCACTTGGTGGTGCGATTGTGCCAACGTGGGCGTTGGATCGGTTACATGCAGCGCCGAGGCTGCGCATCCAACAAGAAAGGCGGCCAAGATACCGAGCGCAAGAGTGTAGCGTTTCATTTGGTACTCCTCGAAAGGTTGAGGGCCTAGCAAAAGGGTGGTCAGTTTGACCCAGGAACGTGCGGCAGGCCAGTTTGTCCGGTCAAAATCGTGGCATTGAAGCCGTACGGCTGCGCGGGCAGCGGCAATTGAGGTCGGTAACCCTGGCCCGTAGTAGCCCAACTGGGGCGGGATTCCAGATCGCGGCCCAACCCGCTCAAGTAAGACAAGGACAGCCCACCATAACAGGCTAGCCTCTTCAAGCCAGTCTGCTTTGATCGGGCAGCCCGTCCGAGTCAAAAATGCCTGCAGCGGTGAGCGGGCTATTCCTGAGGTCGTCCTGACGGCTCGGTTAACATTCCAGT
>Ga0265325_10000152_pt1 | contig 49062 bp, 44 predicted proteins | sample 41420metaG_FD_202090 | JGI IMG/M metagenome (GOLD analysis project Ga0265325, IMG submission 202090) | Rhizosphere microbial communities from Carex aquatilis grown in University of Washington, Seatle, WA, United States - 4-14-20 metaG | ecosystem: Host-associated > Plants > Roots > Rhizosphere...
AAGGAACGTATCCTCGAATATCTCGCGGTGCAGCAGCGCGCCGGCAAAATGAAGGGGCCGATCCTGTGCCTCGTCGGACCGCCGGGCGTCGGCAAGACGTCGCTCGGAAAGTCCATCGCCAAGGCGACGGGGCGCGAGTTCGTGCGCATGTCGCTGGGCGGCGTGCGTGACGAAGCGGAAATCCGCGGCCATCGCCGCACCTATATCGGCTCGATGCCCGGCAAGGTCATCCAGTCGATGAAGAAGGCGAAGTCGGCGAACCCGCTGTTCCTGCTCGACGAGATCGACAAGCTTGGCGCCGACTGGCGCGGCGATCCGTCATCCGCGCTTCTCGAAGTGCTGGATCCGGAGCAGAACTCGACGTTCAACGACCACTATCTGGAAGTCGATTTCGATCTCTCGGACGTGATGTTCATCACCACGGCCAACAGCCTGCGCATGCCGCAGCCGTTGATGGACCGCATGGAGATCATCCGCATCCCCGGTTACACCGAGGACGAGAAGGTCGAGATCGCCAAGCGCCACCTGATCCCCAAGGAGATCAAGGCGCACGGCCTGAAGGACGACGAGTGGAAGATCACCGACGCCGGTCTGCGCGATCTCATCCGCTATCACACCCGTGAGGCGGGCGTGCGCAATCTGGAACGCGAGATCGCGAACCTGACGCGCAAGGCGGTCAAGGAAATCGTGTCGCACAAGGCGACGTCGGTGGAAGTCACGGCGGATAACGTCGACACCTATGCCGGCGTCCGCAAGTACCGCTATGGCGAGATGGAAGGCGAGGACCAGGTTGGTGTTGTCACCGGTCTGGCGTGGACAGAAGTGGGCGGCGAAACGCTGACCATTGAGTCCGTGATGCTTCCCGGCAAGGGACGCTTCCAGGCCACAGGAAAGCTGGGCGACGTGATGAAGGAATCGATCGACGCCGCACGGTCCTATGTCCGATCCAAGGCAACGTCGTTCGGCATCAAGCCGCCGCTGTTCGACAAGATCGACATCCATGTGCACGTGCCCGAGGGTGCGACGCCAAAGGACGGTCCGTCTGCCGGTCTGGCGATGGCAACGTCGATCATCTCGGTCATCACCGGCATTCCGGTGCGCCGCGATGTGGCGATGACGGGCGAGGTCACCCTGCGCGGCCGCGCGCTGCCGATCGGTGGACTGAAGGAAAAGCTTCTCGCGGCGCTCCGCGCGGGAATCACGACCGTCGTGATCCCCAAGGAGAACGAGAAGGATCTGGCCGAGGTGCCTGACAATGTGAAGACTGGTTTGAAGATCATACCGGTTTCCAGTGTCGGCGAGGTCCTGAAGGTTGCGCTCGTGCGCCAGCCCGAGGCGATCGACTGGATCGAGACCGAAGTCACCGCGCCGCCGCCCGTGTCCACGGACACGGACGCGGTGGTTACTCACTAAACAACGCGTTAACGATTGAAGCAGGCCCCGGGTCGGAGATGATCCGGGGCCTTTTTCACGTGATTTTTCCCTGAATTCTTGGGGTTTCGGGTTGGACCCGGGGCCGTTGAGCCCTAAAGTCCTAGGTCTTGGAGCGAATCGCGCAAAGGAGCCGTCGCCGTGAACAAGAACGATCTAATCCAGAAGCTCTCCGAACATAGTGGCCTCGACAAGAACACGTCCGCCAAGGCCGTAGACGGCGTTTTCGACCTGATCGCCGCGGCGCTCAAGGCTGGCGACGAAGTTCGCCTCACCGGCTTCGGCGTCTTCGTCGTCGCGACGCGCGCAGGCGGTAAGGGCCGCAATCCGCAGACGGGCGAGGAAATTACGATCAAGCCGTCCAAACAGCCGCGTTTCCGCGCCGGCAAGCAACTCAAGGATTCCCTGAACTAGAGTGGATGCGCCGCAGGCCAGGCGCATTGTCGTCCTAGGTTGTGCCGGAAGCGGCAAGACCACGCTCGGCCGAAAACTCAGCGATGCGATTGGTGCGCGCTTCGTCTGTCTCGACGCGATCTGGCAACGATCCTGGTCGGACGCGGACGTTCCGCGGTTTCGCGAACTCTTGGAAACTGCGCACGCGGACGAGTCGTGGGTCAGCGACGGAAACTTCGCACAGGCCACATTCGACATTCGCCTGGCGCGCGCCGAACTCGTCGTCTGGCTGGATCGACCGAGACTGGGTTGTGCCTGGCGAGCGGTGACGCGTGTCTTTCAAAGTGGCGAAGCTCATCGGCCGCAGGACGTTTCAAAGGTCATTTCATTCATCTGGAATTTCGATCGCATCAATCGGCCACGGATTGAAGCGGCCAGACTCAGGCATGGTCCGAATGTCCCGGTCGTGAAGCTGTCTTCCTCCGCGGAGATTGCGCAGTTCCTGAAACGCCGGACCAGATAACAGGTGAAGTGTCAGGTGGCGTGAAAGAGCGCGCTGACGGATTCGCCGTCGTGAATTCTGCGGATCGCCTCGGCCAGAGGCTTGGCAACGGACAAAACAGTGAGCTTGGGTGCGCGCTTGTCCTGCGTGATCGGGACCGTGTTTGTGCAAACGATTTCCAGAATGTCCGGCTGATCGCTGAGACGCTGGGCCGAGCCGCTTGCGAACAGGCCGTGCGTGCAGGCGATGCGGATCGATTTGACTTTGTGCGCGCGCAAATGGCTCAGCAGTTCGAACATCGTGCTTCCCTTGGCGATCTCGTCGTCGAGGACGATCACGTCCTTGCCTGTCACATCTCCGATGATGGAACTGATGCGAACCTGGTCGTCGGCATAACGCTGCTTGGCAGCGACGGCGACACCCACGCCGAGAAGGCGGGCGAAATGGGCGGTTTCCTTTGCATTCCCCAGGTCCGGCGACACGGCAACCGTGTTGGAGAGATCGTATTTGCGGCAGTGATCGGCGAGTTCGTTCAGGGCATGCAGGTGATCGACCGGAATGCTGAAGAAGCCATGCACCTGCGGCGAATGCATGGCCATCGAAAGCACGCGGTTGGCGCCGGCCGTGACCATCAGGTCGGCTACGAGACGACCGCCGATCGAAATTCGCGGCGCGTCCTTCTTGTCCGAACGCGCGTAGGCAAAAAAAGGCATTACAACCGTGATGCGCGCCGCCGAAGCTCCTCGCGCCGCATCGAGCATCAGAAACAGTTCGACCAGATGTTCCTGAACCGGCGCCGAAAGCGGCTGGATGATGAACACGTCGCGCTCGCGGCAGTTGGCCTGGAGCTGGACCTCAAGGCAGTCGTTGGCGAAACGGGTGAGCCGCGAGGGCAGGAGTGGAACGCGCAGATGCTCGCAGATCTCCGCTGCAAGTTCGGGGTGGGCCGATCCGCTGAAGACGGCGATCTCTTTCATCTTGAACCCCCAGTGACACTCGATCCGCTCGCGGCCTGCCAAGCCGAAGCTCGCGTAAGCAGGTCCACCCACGCTCTGACGAGCTTTGGTGGACGACCTTGGCTGCTTGGCAGCGCAGGTTGGTGGGCGGTGACGGGATCGAACCGCCGACCCTATCGGTGTAAACGATATGCTCTACCAGCTGAGCTAACCGCCCTGATGGCGCCCTCATACACCAGCTTCGCGGCAGAGACACCCCATTAACGATCCGCAATGGTGCGAAAGTTTGCGACAGGGAATTTCTCCCTTTTGCCACCCGTCGCGGCTAGGGTCCCTCGGGTTCTGGACGGTTGGTTCTTTATGCGTACAACCATGGTTTCAACGTTTCTCGCGGCGGTGCTGCTCGCAGGCTGCGGCACGACGCCGGAGCACCATGGCCGCTGGAATCCCAATGGTGGTCCGGCGCGCGATGAAAACTGGCACTCACCCTCTGCGACGCTGATGCGCTACGACGCCAACCATGATGGCATCCTCACCCGGGCTGAACTCGTTGCGGGTCTGAAGGCCGAGTTCGACACCTACGACCACGATCACAACAACTGCCTGTCGCCCGACGAAGTGCGCGCCATCAACCAAATGCGGGTCCAGCAGGACGCGTCGCAGGCGACGCCGCTGGTCGACTGGAACCAGGATGGCTGTATCGACTTTCATGAGTACTCCGGAACGCTGCTGTCTCTGTTCGATTCGCTGGACAAGAACGGCGATGGCCAGCTGACCGCCGACGAGATCAATCCTGCTGCCAAAGGCGCGGGGGCCAAGCCGCAAGGCGGCCAATCCGGCGAGCATCACGGCCATCGCCGCGGCGGCGGTGAAGGCGGCGGTGAGGGTCAGTAGCAGGCGTGACGGGCTTGCTTGACGGCCTGCAGTTGTGATGGCCGACTTAGTCCCATGCCGCCGCGCCTGCTTTTCACCGTTCTAAGCGTTCTCCTGCTCGCCGGGTGTTCGACGCCCGTCCGCCATTGGTCGCCGTATGTAGCGCCTCGGCAGGAAAATTGGCACAATCCCGCAAGTCTAATTTTGCGATACGATGCTAACAATGACGGCATGGTGACGCGTCGTGAACTTGAGGCCGGGTTACGGCAGGACTTCTGGCAGGCCGATACGAACAGAGACGGGCGGCTCGATCCCGATGAAGTGCATGCGGCCAACCTGCGGCGAATTCGCATCGATCAGTCCACCGCCATTCCGATTATTGACTGGAACCATGACGGCTATGTGGACTTCGACGAGTTCGCAGCCCCCATGCGCTCGCTGTTTGATCAGTTCGATGCCAACGGCGACGGTGTAGTCACACTGAAGGAAATGAATGTGAAGCTTGTGCCGACCACGCCGAAACCTCCGCCTTCGGATGCGCAACCCCCCAGTTCCCACTGATTTTTCGAAGGAATCGCTCACTGTGCTTGACAGCGGCAGAGGCCGCGCCCTACACCGGCCCCCTTTCGCGGTCAGGGCCCAGCGCCAGGATCCGGGGGCGTAGCTCAGTTGGTTAGAGTGTCGGCCTGTCACGCCGAAGGTCGCGGGTTCGAGCCCCGTCGCTCCCGCCATTTCCTCAGTTGGGAATGGTTCGCAAAAGGTCCAAAAAATCCTGTTTTTTCGGGGCGAATCTTAGTCTAAACCCGCGTTGCTCGCGGGCATCCGCTGCCTATACTGCACCCGCGAAATAACACCGTTTCGGCCTGTTGACGGGCGCGCCAGTGCCCCGGGTCGAACGTCAAAGGGTCGGGGTATGGACAAGCAGCTTCTCGAATACCTGCCGATCCTGATCTTCATCGGAATTGCCGCGGTGATCGCCACCGCACTGATCCTTGTGCCGGCGATCATCGCGCCGTCTAAGCCCGACCCCGAAAAGCTCTCCGCTTACGAGTGTGGCTTCAATGCGTTCGGCGACGCGCGCATGAAGTTCGATGTGCGGTTTTATCTCGTCTCGATCCTCTTCATCATCTTCGATCTCGAAGTTGCGTTCCTGTTTCCCTGGGCGATCACGTTGGGCACGACCGGTGTGTTCGCGTTCTGGTCGATGATCACGTTCCTCGGCGTTCTTACCGTCGGCTTCATCTATGAATGGAAGAAGGGAGCGCTCGAATGGGAGTGATCCCGGCTGGAACAGCATCGCGGTCGGGCGTCGAAGGAGGCGCCGCGTCCATCACGAACAACGATCCCTACTTCAAGGCCATGCAGGCCGAAATGGCGGACAAGGGCTTCATTGTCACGTCTGCCGAAGCGCTGGTGAACTGGGCTCGTACGGGTTCGCTGATGTGGATGACGTTCGGTCTCGCCTGCTGCGCAGTTGAAATGATGCAGGCGAGCATGCCGCGTTACGATCTGGAACGCTTCGGCGCTGCGCCGCGCGGCTCGCCGCGTCAGTCTGACGTCATGATCGTCGCTGGTACTTTGACCAACAAGATGGCTCCCGCATTGCGCAAGGTCTACGACCAGATGCCGGAACCGCGCTATGTGATTTCGATGGGATCGTGCGCCAACGGCGGCGGTTACTATCACTACTCCTACGCCGTCGTGCGCGGCTGCGACCGCATCGTGCCGGTCGATATCTATGTGCCGGGCTGTCCACCGACGGCCGAGGCGCTCGTCTACGGCATCATGCTGTTGCAGCGGAAAATCCGCCGCACCGGAACGATCGAGCGCTGAGATGACCGAACTCTCCGCATTGGGTCAGACAGTCAGTGAAGCGCTTGCGGGCGCTGTCGTGAAGCATCACGTGACATTCGGCGAGCTGACGCTTGAAGTTGAAGCAGGCGAGATCGCGCGCGCGTTGACCTATCTGCGCGACGATCCGGCCTGCGAGTTCAAGATTCTCGTCGACATATGCGGGGTGGACTGGCCACAACGTCCCAAGCGGTTCGACGCCGTCTACCACCTGCTTTCGCTCACGAAAAACATGCGAATCCGCGTGAAAGCGCAGTTGGGCGAAGACGAGTCGATTCCATCTGTCGTCGGCGTCTATCCGGCCGCGAACTGGTTCGAGCGCGAAGCGTTCGACATGTACGGCATTGCGTTCGACGGACATCCCGATCTGCGCCGCATATTGACCGACTATGGCTTCGCCGGTCATCCGCTGCGCAAGGACTTTCCGCTTACCGGTTTCGTTGAACTTCGTTATGACGACGAGCTCAAGCGCGTTGTCTACCAGCCCGTGCAATTGGTTCAGGAATTCCGCGACTTCGACTTCATGTCGCCCTGGGAAGGTGCGCCGCACATCCTTCCCGATGGCCAGAAGGCCGCCGCCGGCGCGCCGGAGAAAAAAGCATGAGCGTGGTGCTCGAAAATCTTCCGTCCGAATCCGGCGAGCCGCGGATCACGCTGAACTTCGGTCCGCAGCATCCTGCGGCACACGGCGTGTTGCGTCTGGTGCTCGATCTCGACGGCGAGATCGTGACGCGAGTCGATCCGCATATTGGGCTTTTGCATCGCGGGACCGAAAAGCTGATCGAGCATAAGACGTATCTCCAGGCGGTCCCTTACTTCGACCGGCTCGATTATGTCGCGCCGATGAACCAGGAACACGCTTTCGCTCTGGCGGTTGAAAAGTTGCTTGGTCTCGAAGTGCCCAAGCGCGGCCAGTATGTGCGCGTGCTGTTCTGTGAAATCGGCCGGCTTATGAACCACATCCTCAACTGCACATTTCAGGCGCTGGATGTCGGAGCCATGACGCCGTCCCTGTGGGGAATGGAATCGCGCGAGACGATGCTGTCCTTCTACGAGCGGGTCTCTGGAAGCCGCATGCATGCGGCCTATTTTCGGCCCGGTGGCGTGCACCAGGATCTTCCACCGGGTTTGCTCGAAGACATCTACAAATTTCTGGATCCTTACCTAAAGGTACTCGACGACATCGACGGACTGGTCGTCGACAACCGCATCTTCAAGCAGCGCACGGTCAATATCGGCGTTGTCGACCGGGCACATGCGGAGGCATGGGGTTTTTCTGGAGCGATGCTGCGTTCCGCGGGTATCGCGTGGGACCTGCGCCGGTCGCAGCCCTACGAGTGCTACAACGACTTCGACTTCCAAATTCCGATTGGCCGCAACGGCGACTGCTACGATCGTTATGTGCTGCGCATGGAAGAGATGCGGCAGTCCGTAAAAATCATCAAACAATGCATCGAGAAGATGCCGTCGGGTCCGGTTTCTTCGACCGACCATAAGGTGGTACCGCCCAAACGTGGCGAAATGAAGCGCTCGATGGAAGCGCTCATTCATCATTTCAAGCTCTATACCGAGGGCTATCACGTGCCGGAAGGTGAGGCGTATGCAGCAGTTGAAGCGCCGAAGGGCGAATTTGGGGTCTATCTCGTTTCCGACGGCACCAACAAGCCTTATCGCTGCAAGATCCGCGCGCCATCCTTCCCGCATCTCCAAGCCATGGATTTCATGAACCGGGGACACATGTTGGCCGACGTTTCCGCCATCATCGGATCACTCGACATCGTCTTTGGCGAGGTCGACAGATGAGCATCCGTCGCCTCGCGCCGCCCGAGATTCAACCGCCGAACTTTGAATTCACGCCCGGGAATCGGGCGCGGGCGAACAAGGAAATCGCGAAGTATCCGCCGGGCCGCCAAGCGAGCGCCGTGATCTCGCTTCTGTGGATCGGCCAGGAGCAGCAGGGTTGGGTCACGCATCCGATGATCGAGTATGTGGGCAAGATGCTCGACATGGCCTTCATCCGCGTACTCGAAGTCGCGACGTTCTACACGATGTTCAATCTTGCGCCGGTCGGCAAGTTCCACCTTCAGGTCTGCACGACGCCGCCGTGCCTGTTGCGCGGTTCCGACGACATCGTTGGAGTGTGCAAGAATCGTATCGCGCACGGCCAGCACGTCGTGACGCCGGATGGCATGCTCTCCTGGACGGAAGTTGAATGTCTTGGGGCCTGCACCAATGCGCCGATGATGCAGGTTGGAAACGACTTCTACGAAGACTTGACAGCTCCGATCACGGAAAAGTTGATCGAAGCATTCCGCCGCGGCGAGACACCGAAGCCTGGACCGAAGCAGGGCCGTATCGGCTCTGAGCCCGCCGGCGGCCAGAATACGCTCACCGATCGTTCCATCTATTCAAAATCGTCGGGGACAACCTGATGCTTGCCGACCGTGACCGGATCTTCACGAACATCTATGGCTTTGAGGACAAGAGCCTCAAAGGTGCGCTGTCGCGCGGTCACTGGGACGGCACGAAGAAGATACTGGAGCTGGGCCCCGAAGCGATCTGCGAAGAAATGAAGAAGTCGGGACTGCGCGGCCGCGGCGGCGCCGGCTTCGCAACCGGCCTGAAGTGGACCTTCATGCCGAAGGAAGTGAAGGATCGTCCGCACTACCTCGTCGTCAATGCGGATGAGTCCGAGCCGGGCACCTGCAAGGACCGGGAGATCATGCGCAACGATCCGCATCATCTCATCGAAGGCTGCCTGATCGCATCCTTCGCGATGCGTGCGCATACTTGCTACATCTACATCCGCGGCGAGTTCATCCGCGAGCGCCAGGCGCTTCAGGCCGCGATCGATGAGTGCTATGCGGCCAAGCTGCTCGGCAAAGACAATGTCCACGGATGGGACTTCGATCTCTTTCTGCACCACGGCGCCGGCGCCTATATCTGCGGCGAAGAGACTGCGCTGCTCGAGAGCTTTGAGGGCAAGAAGGGTATGCCGCGCATGAAACCGCCGTTTCCGGCGAACATGGGCATCTATGGCTGTCCGACGACGGTGAACAATGTGGAATCGATCGCGGTCGTGCCCACAATCATGCGTCGCGGCCCGCAATGGTTCGCAGGCATCGGCCGCGCGAACAACACAGGCACCAAGCTCTTCCAGATTTCGGGCCATGTGAACACGCCTTGCGTCGTCGAAGAGGCGCTGGGCGTGCCCATGCGCGAGCTCATCGAAAAATATGCCGGCGGCGTTCGCGGCGGCTGGGACAATCTCCAGGCGGTTATTCCGGGTGGGGCGTCATGCCCGATGATTCCGAAGTCGGTCTGCGACGATGTCATCATGGATTTCGACGCCTTGAAGGCGGTGAATTCGTCGCTCGGCACGGCCGCGGTGATCGTGATGGACAAGTCCGCCGATCTCGTCCGCGTCGTGTCGCGATACGCCTATTTCTACAAGCATGAGAGCTGTGGACAGTGCACGCCGTGCCGCGAGGGCACAGGTTGGATGTGGCGCGTGATGGAACGCTTGCGCACCGGCGATGCTCAGGTCGAGGAAATCGATCAGCTCCTGGAAGTCGGCAAGCAGTGCGAAGGACACACGATCTGCGGTCTGGGCGACGCTGCGCCATGGCCCATCCAGGGGCTGATCCGTCACTTCCGGCCGGAACTTGAACGCCGCATTGCCGAGCGTCAAAAGCAAAAGATGGCGGCGGAATAGAATATGGCTTCGCGAAAACTCATCATCGACGGCAAGGAAATCGAGGCGGACGACAACCTCACGCTTCTGCAGGCGTGTGAAAGTACGGGCGCCGAAGTACCGCGCTTCTGCTATCACGAGCGGCTGTCGGTCGCCGGCAATTGCCGCATGTGCCTCGTCGAATGGGTCGGGGCGCCCAAGCCTCAGGCGTCCTGCGCGCTGCAGGTTCGCGACATCTTTCCGAACAAGGACGGCACGCCGGCCAAGATCAACACGAACTCGCCAATCGCCCGCAAGGCGCGCGAGGGCGTGATGGAGTTCCTGCTCATCAATCATCCGCTTGACTGCCCGATCTGCGATCAGGGCGGCGAGTGCGATCTGCAGGACCAGGCGATGGGCTATGGCCGCGCTGCGTTCAACCGCTACCACGAGAACAAGCGCGCGGTCGAAGACAAGAACATGGGGCCGATCGTCAAGACGGTGATGACGCGCTGCATCCAGTGCACGCGTTGCGTCCGCTTTGCGACCGAGGTTGCGGGCGTGCCCGATCTCGGTGCGACCGGCCGCGGCGAGGATATGGAAATCACGACCTATCTGGAACGCGCGTTTGCATCCGAGCTCTCGGGCAACATCGTCGATCTGTGTCCAGTCGGCGCACTGACCGCCAAGCCATACGCTTTCAACGCACGTCCCTGGGAATTGCGCCACACCGAATCCATCGACGTGATGGATGCTCAGGGCTGCAACATCCGCGTCGACACGCGCGGGCGTGAAGTCATGCGCATTCTTCCGCGCCTCAACGAAGAGGTGAATGAGGAGTGGATCGGCGACAAGACGCGTCACGCCTGTGATGGGCTTGGGCGCCAGCGTCTGGACCGGCCATTCATCCGCAAGAGCGGCAAGCTGCAGCCTGCAAGCTGGGCCGAGGCGTTTGCCGCCATTGCCGCGCGTATCTCGGAGACAAAGCCGGAGCGCATGGCCGCCGTGGTCGGCGATCTCGCCGCAGCCGAAGAGATCAAGGCGCTGAAGGATTTGATGGCGGCGCTCGGCGTCAAGAACCTCGACTGCCGCCAGGACGGCGCGCACCTCGGCGGCCAGCGCCAGTCCTATCTCTTCAACACGACCATCGCCGGTATCGAAGCGGCGGATGCGATCCTGCTCGTTGGCGCCAATCCGCGCTGGGAAGCGCCGGTGCTCAACGCGCGCATCCGCAAAGCGTGGGTGAACGGCAACGTCCAGATCGCCGGGATCGGTGTGCCGGACAGCCAGACTTACCCGCTCAAGGATCTTGGCTCCGACATCGCGACACTGGAGCAGATCGCCAATGGCGGTCATCCGTTCGCGGGAGTACTGCGCGACGCCAAGCGGCCGATGGTCGTCCTGGGCGCGAGTGCGGTTGCGCGCAAAGATGGCGGGGCAGTCCTCAAGCTCGCAGCAAAAATCGCCTCCGACACCGGCATGATCGGTCCGGCCGGCGGCCCGGCCGAAGGCGGCTGGAACGGCTTCAACATTCTTCACACGGCTGCGTCGCGCGTCGCCGCGCTCGACCTGGGATTTGTGCCGGGAGAAGGCGCCCGCGACGTGGCTGGCATAGTCGACGGCGCTCAGAAGGGCGAGATCGACTTCATCTATCTGCTAGCCGCGGATGAATTCGACGTCGGCCACCTTGGGCGCGCCTTCATCGTCTATCAGGGCAGCCATGGCGACGCCGGCGCACACAATGCCGATGTCGTCTTGCCGGGCGCCGCCTACACGGAAAAAGAAGGCCTCTACGTCAATATTGAAGGACGCGTGCAGCGCGCCCGCCGCGCGACGTTCCCGCCGGGCGAGGCGAAGGAAGACTGGGCGATCCTGCGCGCGCTGTCTGATGTGGTCGGCAAGCGTCTTCCTTACGACAATCTCGAGTCGCTGCGTGCGGCGATCGCGGTGGACGCGCCGCACTTCGCCAACCACGGCGAGGCTGTGCCGCACGGCGGCGCCGGCGCGACGAACTGGGCCGCGGTCGGCGCGGAGACTCCGCTCGACACGACCGTTCCCCTCGGCAGCACGATGACGGACTATTACCTGACGAACCCGATCGCGCGGGCGAGCGCCACGATGGCGATCTGCAGTCGGCAATTCGTGACAGTCTCCTCCAAGCTGGCGGCGGAGTAGGCGATGGCGCTGGTCCACTTCTATCAGTTCCTGCCTGTCTATCTGGCCCACTGGTTCGGCTCGGAGGCCGAGGCCTGGCCCTATGGCGTCGGTTGGACGCTGAGCCAAGTGACGATGATTTTGCTGATCCAGCTTCCCCTTCTCATCTCCGTCGCATTCTTCATTCTTGCAGACCGCAAGATCTGGGCAGCCGTCGCACTGCGACGCGGCCCCAACGTCGTTGGACCTTTCGGTCTGCTTCAGACCTTCGCCGACGCGTTCAAGTTCATGTTCAAGGAAATCATCATCCCGTCCGGTGCAAACAAGGTGATCTTCATCCTGGCGCCGCTGGTCACCGCGACTCTCGCCTTTGCCGGATGGGCGGTCGTACCCATGGCGGATGGCTGGGTGATCGCCGACATTAATGTCGGAATACTCTACCTGTTCGCAATTTCCTCGCTTGGCATCTACGGCATCATCATGGCCGGCTGGGCGTCGAACTCGAAGTACCCGTTTCTTTCGGCCCTGCGCGCAGCGGCGCAGATGGTGTCCTACGAAGTCTCCATCGGATTCGTGATCATCACCGTGCTCCTGTTCGCGGGTTCGCTGAACCTTTCGGCCATTGTGCGGGCGCAGGAGCATGGCTGGTTCGTTTTCTCCATCCTGTTCCCCATGCTGCCGATCTTTTTCGTGTCGGCGCTGGCGGAAACCAACCGTCCTCCTTTCGACCTGGTCGAGGCCGAAGCCGAGCTCGTGGCCGGTTTCTTCGTCGAATATTCCTCGACGCCGTTCCTGCTGTTCTTCCTCGGCGAGTATGTCAGCGTCGTCCTGATGTGCGCCATGTGCACAATCCTTTTCCTCGGCGGCTGGCTGCCGCCGCTGAACATCTGGCCGCTCAACGCCGTCCCCGGAATCTTCTGGTTCCTCGGCAAGGTGTTCTTCGTCTTCTTCCTTTTCGCGATGGTGAAGGCCATGGTGCCGCGCTATCGCTATGATCAACTGATGCGGCTTGGCTGGAAGGTTTTCCTGCCGACGTCGCTGCTTTGGGTGGTGGTTACAGCGAGCTGGGTGCTCGTCTTCCACCATCATGCGTGAGGCCGATATGGCTACACTGGACCGCACAGCAAGGCAGATCTTCTTCTGGGAGTTTATCCAGGCATTCGTCCTGGCGACCCGCTATCTCTTCAAGCCGAAGACGACGATCAACTACCCGTTCGAGAAAGGTCCGCTCAGCCCGCGCTTCCGCGGCGAGCATGCGCTGCGCCGCTATCCCAACGGCGAGGAGCGCTGCATTGCGTGCAAGCTCTGCGAGGCGATCTGTCCGGCCCAGGCGATTACCATCGAAGCCGAACCGCGCGCTGACGGCAGCCGCCGCACCACGCGCTACGACATCGACATGGTGAAATGCATCTATTGCGGATATTGCCAGGAAGCTTGCCCGGTCGACGCGATTGTGGAGGGACCGAACTTCGAGTTCGCGACCGAAACGCGCGAAGAGCTCTACTACAACAAGGAACGGTTGCTCTCGAATGGCGACCGCTGGGAACGCGAGATCGCCAAGAACCTCGAACTCGACGCTCCATACAGGTAACCAGGATGTTGCAGGCGATTGCATTCTATGTGTTTTCGGCGGTCATGCTCGCTTCAGCGTTCATGGTCATCGCCGCGCGCAATCCCGTTCACTCTGTGCTGTTCCTGATCCTGTGCTTCTTCAACGCGGCCGGTCTGTTCGTTCTGCTGGGCGCTGAATTTCTCGCGATGATCCTCGTGGTCGTTTATGTCGGCGCGGTGGCGGTTCTGTTCCTCTTCGTCGTCATGATGCTCGATATCGATTTCGCGGAACTGAAGCGCGGTGCCCAGCAATATGTGCTGGTTGGCGCCGGCGTTGGCCTGGTCCTGCTACTTGAACTGATGGGTAGCGCCAGCCTGTGGAAATTCTCGGCCGCATCGCATCAGGCGCTGGCACATCCAACACCGGCCGGTCTCAGCAATACCGAAGCGCTCGGACGCATCCTCTATACCGACTACATATACTACTTCCAGATCGCCGGCCTCGTTCTACTCGTCGCGATGATCGGCGCGATCGTGCTCACCTTGCGTCATCGTCCTGGCGTCCGCCGCCAGAATATCGGCGAGCAGAATGCGCGCGTGATGGCGGACTCGATGACTGTGGTCGACATCAAGCCGGGGCAGGGGGCCTGACATGACCATCGGTCTTTCCAACTATCTGACGGTCGCCGCGATCCTCTTCACGATCGGGGTGTTCGGAATCTTCCTGAACCGCAAGAACATCATCGTCATCCTGATGTCGATCGAGTTGATCCTGCTCGCGGTGAACATCAACTTCGTGGCGTTCTCTTCCTTCCTCCACGACCTGGTGGGGCAGGTGTTTGCGCTCTTCATCCTCACCGTTGCGGCCGCGGAAGCCGCAATCGGCCTGGCCATTCTCGTCGTCTATTTCCGAAACCGCGGCACGATTGCCGTGGAAGACGTCAACCTGATGAAGGGCTGAGGGCGTGTACGCAGCAATCGTATTCCTTCCCATCATCGCCTCGCTCATCGCCGGGCTGCTTGGCCGCGTCATCGGCGCGCGCGCGTCGGAACTGGTGACCACCGGCGCGCTGTTCGTGACTGCGGCGCTGTCCTGCGTTGCCTTTTATGACGTCACGATCCTGGGCCACTCGCACCTGGTTCAGGTGCTGCCCTGGATCTATTCCGGCGACCTGAGGGTCGACTGGGCCATCCGCGTCGATGCGCTGACAGGCGTTATGCTCGTCGTCGTGACAGGCGTCTCCTCGCTCGTTCATCTCTATTCGATCGGCTATATGGCCGAAGACCCCAGCAGGCCGCGGTTCTTCTCTTACCTGTCGTTCTTCACCTTCGCGATGCTGATGCTGGTGACGGCCAACAATTTCCTGCAGATGTTCTTCGGCTGGGAAGGCGTGGGTGTCGCCTCCTACCTGCTGATCGGCTTCTGGTACAAGAAGCCCGAAGCCAATGCGGCGGCGATCAAGGCGTTTATCGTCAACCGTGTCGGCGATTTCGGTTTTGCGCTCGGAATTTTCGGGATTTTCTACGTCTTCAAGACTCTAGACTTTGATGCCGTGTTCGCCGCGGCACCGTCGATGGTCGGCAAGACGTTCCTCTTCGCAGGATTCAATGTCGACATCCTGACAACCCTGTGCCTGTTGCTGTTCGTCGGCGCGATGGGCAAGTCGGCGCAACTCGGCCTGCACACCTGGTTGCCGGACGCGATGGAGGGCCCGACGCCGGTCTCCGCCCTGATCCACGCCGCGACCATGGTGACCGCGGGTGTGTTCCTCGTCTGCCGTTGCTCGCCGCTGTTCGAGCATGCGCCCGTGGCGCTCGAGTTCGTCACCTTTATCGGTGCTTCGACGGCGTTTTTTGCCGCTTCCGTCGGCCTCTTCCAGAACGACATCAAGCGCGTCATCGCCTATTCGACCTGCTCGCAGCTCGGCTACATGTTCGTTGCGGCCGGCATGTCCGCCTACGGCGCGGCAATGTTCCACCTCTTTACACACGCCTTCTTCAAGGCGCTTCTGTTCCTTGCCGCCGGCTCTGTCATCCACGCGATGCACCACGAACAGGACATGCGCAAAATGGGCGGCCTTGCACGGGCAATTCCCTTCACCTGGGCGATGATGCTGATCGGCAACCTCGCGCTGACCGGCGTCGGCCTGCCGGTCCTGCAGCTTGGCCTAGCCGGTTTCTACTCCAAGGACGCGATCATCAACGCGGCCTATCTCTCGCACTCAGGCATGGCGAGTTACGCCTTTATCCTGACGTTGGTCGCGGCGGGCATGACCTCGTTCTATTCCTGGCGTCAATTCCTGATGACGTTCCATGGCCGGTATCGCGGCGCGGATGCCGCGCACGGCCACGATCACGGACATGACGACCATCACGCTCCGGCACTGTCGGAGATTCACGAGTCTCCGCTTACGATGCTCGTGCCGCTCGCCGTACTGGCTGCCGGCGCTGCATTTGCAGGATTTATCTTCCACGGCGATTTCATCGGCGAGAAGTCGGCCGAGTTCTGGCACGGCGCCGTCGCGGCGATTGCGGGGAACGGTCTCAAGCCGATGCCGGAAGCGATCCCTCTCTGGGTGGAGCTCTCACCCTTTGTGATGACGCTGCTCGGATTCGCGGTGGCGTTCTATTACTACATCCTCAATCCCGAGCTGCCGGCCCAAATGGCCGCAAAGCAGGGGCTGCTCTACACGTTCCTCTACAACAAGTGGTACTTCGACGAGCTGTATGACTTCCTGTTTGTCCAGCCGGCCAAGAAGCTTGGCCGCTTCCTGTGGAAGTTCGGTGACGGGACGATCATCGACGGATTTGGTCCTGATGGCGTTGCGGCCCGCGTTCTCGACGCGACGCGCGGCGCGGTCCAGCTCCAGTCCGGATACGTCTACCACTACGCCTTTGCGATGCTGATCGGCGTGGTCGCCCTGGCCACCTGGTTCATGCTGATGGGAGGCACGCCATGATCGCTTCCCACATCCTCAGCATCGTCACGTTCCTGCCGCTCTTCGGTGCGGCGGCGATCCTTCTGACGTCGGGCAGCGATGCGGTCGTTGCGCGCAATGCCCGCTGGATCGCTCTGATCACGACGATCGTCGAGTTTGCGATCTCGATTTACATCTGGGTGAAGTTCGACGGCTCTATCGCCGCATTCCAGTTCGTGGAACAGGCCGACTGGCTGGGACCCGGCATCGGCTACCACATGGGCGTAGACGGCATCTCGATGCTGTTCATCGTTCTGACCTGCGGGTTAATGCCGTTCTGCATCCTCGCAAGCTGGGAATCGATCGAAACCCGCGTTGCGGAATACATGGTCGCGTTTCTCGCGCTCCAGGCGCTGATGATCGGCGTGTTCTGTGCGCTGGACCTAGTGCTCTTCTACCTGTTCTTCGAGGGCGGCCTGATCCCGATGTTCCTGATCATCGGCGTGTGGGGCGGCAAGCGGCGTGTGTATGCGAGCTTCAAGTTCTTCCTCTACACCCTGCTCGGCTCGGTGCTGATGCTGCTGGCGATCCTGGCCATGTACAACATGGCCGGCACGACCGACATCGTAACACTGCTGCATTACCACTTCCCGCCGGCGATGCAGTTCTGGCTGTGGCTGGCCTTCTTCGCCTCGTTCGCCGTGAAGATGCCGATGTGGCCGGTCCATACGTGGCTGCCCGATGCGCACGTCGAGGCGCCGACGGCAGGCTCGGTCATCCTGGCCGCCATTCTGCTGAAGATGGGCGGGTACGGCTTCCTGCGTTTTTCGATCCCGATGTTCGCCAGCGCCTCGGCAACCTTTGCGCCCTTCGTGTTCACGCTGTCGATTGTCGCCATCATCTACACCTCGCTCGTCGCCCTGGCGCAGGAAGACATCAAGAAGCTGATCGCCTACTCATCGGTCGCCCATATGGGGTTCGTCACGATGGGAATCTTCACGCTCACGCATCAAGGCGTCGAGGGCGGCATTTTCCAGATGCTGAGCCATGGCGTCGTCTCCGGCGCACTGTTCCTCTGCGTCGGCGTGATCTACGACCGCATGCATACGCGTGAGATCGCGGCCTATGGCGGTCTGGTCAACCGCATGCCGATCTATGCGGCCTGCTTCATGATCTTCACGCTCGCCAATGTCGGCCTGCCGGGAACCGGCGGCTTCGTGGGCGAGTTCCTGACCATGCTGGGCGCGTTTGCGGTCAACACCTGGGTCGCGATCTTCTCGGCGACCGGCGTGATCCTCTCGGCCGCCTATGCGCTTTATGTCTATCGCCGCGTCGTGTTCGGCGAGCTGGTCAAGCCTGCGCTGCAGACCATCAAGGACCTGAGCCCGCGCGAGATCGCGATCTTGGCGCCGCTCGTCGTCATCACGATCCTGATGGGCATCTACCCCAAGCCGGTGTTCGATGTGACCTCGGCGTCGGTCGACAATCTGATCGGCGAATACAATACCGCACTGGCCATCGATCACGCGCCGCGCCTTGCTGCGCGCTTGCAGGGAGCCGTCAAGTGAACCTGCACGCCGATCTCATCGTCCTGTTGCCCGAGCTGATCGTCGCGGTCGGCGCCATGGTCTTGCTGATCGCCGGCGTGACCGTTGGCGACAAGTCCACGAGCATCGTCTCCTGGCTTGGTATCGCTCTGTTGGCTGCCGCCGGCGCGATCGTGTTCGCCCACGCTGACAAGTCCTCCGCCTTCAACGGCGCGTTCGTCGTCGACGGCTTCTCGCGCTTCACCAAGCTGTTGATCCTGGTGGGTTCGGCGCTCTGCATCCTGATGGCGCAGGAATTTTATGGCATCGAAGGAAAGGCGCGGTTCGAACTTCCCGTGCTGATGCTGCTCGCGACACTCGGCATGATGCTGATGGTTTCCGCGTCGAGCTTCATCGCGCTCTATATGGGCCTCGAGCTGCAGAGCCTGGCGCTCTATGTGCTGGCATCCTTCAACCGCGACTCGCTGCGCTCGACCGAAGCGGGTCTGAAATATTTCGTCCTCGGCGCGCTCTCATCCGGCATGCTGCTGTACGGTATTTCGTTGATCTATGGCTTCACCGGAACGACCGAATTCGCCGCCATCGCGAAAGTGGCGGGCGCAGGCGGTATCCATATCGGACTGATCTTCGGCCTTGTGTTCCTTGTCGCGGGCCTGGCGTTCAAGGTCGGCGCCGTGCCGTTCCATATGTGGACGCCGGATGTGTACGAAGGTTCCCCGACGCCGATCACCGCCTTCTTCGTGACGGCGGCCAAGGTTGCCGCCTTCGCGCTTTTCATTCGCGCGATCATCTCGCCGTTCCCGGCGATCATGCATCAGTGGCAGCAGATCATCGTCGTCGTTTCGGTTCTGTCGACGGTGCTTGGCGCCGTGGCGGCGATCGGACAGACCAACATTAAGCGCCTGCTGGCCTACAGCTCCATCGGCCATGTCGGCTATGCGCTGCTTGGGCTTGCTGCGGGCACGCAGTACGGAATCCAGGGCATGCTGGTGTATCTGGCGTTCTATCTCGTCACAAACCTAGGCATGTTCGCCTGCGTCTCCGCGATGCGCCGCGACGGTCAAAGCGTTGAAGACATCCGCCAGCTTGCCGGGCTTGCCCGCACGCAGCCGCATTTCGCGCTGGCGCTGGCCGCGTTGACCTTGAGCCTTGCGGGTCTGCCGCCGCTCGCGGGCATCTTCGCCAAAGTGTATGTCTTCGCTGCTGCCATGCAGGCGCATCTCTACATTCCCGCCATCATCAACATCGTGGCGAGTGTCGCGGGCGCATTCTACTATCTGCGCATCCTGCAGATCATGTATTTCGACGAGCCGGTGCGCAGCTTCGACCATGACACCGGCCACGGCTCGAATGCGATCATGTGGGGCACCAGCGCGATCTCGATGTTCTTCGTCTTCGTTCCCGCGCCGCTGATCGCCATCGCCGGTACTGCCGCGCATGCGCTGTTCCCGTGACATGGCCCAAGGGCTATGCGCTGAAGTCGTTCGACGTCATTGACTCCACGAACGAGGAAGCCAGGCGCCTTGCGGCAGCCGGCGAGGCAGGCCCCATCTGGATCTCCGCCGCGCGGCAGACCGCCGGCCGCGGCCGCAGGGGGCGCGCGTGGGAATCGCCGACCGGCAATCTCGCCGCGACCCTGATGCTCCGGCCAGGCAAGTCCGCCACCGAGTGCGCGCAGCTCTCATTTGTGGCCGCCATAGCGGCTTGTGACATGCTGGCTGCTTTTGCTCCGCATGCGGAAGTTCGTGTCAAATGGCCGAATGACATACTCGCCGGCGGCCGCAAGATCGCGGGCATTCTCCTGGAGTCCGCAAGCCAGGGCGGTGAGGCGCCGGGCTGGCTGGCAATCGGCATAGGCGTCAACCTGTCGACACACCCTGAAGGAACCGAATTCCCGGCCACCTCGTTAACCGCCTTGGCAGTCAAACCGGCGCCGAGTGCCGATGACGCGCTGCTTCACCTCGCGGCCAACTTCGCCAAGTGGTATGAGGTTTGGCGCGGTGAGGGGTTCGCCGCGATCCGCGACGCGTGGCTGGCGCGCGCGGCGGGGTTGGGCGGGCGCATACGCGCGCGTCTGACACATGAGGAGACGAGTGGCGTGTTCGAAGGCATAGACGAAAGCGGTGCCTTGCTCCTGCGCGAAAGCGTGGGCCGGGTGCGTGCCATCCCCGCCGGCGAAGTCTTTTTCGCGTAAGGTCGGGCCATGCTTCTCGCAATCGATGCCGGCAATACCAACATCGTCTTCGCCGTTCACGACGGAAAGGACATCCGCGCCGAATGGCGTGCGGTGACGGAGACCACGCGCACATCGGACGAATATGCCGTTCTCCTCCAGCCGCTGCTGCAGCTTCAAGGCCTGACCTTCGCGGACATCAGCTCCGCCATCATCGCGACGGTCGTGCCTGCCGCTCTGTTCGACCTGCGTCAGCTTTGCCGCAAATATCTCAAATGCGAACCGCTTGTAATCGGTGATCCCGAAGTCAATCTCGGCATCAACGTGAATGTCGATCGTCCCAGCGCCGTCGGCGCCGACCGCTTGGTCAACACGGTGGCAGCGCATCAGCGTTACAAGGGCGCGCTGATCGTCGTCGACTTCGGAACCGCCACGACGTTCGATATCGTCTCGGAGAAAGGCGACTACGAAGGCGGCGTGATTGCACCGGGCGCCAACCTATCCGCCGAAGCGCTGCACGGCGCGGCGGCCATGCTGCCGCGCGTCGCGGTCGGCAGGACGCAGAGTGTGATCGGCAAGGACACGGTGCCGGCGATGCAGTCGGGGCTCTATTGGGGCTATATCAGCCTGATCGAGGGACTCGTCGCACGCATCAAGGAAGAGTATGGAAAGCCCATGACGGTAATCGGCACGGGCGGCCTCGCAAATCTCTTCTACAAGCAGACGTCGGTGATAGAGTATCTCGATCCCGATCTGACCATTCGCGGTCTCATCCAGATCCACGCGCGCAATGCTGAGCGCGCGAAGGCGAAACCCGCCGCCGAATGATTACACCTGCGCGTGACGACGAATTGGTCTTCCTGCCGCTCGGCGGCTCGGGCGAGATCGGCATGAACTTTAATGCCTATGGTTATGGCCCGCCCGACGACCGCAAGTGGATCGTGGTCGATTGCGGCGTCCTGTTCGGCCGCGAGACAACATCGCCCGGCGTCGATCTCATCATGCCGGACATCCGCTTTCTCGCGGAACAGCGTCACAACGTCCTTGCGATCGTCGCGACGCATGCGCATGAGGACCATATCGGCGCGATCCCGCATCTCTGGCCGATGCTGAAATGTCCGATCTACGCAACGCCGTTTACCGCTGTTCTCATCGAGGGGAAGCTGGACGGGGCAGGCCTCGGCGCCAAAGTGCATCCCAAGCGCGTCCCGTTGTCGGGCATGATCGAACTGGGTCCGTTCAAGATCGAGTTCATGTCGATCACGCATTCGATTCCGGAGCCGAACGCACTCGCCATCCGCACGCCGCTCGGCGTTGTGGTTCACACCGGTGACTGGAAGATCGATCCCGATCCCTTGATCGGCGAGCTGACGGATGAGAGCGCACTCAAGAAGCTCGGCGATGAAGGCGTCCTGGCGCTGGTGTGCGACTCCACGAATGCCCTGGTGGCCGGTGAATCCGGTTCCGAGGCGACGGCGCGCGACGCGCTCACAAATCTGATCGGCACACTGAAGGGCCGCGTCGCCGTCACATCCTTCGCTTCCAACGTGGCCCGGCTGGACAGCATCGCCAAGGCGGCAAAGGCGCATGGCCGCCAGATCGCGCTGGTCGGCCGGGCCATGCACAAGATCACGGACGCAGCGCGAGAAACCGGCTATTTGAAAGGCTTTCCCGCGATCATAGACGAGGTGGAGGCCGCGCAACTGCCGCCGAACCGCGTGCTCTATCTCTGTACCGGCAGCCAGGGCGAACCACGCGCGGCGCTCGCGCGGATCGCGGAAAACAAGCATCCCAATGTCAGCCTGGGCAAGGGCGACGCAGTCATCTTCTCCTCGCGCATCATTCCGGGCAACGATCTCGCAATTCACGAGCTTCACAACAAGCTCGCGGCGCTCGGCGTCGAACTGCTCACCGCGGAAGATCACTTCGTGCACGTCTCCGGACATCCCTGCCGCGATGAGCTGGCTGAGATGTATCGCTGGACGCGGCCACAAATATCAGTGCCGGTGCACGGCGAGCTTCGTCACCAGAACGAACATGCGCGCCTGGCTTTGTCGCTGCAGGTACCGCAGGCGATCGTGCCCGAGAACGGCCAACTGATCCGCCTCGCGCCCGGCCGCGCCGGCGTCATCGACGAGGTTCCTTCGGGCCGCATACATATGGACGGCCGCGTCATGATCGAGGAGGGTGTCGGCCTGTCACGCCACCGCCGCGCGCTGGCCTATGCCGGAATGATCGCCATCACGCTGGTGCTGGACGGCAGGGGCAGGGTCGCGGGGGAACCGTCGATCATCATCGAGGGCATACCGGAGCCGGTCCACGCGGCCATTCGCGTCTCGCTCGACGAGCCGATCAAGCGCCACAATCCCAAGCGTTCGGAGGCTTCCGACCTCAAGGAGAGCGTTCGCCGCGCCGCGCGCCGGGCGGCTGAAGACGCCTGGGGCAAGAAACCGGTGACCCGGGTGGAAGTCATCGAGATTTGACGCTAGAAAACCGCCAGCGAAATCGAAGGAATACCCCATGATCGGCAGGCTCAACCACGTCGCCATCGCGACCAACGACATCAAGAAGGCCGCAAAGGTCTATCGCGACACGCTCGGCGGCAAGGTCTCCGAAGAAGTGCCGCAACCCGACCATGGCGTCACGACCGTGTTCGTCGATCTCGGCAACACAAAGATCGAGCTGCTCGAGCCGCTGGGAGAGAATTCGCCGATCGCCAATTTTCTCAAAAAGAACCCCAACGGCGGCATGCACCATGTCTGCTATGAGGTCGAGGACATCTACGCCGCGCGCGACAAGATGCGGGCTGAGGGCGCGACGATCACGGGAACCGGCGAGCCGCGCATCGGCGCGCATGGCAAGCCGGTGATCTTCCTGCATCCCAAGGATTTCGTCGGCACGCTGGTGGAGCTGGAACAGGCGTGATTGTCGCGCTCGTCCACAACGTCGTTCTCTTTGGGACGTTCGCGATCCTGTGGTTCCTCGCGCTGTTCTGCCTGCTTCCGGTCGGCCTCGGTGCGGCGCGCGATCCGGACTCGGGCGCGCCGCTCTCGCCGCAGCTCGGCCGCAAGGCGCTGATCGCGACCGGCATCGCAATCGTGTTGTGGGTCGTGTTCTACGCGCTGATCGCGTTCAAGGTTCTGGACCTGTAATCCAGAAAAGCGAAAGGCCGGTTGCCCGGCCTCTCTTCCCGCATACGCAGGCACTCTCCCCGAACTTGGCCGCTCTTTTGGCGCCGATGTTCGGGAGGTTGATACTGTAGTTTTTACGGCCTGTCACGCAATTTCTGTCCATACCGATAGTTCTAATTGACATTTAATTGCGAGAAGGTCGCGGGTGGAAAGCGCGGCCAAAACCGTAAGTTGTTTATAACGTAAGAAAACTCGCGCTGCGTTGACTAGTCGTGGCGCACCTCCGAGCGTCCGTGCGGGCAGAACCGTCGGGGCGTGATGCGCAGGTTGCTTCTTGCGGCACTGATGTTGTGCCTTTGCATGGCGAACGCGCAGGCGTCGTGGCGCATCGTCAGGGATCGCTGGACGGCAGCCGACGAAGCCGGCTTCGGCAAGTTTGTCGCGGCTATCGGCGCCAGCAACTGCAGTTCGTCCGAAAGCTGCCTGCGCGATGAGTCCAACCCCTACCGCCGCACCGACCAGCACTTCGTGGACATCGATGTCGATTGCGCCAAGTGGCCGTATCTGCTGCGCGCCTATTACGCCTGGAAAAACGGATTGCCGTTTGGCTATGTCGACAGCGTCAGCGGCGAGGGCGGCGATCTGCGCTATACGCGCACCGCCAATCGCGCCATGTCGCGTTACGACATTATCGATCGGGGCGAAGGGATCGACGGTCCGGCCGCATTGCGCGTCATGCTGCAGAAAGTGTTCTCGGCGACATATCGCACCGATGCAGCGGAACAGCGCGGCATCATCTCGGACTTCTATTCGCCGGCGCTGCGTCCAGGTTCAATCCGGCCAGGCACCCTTATCTATGACGTCAACGGCCATGTTGGCATTGTGTGGAAGGTCGATGGAGACGGTCGCATCTTCTACATGGATGCGCATCCGGACTTCACGATCACGCGCAGCGTTTTCGGCGCGCAGTTCGGCCAGAGCTCTGTGCGGCTCGGCGGCGGACTCAAGAACTGGCGGCCATTTCAGCTCGTCGGCGCGCACAAGGTTGGCGCGCACCTGGTCGGAGGCCATCTCGCCTACGCACAGAACGACCAGATCGCAGATTTCTCGCTGGTTCAATACACCGGAACCGAAGCCAACCGTGACATGGACGTCGCGAAAGCGCGCTTTTTCTACAATGGCGAACAGTTGGGTTTTTACGAATATGTCCGCGTTGCGGTTTCCGGCGGCCGCATGGATTTCAATCCAGTCTACGAACTCGAAGCGACGATGAAGACGCTGTGCAACGATCTCAACGACCGTGCGCAGTATGTCGATCTCGGTATCAAGGACGGAATTGCCGACAAGCCGCATCCCGAGCGCCTGCCAGACAATATTTTCGGCTCGAACAATGCGGAGTGGGAAGCCTATGCGACGCCGTCGCGCGATGCCCGCATCAGGGCGGCTGCAGTCCAGTTCTACAAGGACATGCAGGGCATAATCGAGATGTGGGTGAAACGTGATCCGCGGATCGTCTATGACGGCAATTTCTTCAAAGGCGACCTCTCCAACGCGTATGCGGAACAATCGCAGGCCTGCACAATTACCTATCTGAATTCCGCAAAGCACCCGGTTTCGATGAGTTTCGATGACATGATGCATCGACTGTTCGCAATGTCGTTTGATCCTTACCACTGCATTGAACTGCGCTGGGGTGCTTCAGGCACTGAGCGCGAAACTTGCGGCGACGGCAAGAGCAAGCTGCACTGGTATTCTGCGGAACAGCGGCTGCGCAATCAGCCGGACCGGACGGACGGAATCGGCATGGCGTTTTCACTGGAGGAACTGAACCGCCATGCGAGAGTCAGCGGGATTGATCAGCCGCCGGATGTCGATGTTAAGGCGCTGATCGACAGCATGCCGGACCGCGTCACCTTTGCGGGCATGGCGCCCGTCGGACGCTAAGCGTCAATAGGCGCGCGAGATCAGCACTTCCTCGACGCCCGGCTTGCCCGTGAAGATGCAGGCGCCAAACGTCTTGGGCTGGTTCAGCGGAGCGTTGCGCAGCGTGAGCTTGAGCGTCTTCAGTCTCGTGTCTATTGCATCGAGCTCCGCGCCGCCCGGCTTTGACCAGGAGGCACGCACCCACCCCTTGAATTCGACGCTGTCTTCATCTTCGCCGCCGGCGCCGAAATGCTCGGCCAGCGCATCGAAGGTGGTGATGTCGGTCTTAATGTTCGCGTCGAGCCGGGCTTTGGCTTCGTTGAACAAATTCTTCTGGATCTCGGCGAGCAGGGCGGGAACCTGCGCAACGAACGCATCGCGCGGCAGGGCCAGCGACTTGATCTTGTCTCCGTCTCGCAGCGAGTCGCGGCGCATGAACGTGACCTGGCCTGCTGCGGCGTCGCGCGGCCCGATCTCTACGATGATCGGCGCGCCGCGGCGAACCCAGTTCCAGCGCTTGTCGGCGGACTTGGTCGCACGCGTGTCGAGCAGGACGCGCAGCTTCTCGTCGAACGCGCGCAGGCCGCGCAGTTCTGTGACGAGGGCGTTGGCAAATTCCAGGACCTGAGCGTCCTCCGGCTTGTCGCGCAACATGGGTACGATCACCACTTGGCGCGGCGCGACAGCCGGCGGCAAGCGCAGGCCATCATCGTCGCCATGCGTCATGATAACGCCGCCGATCATGCGCGTGGAGACGCCCCAGCTCGTGGTGTTGCAATAGGCGAGCTCGCCGTTCTCGTTCTGGAAACGGATGTTCTGCGCCTCGGCGAAGTGCGTACCGAGGAAGTGCGAGGTTCCGGCCTGGAGCGCCTTTCCATCCTGCATCATGGCTTCGATGGAATAGGTGTTCACAGCTCCCGGGAAACGCTCATTCTCGGGCTTCTCGCCCGCGATCACGGGCAGCGCGAGCGTCTCCTCCGCGAACGCGCGGTACACTTCGAGCATCTTCATGGTTTCTTCGATCGCGTCTTTTTCGGAGGCGTGAGCGGTGTGGCCTTCCTGCCAGAGAAATTCGGTCGTGCGAAGAAACAGGCGCGGGCGAAGTTCCCAGCGAACCACGTTTGCCCATTGGTTCAGCAGCACTGGCAGGTCGCGATAACTCTTGATCCAGCGCGAGAAGGCATCGCCGATGATCGTTTCCGAGGTTGGGCGCACGACGTACGGCTCTTCGAGCTTGGCGTCGGGATCGGGCTGAAGCTTGCCGTCGATGTTCTTCAAACGGTGATGCGTGACCACCGCCATCTCCTTGGCGAAGCCTTCGACGTGTTCGGCCTCCTTGGCGATGAAGGAGAGCGGGATGAAGAGCGGGAAATATGCGTTCTCGTGCCCGGTTTCCTTGATGCGGCGGTCGAGGTCGCGCTGCATCTCCTCCCAGACGCCGTACCCCCACGGCTTGATCACCATGGCGCCGCGCACGGGCGACGGCTCGGCCATGTCGGCCTCGCGCACCACCGCCTGGTACCACTGGGCGAAGGTCGACCGGTTGCCGGTCATGCGGGACACGCTGAGGGCGCGTTGAGACATGGTGTGCTCGCGAATTGCTCTGTTAGCCCGGGTTTCGTAAGAAGGAATTGGCCGATTTGCAACCGAAGCTCGGACACATAGCCAATATGGCGAATCATAGCTTGTCTGGCGGCGCATCCAACAGCGCCCAGTCGCCCGCCCGCGCGGGCTCTCCTCAGGTCACCCGACGCTCCAGTACTCACCCGTTTGCGGCGTTCGAATGGATGATCGCGATGCGCTATCTGCGCGCCAGGCGGGCGGAAAGCTTCGTCTCCGTGATCGCCGGTTTTTCGCTTGCTGGCATTGCGCTGGGAGTCGCGACGCTCATCATCGTCATGTCGGTCATGAATGGTTTTCGGCACGAACTCCTGGCCAGCATTCTCGGGCTGCAGGGTCACGTCATCGTTCAGGGCGAGAGCGAGTACCTGGCCGATTTCGATTCCATCGCGCAGCGCGTCCGCGGCGTGCCAGGAGTTGTTCGCGTCGCGCCCATCGTGGACGGTCAGGCGCTCGCTTCCGGCGGTGGAACTTCGCCGGGTGTCCTCGTGCGAGGCATCCGCGCCGGTGACCTGAGCGCGCTGAAATCCGTTTCAGAGTCTCTTTCGGGCGGAGCGCTCGAGCAGTTCCGCGAAGGGGATTCGGTCATCATCGGCTCGCGGCTGGCGCACAAGCTTGGCACCGGACCAGGCGGGTCGATCACGCTCATCGCGCCACGCGGCAATGTCACGCCTTTCGGCGTCACCCCGCGCATCAAGACGTATGCGATAGCGGGCACGTTCGATATCGGCATGAGCGAGTACGATTCGACGTTCGTCTTCATGCCGCTGGACGAGGCCCAGCTCTACTTCAACATGGGCAGGACCGTCAGCGGTCTTGAAGTGATGGTCGCAAATCCCGACGATGTGAACGCCATGGTCGGAGCGATCAGCACCGCCGCCGGCCCGCGCGCGCTGGTGAGGACGTGGCAGTCGATCAGCCAGAGCCTGTTTCAGGCGATCGAGGTCGAGCGCAATGTGATGTTCCTTATTCTGACGCTCATCATCCTGGTCGCAGCGCTCAACATCGTTTCCGGCCTCATCATGCTGGTGAAGGACAAGTCCGGCGACATCGCTATCCTGCGCACGATGGGCGCGACGCGTGGCGCTGTGATGCGCGTTTTCCTCATCTCCGGGGCAAGCATCGGGGTGATCGGAACATTTCTCGGCTTCATCATCGGTGTCGTATTCTGTGCCAATATCGAGGGCATCAGGCAGTTTCTGTCCTCACTGACCGGCACGACGCTGTTCAATCCCGAGATCTACTTCCTCAGCCGCATGCCCGCCGAATTGGACACTGGCGAGGTCGTCGCCGTGGTCGCGATGGCTCTCGGCCTGACGTTCCTCGCCACGCTCTATCCCTCCTGGCGCGCCGCGCGGCTCGATCCGGTGGAGGCGCTGCGTTATGAGTGAGACGCCCGCCCTGCAATTGAAGGACGTCGCACGAACTTATCCGCAGGGCGCCGGAACGCTGGAAGTGTTTCGCGGGATCAGCCTGTCGTTGATGCCGGGGGAGCTTGTCGCACTCGTCGGCCCGTCGGGCTCGGGGAAGTCGTCTCTGCTGCATATGGCAGGTCTTCTCGAGGCGCCGACCAGCGGCGAAGTGTTCATTGAGGGCGTCGCCGCATCAGGATTGCCCGACCTGGAGCGCACGCGCATCCGCCGCGACACGATCGGTTTTGTGTATCAGGCCCATCACCTGCTTCCCGAGTTCAGCGCGCTCGAGAACGTCGTCATGCCGCAGCGGATTGCCGGCAAGCCGCGCCTGGCTGCCGAACGCGACGCCGCGCATATCCTCAAGCATCTGGGACTCGGAGAGCGTCTTTCGCACCGTCCGTCTCAGCTTTCCGGCGGCGAGCAGCAGCGCGTCGCCATCGCCCGCGCTCTGGCCAACCGGCCGCGCATCCTTTTGGCGGACGAGCCGACAGGAAATCTGGACGGACGGACAGCGAGCGGGGTATTCGACTCTCTGATCGATCTGGTCCGGTCCGAAGGACTGGCCGCGCTCGTCGCCACGCACAATCTCGAACTGGCGGCCCGAATGGACCGCTCGCTGATGCTGCATGAGGGTATGCTGATCGACAGCGGCAGGCCGGCGCTCGGCCAGCCTGCCTGATCTCCTTATAGAACGACGAATTGGTACGTGATCTTTCCGACCAGTGCCGGCTTGCACCAGTTCGTAAAGAAGCAATGTGCTGGCGAAGCGGTGGGCCAAGGTGCGGTCTCCGGGTCTTCTCGCCACCATTCCTCGAGTATCGGCTTCCGGCCTATGCCGTCCGTCGCGGGTCTGCCAACGACACCGGCTGGATGGGTTGATCGGCCAGGTGAGGAGGTCGGAGCCCTGAGCAGGCCGAACGGGCACATTTTACGATGAAAATCGATCATGTTTTGTTCTTGACTAAATGAGAACATAATGAGAACATACTCGCTCGATAAGGGAGAGAGCGACGATGTGGTTCAAAGATGCGATGGCTGGCGTGGGTCTGATGCTTTTTGTGGCTTCCTCGTTCGTTCTGACGGGGGCTGTGCAGGCCTTCCTGGTCGGCTAGTTCAGCTAGCTGTGGATGAGCTGAGACGGCTGCTCGCGCCGCGTGGCGCGGGCCCGATACTGGTCAGGCAGCAATGACATCGAATCGGGACGGAGATGGAGCGCAAGGCGGCCGCGTTCGTGCATTTGCGGGTGAAGAGCGCGTACTCCCTTCTGGAGGGCGCAATCCGCCCATACGAACTCGCAGCGCTGGCGCGCGAGAACGCGATGCCCGCCGTCGCGGTAACAGACGTCAACAACCTATTCGGAACCTATGAGGTCAGCGACGCGGTCGCCAAGGTCGGCGTGCAGCCAATCGTGGGCTGCCTTCTGTCTGCCGAGCTGGAGGAGGGTGCGCCGGCCGCTGTCGGATCGCGCCGCAAGCCGCCGGCGATCGCGCTTCTGGTTCAGAACGATGCCGGGTACCGCAATCTCTCGAAGCTGCTGAGCGCGGCGTTCCTCAAGGCGGAGCCGGGCGACTGGCCGCATGTGAAGCCCGCGATGCTCGCCGAACATTCGGAAGGTCTGATCGCGCTGACCGGCGGGCCAGGCGGGCCGATCAATCGTCTGCTCGTCGAAGGCCAGCCCGATGCCGCGAAAGCGGCGATCGAAAAGCTGGCGCAGATTTTCGGCGACCGGCTCTACGTCGAACTGCAGCGTCATGGCCTTGCAGAAGAGCGTGCGGCGGAAGATCAGCTCATCGACATCGCCTACGCCAAAAACCTGCCGCTCGTTGCGACGAACGACGTGCACTTCGGCAAGGAGGACATGTACGAGGCGCACGACGCGCTTCTGTGCATCGCCGATTCCACCTTTGTCTCGCAACCGGACCGCCGGCACCTGACGCGCGAGCATCGCTTCAAGTCAGGCGCCGAGATGGCCGCGCAGTTCGCCGATCTTCCGGAGGCGATCGAAAACACGATCGAGATCGCGCGTCGCTGTGCCTTCCGTCCCAAGAAGCGCGACCCGATCCTGCCGCAATTCGTTCCCGAGTCAGGCCGCGCTCCGGACGATGAGCTGCGCGTTCTCGCCCGGGCCGGCCTTGCGGCACGCCTCGCAAAACATGGCAGGCACGCGGAAGAGAAAGTCTATCTCGACCGGCTGGAATACGAGCTCGACGTCATCATCCGCATGAAGTTTCCCGGCTACTTCCTGATCGTGTCCGACTTCATGAAGTGGACGCGGCAACAGGGGATTCCGGTCGGCGTGCGCGGCTCCGGCGCAACCTCGCTCGTCGCCTGGGCGCTCGACATCACCAACCTCGATCCGATCCGTTTCGGGCTGCTGTTCGAACGCTTTCTCAATCCCGAACGTATCTCGATGCCGGACTTCGACATCGACTTCTGTCAGGAGCGTCGCGACGAGGTTGTGCGGTATGTGCGCAACAAATACGGCCATGACCGGGTAGCCCACATCATGGCGCTCGGTTCGCTCCAGGCGCGCGCGGCGGTTCGCGATGCCGGCCGTGTGCTGCAGATGCCGCTCGGTCTGGTCGATCGCATCGCCAAGCTCGTGCCCAATCCTCCGGGCAAGCCGGTTTCGATGGAGGATGCGCTGCTCGCCGAACCGCGCCTGCAGCAGATCGCCGAGCAGGAACCGACGGCCAAGCAGCTATTCAGCATCGTCGAGAAGATCGAGGGCCTATACCGCCACGCTTCGACGCACCCGGCCGGTGTCGTGATCGGCGACCGGCCACTGGACGAGATCGTGCCGCTCTATCGCGATCCGCGTTCGGAAATGCCGGTGACTCAGTTCGACTATGAGGACGCGGAAAAAGCCGGACTTGTGAAGTTCGACTTCCTCGGCCTCAAGACGCTGACGGTCATCGCGAAGGCTGAAGAGCTTCTGAAGCGCCGCGGCATCATGCTCGACACGCAGAACATCGAGTTCGAGGACAAGGCCGCCTACGAGATGCTGGCGCGCGGAGACAGCGTCGGCGTGTTCCAGTTGGAAGGCCAGGGCATGCGCGATCTGCTGCGCAAGATGCGCCCGGACCGCATCCACGATCTCATCGCGCTCGTCGCGCTCTACCGCCCGGGTCCCATGGACTCGATCCCCAAATACATCGCCTGCAAGAACGGCAAGGAAGCGCCGGAATATCTCCATCCGCTGCTCGAGCCGATCCTCAACGAAACCTACGGCGTCATGACGTATCAGGAAGACGTCATGCGCATCGCGCGCGAGCTTGGCGGCTACACGATGGGGCAGGCGGACCTTCTGCGCCGCGCCATGGGCAAGAAGATCGCCGCCGAAATGGCGGTACATCGCGAGACGTTCATGAAGGGCGCGGGCGAGAAAGGCATTCTTCCGTCCGTTTCGGAGCAGATTTTCGAGCAGGCGGCGAAGTTCGCCGGCTACGGCTTCAACAAGGGACATGCGGCCGCCTACGCGCAGGTCGCCTACCAGACGGCCTATCTCAAGGCGAACTACCCCGTCGAGTTCCTCGCGGCATCGATGACGCTGGATATCGGCAACACAGACCGGCTCAACGTGTTCCGTCAGGAAGCGCAGCGTCTCGGCGTCAAGGTTCTGCCGCCGAACATCAACCGGTCGGAAGCCTTCTTCGCCTGCGATGCCGACAAGGGCGAAATCTTCTACGCGCTCGCTGCCGTGAAAGGTGTGGGGCGGCAGGCGATGGATCATGTCGTTGCCGAGCGCCACGCCAACGGACCGTTCCGCAGCCTTGCGGACTTTGCGCGCCGCATTGATCCCAGGCTCGTCAACAAGCGCGCCTTCGAAAGTCTCGCGCGCGCCGGCGCGTTCGACGCGCTCAACCGCAATCGGCGCCAGCTCGTGGAATCGTCGGACATTCTTCTCGGAAGTGCCGCGCGCAATGCCCTGGAGCGCGAAACCGGTCAGGCGACGCTGTTCGGTGGTAGCCCCGAGGCGCAGGACGAATTGCGGCTGGCTCCGGTTTCCGACTGGCCGGGACATGAGCGGCTGAGCGAAGAATTTTCCGCGATGGGATTCTATCTGTCCGGCCATCCGCTCGACGCCTACGCCGCGCCGCTCAAGCGGCTGGGCGCGACGACCTATGCGGCGCTGCTGGAGGATCGCAGACGTTCCGGATTCAAGGCGGTGCTCGCGGGGACCCTGATCCGCAAGCACGAACGGCGCGGCCGCAACGACCAGATGTTTGCCTTTGTGTCGTTCTCAGATCCGACCGGGATGTTCGAAGTGATGCTGTTTCCCGAGGTCCTCGCCGCCTCGCGTCCGCTTCTCGAGGCAGGCAAGTCGGTGCTGATCACCGCCAGCGCGGAATGGGACGGTGACGAGCTGAAACTTCGCGCCGCATCGATCGCCGATCTCGATGCCGCCGCCGCCAACGCGGGTGAGGGTCTGCGCGTCCATCTGCAGGACAGCTCGTCGCTCGGCGCCATCGCGGCGCAACTGAAGCAGCCCGGCAAGGGGATCGTGACGTTCGTCGTACCCGGGGCGCTCGGCGAGGAAGTCGAGATCGCGCTGCCCAAGCGCCTACAGGTGAGCGTCGCGCTGAAGAATGCGATCAAGTCGCTTCCCGGCGTGGCCGCAGTCGAATCCGTCTGATCAGGCCCGGAACAGATGGCCGATACGGACCGAGACCTGCGTCAGATGTGATTCATAGCGCCCCAACGAATTGACGGTCGCGTCGTCGCCGATGACCACGAGCAGCTCCGATCCGGGATCGAACTCCCACCGGTAGCGGAACGAGTAGCCGAGGTCCTTGCTGATATTGTCGTACTGCGCCTGCATGCGGATCTGCATATCGGGTATGAAGTTGAGCGCCGCGTCGATGGACCCGATGTGAATCGCGACGTGCCCGGTCGGCAACTCGATGAGTTGCATCGTATGCTCGCCGCTGAAGGTGAGCGTGTCGCCGGGGTGAAGATTGATCGTGGTCTGCGTCTGCAGCATGTGGCCGTTGTAGAAGCCGCAGCATTGCACGTCCAAGATGCCCGAGATGAAACGGTCCGTCGCGGTTTCTATGTGTCCGTGAAAGACCTGCCAGTCATAGTTTCCGGCCGGCACCACGACATTGTTCGGCAAATAGAAAGCGACCGGGATCTTCTCGAAATCGTTCCATGTCTCGATTTGTCCGAACTCGCCGCGCTGCGTATAGGCTGCCGCCCATGCTCCTTCCAGGCTGGACTGCGTGGTGTTGTTGAGCCCCGTATAGACGTCGTACCAGGCGCCGGTTTCGTACCAGCGCACAAAGCTGTCGTCGGGACGGATTCTGCGATCGATGTTTCCGTTGTACTCGCGAATGCCGGGACGGCTCACAAAGCCGAGCGCGGGGTCGAAATTGTCGCCGATGTTCTTGAACTTGAAATTCCCATTCCACGGCTCGTTCGGGAAATTGAGTTCGAAGCCGAATGCGTTGTCGTTGCCCGTGCCGCTGGAAAAACTGTGCTGGAAATAGGCGTCGCCCTGGACCTCTTTGCCGGGGATCAGGGTCGGATCGCGGAATTGAAAGTCCGTGCCGATGACGCTGTTCTGCGTCGCGCCGGTTGGATCGCCGTTGGTCACGATGAAACCAATCTTGGAATTGCTGAAGATCGGCATGCTGGCGCGTGCGACCGAGAGCAATTGTCCGCCGATGGGGCCGGCTCCATTGGTGCGTACGATGAGTGCGCCGACATCGAAACCGTCATAGGTGCCCGACAATTTCCCGCCGACCAGAATGTCGACAGGCTGCGAGCCGTTGATCAGGCCGATATTGCGCGAAAAAAACGGGCGGCCGTTGGGATCGTCATGTAGCGGCAGACCGCCGAACTCGAACGATGCCGCGTCCTGCAGGAAAAAATCGCGGGTCTCGGGAAAGAACAGTCCGAAACGCCCGATATTGACCTGTCGCTGATCCAGCGGCGTGTCCGAAAAATCCGTGTTCGACGTGATCGTGCCGGTGAGCGACGGCGTGATCTTGTAGAAAGCGCTTCCGCTTGGGCGGAACTGGAATCCGGTGTGACCCGGATCGTCCCAGTCGCGCTGATAACGGACCGCGGAATAGGCCTGGATGTCCAGACCGAGACCTGCGTCGATTCCCGTTACTCCGGTCAGCGTGCCCGAACGCGAAATGTCGGTTGACGGAATCGTCTCCACCACGGACGACCAGCGAATGCGTTCGTTCTTGCGCCGGACCAGCCTGAAGAGATCGAAACCCCAGTCTGTATTAGCCTTGTCGTAGGAGATGCTGCGAAACGGGATGACGACTTCGGTCGACCATCCGTTCGGAAGAATCCGCGACTTGGCGCTCCAGAATGTGTTCCATTCATAGAGAAAGTCGGAGTTGTTCTGAACCAGGCCCTCGCGGCGTGCGCCGAGCGGATTGATCTCGAAAATGTAGCCGTCGCGGCGCGTCTTGCTGGGATCGAGATAGATGCGGAACAGATCATCCTGGTCGATGGCGCCGTCGCGCGCCTTGATATGCGCCGTGATCTTTTGCGGCTCATCGTCGAAGGCCATGATGGCGATGTAGATGTTCTTGTCGTCATAGAGGACGTGCACAACGGTGCGTTCGTCGGCCGGCGCACCCTCGTGCGGCTCCAACTGGTAGAATTCATCCAGAGCCGGCGCTTTCTGCCAGACCGGGTCGGACACATCGCCGTCAATGATTGGCGCTTCGGCTTCGCTGATGCGCGTTGCCGGAAGGCTTGGCCGGTAGGTCTGAAAGTCGTGCGCCGAAGGGCCCTGCGCCAAAGCGGGCGTTGCACCCAGAACGCTGGCGAAGAGAAATGACGTCGCGCAACAAGCCAGCGCTCGCCGCACAAGTCTCGCCAGTTCCATGCAACCGCCCCAGTCCGATTCTTGCGCGGGCTTTGTCGCACAATGGCTGCGTTGTCGCCGCTCACATTTACGTTGATCTGGTGAAACCGGGGCGTTGGAACATCACAGCGTTGCGAGGGCGTTCTCGAGTCGACCAAGGCCCTTGGCAAGCAGAGCCGGGTCCTGGGCGAAACATATCCGCACGAAGGAGTCCGCGTGTCCCGGACCGGCGGGACCGAACGCAGACCCTGGCGCCACGCCGACACGCGCCGTCGTCACCAGCGTCCGCGCAAACTCCAACGAGTCCGTCAGCCCGTCCAGGTGAAGGAAGCCATAAAAGGCACCCTCAGGGCGGATCCAGCGGATGCGGTTTTGCCCATCGATAAATTTCTGCACAACGTCGCGACCGACACGGCAGCGCTCGAGCATCTGGGCGCGAAACGCATCGCCCTGCGGCGATAATGCGGCGAGGGCGCCGTACTGCACAAAGCTGGTGGGACCGGTATTGTTGGCGATGGTGATGACGCCGAGCTGCTTTTCCAGATGGGCGGGATGGACCAGCCAGCCGATGCGCCAGCCTGTCATCGCCCACGCCTTGGAAAAGCTGTTGATCACGAAGAGATTGTCGTCCGGTTCGGTGATTTGCAAAAACGATGGCGCGTGCGGCGTGCCGTCATAGACAAGCGAGCCATAGACTTCATCGCTGATGATGGCGATGCCGTTCTTGCGGGCGAACGCCAGGACGGCGAGCTGTTCGTCGCGCTTCATGACCCAGCCTGTCGGATTGCCGGGCGAGTTTATGAAGATCGCCTTTGTGCGCGCGTCACAGAGCGAGAACATCTTTTCGAGATCGAGGCTCCAGCCCGCAGGCGAAGCGCTCCAATTGTCGTCCAGCCTTGCGAACCGGACTTCGGCCCCGATCATTTGGGCGGCTTGAAAGATGCTTGGCCAGATTGGAGAGACCACGACCACATTGTCTCCCGGCTCGGCCAGGATCTGCAGCGCGGTGACGACTGCGAGCGTTGCCGCGCCAGGCATCGAGATCCGTTCCAGGCCAACATCAGCCTCCACGGTACGTTTGTGGTAGTCGCGGATCGCTTCGCGCAGCGGCAGGATCCCGCGCGATGACGAGTAGAACGTCTTGCCGTCATCCAACGCCTTCTTGGCAGCGTCCCGGATGAAGGTCGGCGTGACGAGGTCGCTCTCACCGAACCAGAGGGGAATGAGATCGGGTTCGCCCAGCGCCATCATGGCGACCAGGCCGATTCCGTTGGGTTCGAGGTTTTCGATTGCAGGGCGGATGGGACTTTTCATGAGCCGACTGTATCGCGGCTCGATGGCGGTCTGGCAATGTCAGGGCGCATAGCCGTCCCGCGCCCTGTCCGTCCGGATCCGGGACGTGGTAAGGCCGCGCTTGCGCAGGAGGGGGCAAATCCGTATAAGCCCCGCCATCTCGCACGCGTGGGTGGGTTTCGAAGGGCATTCCTTCGTCCCCGTCCGGTGTCCCCCAAGGGGGATAGCCCTCGCGTCTGGCCAACCGGAGAAGGAGACTGAACAATGGCTTTGCCAGAATTTTCCATGCGCCAACTGCTCGAATCAGGCGCGCATTTCGGCCATCGCACGCAGCGCTGGAACCCGAAGATGCAGCCGTTCATCTATGGCTCGCGCAACGACATCCACATCCTCGATCTGACCCAGACGGTCCCGCTGCTGCATCAGGCGCTTGTCGCCCTGCGCGACGTTGCTGCCGGTGGCGGCCGCATCCTTTTCGTCGGAACCAAGCGCCAGGCATCGGATCCCATCGCGAGCGCCGCCAAGCGCTGCGCCCAGTACTATGTGAACCATCGCTGGCTCGGCGGTACGCTGACCAACTGGCAGACGATCTCGAACTCGATCAAGCGCATGCGCAATATCGAAGAGACGCTGTCTTCGGCGCAGAGCTCGGGCCTGAAGAAGAAGGAACTTCTCGGCTTGCTGCGCGAGCGCGACAAGCTGGACCGTTCGCTCGGCGGCATCAAGGAGATGGGCGGCCTGCCGAACATGTTGTTCGTGATCGACACCAATAAGGAAGCGATTGCGATCTCGGAAGCCAAGAAGCTCGGCATCCCGGTCACCGCCATTCTCGACTCGAATTGCGATCCCGACGGCATCGCCTATCCGATCCCGGGTAACGACGATGCGGCCCGCGCGCTGGCGCTGTATTGCGATCTGGCTGCGCGCGCCATCATCGACGGCCTCAGCCAGGGTCAGGTGGATGCCGGTATCGATACCGGTGCGGCTGAGGAGCTGCCCGATCTGACGCCTGCTGCCGATACCGCAGCCGTCGAAGCAAACGCGTAAGAACAGACGACGGAGCCAAAAATGGCCAATATCACCGCAGGAATGGTGAAGGATCTGCGCGACAAGACCGGCGCAGGCATGATGGATTGCAAGGCGGCGCTCGCCGACACGAACGGCGACATGGAAGCCGCCATCGACTGGCTGCGCAAGAAGGGCATTTCCAAGGCCGCGAAGAAGGCCGGACGTGCCGCTGTCGAGGGACTGGTCGGTGTCGCCGTCGGCAATGACGTCGGCGCACTGGTCGAAGTCAACGCGGAAACCGACTTCGTTGCGCGCAACGAAGAATTCAAGAGCTTCGTGAAATCGGCCGCGCAGATCGCTCTGGAAGAGAGCGGCGATCTGGAGAAGCTGATGACCCGCAAGATGGGCGATGCCAGCGTTCAACAGACGCTGACCGAGATGGTCGCCAAGATCGGCGAGAATATGAGCGTGCGCCGCGCAATCGCCTTGTCGGTCGATCCCGGTGTCGTCTCGGCTTATGTTCACAACGCCTCGTCGCCGGAACTCGGCAAGATCGGTGTGCTCGTCGCGCTCAAGTCGACAGCCGACAAGGCCAAGCTCAATGCGCTTGGCAAGCAAGTCGCCATGCACATCGCCGCCGCCGCTCCGCTGGCGCTGACGCCGGCGCACCTGGCCAAGGACGTCGTGGATCGCGAACGCGCGATCCAGACCGAAATCGCCAAGCAGTCCGGCAAGCCCGACAATGTCATCGAGAAGATGATGGAAGGGCGCATGCGCAAGTTCTACGAAGAGACGGTCCTGCTGCAGCAGACCTTCGTCATCGACGGCGAAACGCGCGTTGAAAAGGTCATTGAAAAAGCGTCCAAGGATCTGGGCGCGCCGATCGAGATCGTCGGATTTGTCCGCTTCCAGGTGGGCGAGGGCATGGAAAAGACCGACACCGACTTCGCGGACGAAGTCAAACAGATGGCCGGTCGCTAAGGGGAACCGCAATGGCCACAACGCCGAAATATCGCCGGGTGCTCCTGAAGGTCTCCGGCGAGGCGTTGATGGGCGACCAGTCCTACGGCATCGATGTCGGCACGGTGGATCGCATCGCGACCGACGTCGAGCCGGCCATTCGCGCGGGCACGCAGATCTGCATGGTGATCGGCGGCGGCAACATTTTCCGCGGCATCTCCGGCGCAGCCAAGGGCATCGACCGCGCCACGGCAGACTATATGGGCATGCTGGCGACCGTCATGAACGCGCTGGCGATGCAGGCGGCTTTGGAGCGGGCGGGCGTGCCCAGCCGGGTTCAGTCGGCCATCCCCATGAGCACTGTCTGCGAGCCCTATATTCGCCGGCGTGCGATCCGGCACCTGGAGAAGGGCCGCGTCGTCATTTTTGCGGCCGGCACGGGCAACCCGTTCTTTACGACAGACACGGCCGCTGCCCTTCGCGCCGCCGAGATGAACTGCAACGCCATGCTCAAGGCGACCCAAGTTGACGGCGTATACAGTGCCGACCCGAAAAAGGTTCCCGGCGCCGAGCGTTACGATTATCTGAGCTATCACGAGGTGTTATCGCGCGATCTTCAGGTGATGGATGCGTCGGCGATCAGTCTTTCGCGTGAAAACAAGATTCCGATAATCGTATTTTCGATCCATGATCGGGGTTCCCTGGCCGCCGTCCTCAAGGGACAGGGCCGGGCGACGATCATCGAGGACCGCGACTGACTTTCGGCTAAGCTTTTCTAGGGCGCCACTTGGGGCGAGAGCGATATGGCAGAGACATACAATAAAGATGAAATGATCCGCCGCATGAAAGGCGCGGTCTCGACCCTGCGGGGCGAGTTTTCCGGCCTGCGCACCGGGCGGGCCAGTCCGGCGCTGCTCGACCCCGTGATGGTCGAGGCCTATGGCAATCAGGTGCCGATCAATCAGGTCGGTACGATATCGACCCCTGAGGCCCGCATGCTGACCGTGCAGGTCTGGGACAAGGGCCTGGCCAAGGCGGTGGACAAGGCCATTCGCGACGCGAACCTGGGGCTCAATCCCCAGATGGACGGCCAGCTTCTGCGTATCCCCTTACCGGAACTTAACGAGGAACGGCGCAAGGAACTGGCCAAGCTGGCCTCGAAATATGCCGAGGCAGCCCGGGTCGCGGTCCGCAATGTCCGCCGGGATGGCATGGACCTGCTCAAACGCCTCGAAAAAGACCACAAGATCGGCCAGGACGAGCACCACAAGCACGGCGATGAATTGCAGAAGATCACCGACGCGCACATAAATGAAATCGACTCCGTGCTTCACGGCAAGGAGCAGGAAATCATGCAGGTCTGAAGGACCTGCCGCGAGGTAGAATATGGCGCTCGCGCCACAGACGGCAGGTGTCCTCCCCAGCCATGTCGCCATCATCATGGACGGCAACGGACGGTGGGCGCGCAAGCGGATGCTCCCGCGTGAAGCCGGACACGTCGCGGGCGTCAGCGCCGTTCGCGAAGTCGTGCGCGCGGCGAGCGACATCGGCCTGGCCAATCTGACCCTCTTTGCGTTCTCGTCCGAGAACTGGAAACGCCCCAAGACCGAAGTGGGCGCGCTGATGGGATTGTTCCGCGCCTATTTCCGCAGCGACCTCGACGAGCTGGTTGCGCGCGGCGTGCGCGTCCGCATCATCGGCAATCGTTCGCGCGTCTCGCCCGACATCCACAACATGATCGAGGACGCCGAGAAGCGGACCGTTCACAACAAGGGCCTCAATCTCACCTTCGCCTTCGACTATGGCGGACAGGAAGAGATCGCTAACGCGGCTCGCGAGCTGGCGCGCGCGGCCAAGGAGGGGCGCCTGGATCCGGAAACGATCACGCCCGAATTGTTTGCCGCCCGGCTCTTCACCAGCGCACTTCCCGAGCCCGACCTCGTGATCCGCACGAGCGGCGAGCACCGCCTCAGCAACTTTCTGCTTTGGCAGTCCGCTTATGCCGAATTGTCGTTCGTCGACACGCTCTGGCCGGATTTCACGAAAGACCGGTTCCTCGAATGCCTCGAGGAATACGCCCAGCGCGAACGCCGCTTCGGCGCAGTTTCGGAAGCAGTCGCTTGAACAAGGCCGCAGACATCGGATCGCCATCCGGCAACGCACCCGGCATGCGGGCGATCAAGTTCAATCGGGACTGGATCACGCGCCCGCTGTATGGCGCTGCGCTCGCCGCCATTACGGTCGCCGCGATATTCGGCGGTGCCCTCTATGTCGCGATCCTCGCGGGAGCCGTCGGTATCGCCGCGGCGCGCGAGTGGCACCGCATGATCACCGATCGCGCACTCGGACTCGATTTTTTCGTGACGTCTGCAACGATCATCGTGGCTCTGCTGGTTGCGCTGGAATCGCCGCATTCAGTCTGGCCATGGCTGGCGGTCGCAGCAGGTTCGCTCGCCGCAGCGCTGCTGGCCCGTTCCCGCAGCGAGCCACTGCTGTGGCAGGCGGCCGGCGCGATCTATCTTTGCGTGCCCATGCTGGCGTTGCTGCTGCTGCGCGACGCACCGCACGGTGCGATGATCATCATCGCCCTATTCATCGCTATCTGGACGACCGATACGGGCGCACTCATCATCGGAAATCTTGTCGGCGGTCCACGGCTGTGGCCCTCGCTGTCGCCGAACAAGACATGGTCCGGAACGCTTGGCGGCGTTGTGGCAGCGGCCATGGCGGAAGCTGCGTTCGTGTTGTTGGTGGGCGGACACGCTTCGACCGGAATCATTCTCGGCGGCGGCATATCGATCGTTGCGCACTGCGGCGACCTTTTCGAGTCCTGGGTCAAGCGGGTTTTCCAGCGCAAGGACAGCGGCAGCATGATCCCCGGACATGGCGGAGTGCTCGACCGGATTGACTCGACTCTTGCCGCCGCGCCATGTCTGGCAGCATTGGTTCTGATCGCGGGGATCAACCCGTTACTGGGAGTGCATGCTTGAACGCTCTGGCCGCAACGCGAACGAGTATGGAGATCACCGGCCTCGAGCCCGTGCTGGCGCGGAGCGTGACTGTGCTCGGCTCGACCGGTTCAATCGGCGTCAGCACGCTCGACGTCATCGCGCACGCACGCGGCGTCTACGGCGCACATGCCATGCCGATCGAAGCCCTCACGGCGCAATCCAATGTCGAGATGCTGGCCAAGCAGGCCCGCGAAATGCGCCCCAAGCTCGCCGTGATCGGCGACGAGACTCTCTACGGCGCTCTCAAATCGGCGCTCTCCGGCAGCGGAATCGAGGTAGCCGCCGGCAGACAGGCGGTCATCGACGCCGCGGCACGTGCGTCGGATACGGTGATGGTCGCCATCATGGGCGCGGCGGCTCTGGAACCTGCACTCGCAGCCGTCGCCCGCAGCGCGACGGTCGCGCTCGCGAACAAGGAATGCATCGTCGCGGCAGGCGGCGTGTTTCATCGCGCGCTTGCGAACTCTTCGGCGTCCGTCATCCCCGTGGACTCCGAGCACAATGCGGTGTTTCAGGTGCTGAACGGGGAGGGCGCGCAGGAAGTCGAGAAAGTCACACTCACCGCTTCAGGCGGTCCGTTCCGTGATTGGACGCTTGAGCAGATGGCCGTATGCACTGTTGAGCAGGCGGTCGCCCACCCGAACTGGTCGATGGGCGCGAAAATTTCCGTCGACAGCGCGACGCTGATGAACAAGGGCCTCGAGCTCATCGAGGCGCATTTTCTCTTCGCGCTGCCTGTCGAGAAGCTCGATGTCGTGGTCCATCCCCAGTCGATCGTGCATTGCCTCGTCTCCTACGCAGACGGTTCCACGCTGGCCCATCTGTCGGCGCCCGATATGCGCACACCGATCGCACATGCTCTGGCATGGCCCCGGCGGATTGCGTCGCCGTCGCGCCGGCTCGATCTGGCCCAGGTCGGCCAACTCACGTTCCGTGCGCCGGATCATGAGCGTTTCCGCTGCCTCGGTCTCGCGCTCGATGCCATGCGGATGGGCGGCATGGCGCCGACAATTCTCAATGCCGCCAACGAGATTGCCGTCGACGCATTCCTCAATCGCCGCATCGGATTCCTCGACATTCCGCGCGTGGTCGAGACGACGCTGAACGACAGCCCGAACGCCAACGCCTCCGCCGACACGCTGGATGGCGTGCTTGCGATCGATGCGCGCGCGCGCGAACTCGCCGCCGGCATCTGCCGCCGCGTCGTGAACTGACAAACAGGAGAACTCATGTTGGACGCAATACACGGGTTCTTCAGCTGGTCGCTCTACGGCATTCCGGCGTTCCTGTTTCTCATCACGGTCGTCGTGTTCTTTCACGAGCTCGGCCATTTCTCCGTCGCGCGACTGTTTGGTGTCCGCGTCGAAACCTTTTCGATCGGCTTCGGGCGCGCGCTGTACTCCTGGACTGACAAGAAGGGGACGTTGTGGAAGATCTCCTGGGTTCCGCTTGGCGGCTTCGTCAAATTCTTCGGCGACGCGGACGGCGCCAGCACGCCCGATCGTGAGGCCGCCGCGCGCATGAATGCGGCAGACCGCAGCGTTGCATTTCCCTTCAAGCCGCTTTGGCAGCGCGCGTTGATCGTTGTTGCCGGGCCAGTCGCGAACTTCGTTCTGGCGTTCGTGATACTTGCCGTCTTCTTCATGGCCATCGGCCGCATGCTCACCACAACCGACGTGACGGCTGTGACGCCGAACAGCGCGGCGGCAGCCGCGGGAATTCATGCGGGCGACAAGATCGTCTCGATCGACGGCGAAACAATTTCCGGTTACGAAGAGATCCAACAGATCGTTTCCGTCAGCGCCGGCATACGGCTGCCAATCGTCGTAAATCGGACTGGCCATCTCCTGACGCTGTATGTAACGCCGCGCGAAACCGAAATCACCGATCGCTTCAACAACAAGATCAAGGTCGGCCAACTCGGAATCATGAACCGCTCGCCGCGAACGTTTGTGCGGCTTGGACCAGTTGACGCAGCCGGTGCGGCGGTTTCTGAAATGCGCGACATAATTTCCGTAACATTCCGTGCGCGCTCACAACTTTTCAAAGGCAACGCAAGCCAGTTGTCGGGCCCCATCGGCATCGCCAAGCTCTCTGGGCAGGTTGCATCGGTCAGTTTTCTTGCGCTAATCCAACTGGCAGCTCTACTTTCCGTAAGCATTGGGCTGGTCAACCTTTTTCCCATTCCGCTGCTCGACGGGGGCCATCTTCTGTACTATGCATGCGAGGGTGTTTTGGGGCGGCCGCTCGGTGAGCGGGCCCAGGACGTCGGATTTAGGCTCGGGCTGGCGGTTGTGCTTGGTATTTTCATCCTCGCAACCTGGAATGACCTGGTACGGCTAAATCTTTTCTGAAACGTCGGCGAAGCGCCGCAATGCGGTAGTTGAGCCCAGCAACGAGTGCCAGAGACGACTGGATGAGCCACATCACCCTGTTCGCCAGAGTAGCGCGCGCGGCTTTTGCCGCCGTTGTGCTTTTGTCGGTTGTGGATTCCGCTTCCGCTGCGAAACCGCGCGCGGTTCCGGCTGCCCCGGTCGCGCCGGTTGCGCCAGTCGCCGCGCCCGGCGCAAAGGTCATCCAGCACATCGTCGTTCTCGGAACGCAGCGTATCGAGCCGGCGACGGTTCTTTCCTACATCTCGATCCGAGAAGGCGACATCTACAACGAGCAGACATCCGACCTTGCTCTGAAGACCCTCTATCAGACCGGTCTGTTCGCCGACGTTCGCGTGAAATTCGATGGCTCCACGCTGACGGTGAGCATCGTCGAAAATCCGATCATCAATCAGATAGAGTTCGAAGGCGAGAGCAAGGTCTCGCAGAAGGACCTCGAGAAGGAAGTCCAACTGAAGCCGCGAACGGTCTTCACGCGCTCCAAGGTGCAGGCGGACGTACAGCGCATCATCGAACTCTATCGGCGTAACGGCAAGTTCGCGGCATCGGTCGATCCGCAGATCATTCAGCGTCCGCAAAACCGCGTCGATCTGATCTTCTCCATATCCGAGGGCCCGACAACCGGCGTGGCGCGCATCAACTTCATCGGCAACAAAGTGTTCGATGACTCGACGCTGAAGGCCCAGGTCGCGACCGAGGAGAGCGACTGGTACAAATTCCTCACGACGAACGATAACTACGACCCGGATCGCCTGACGTTCGACCGTGAGCAGTTGCGCCGGTTTTACGTCAGCCACGGCTACGCGGACTTTCGGGTCGTCTCGGCGGTGGCAGAGCTGACCTCAGATCGCAGTCAGTTCTACATCACCTTCACGGTTGATGAGGGCGACAAGTACACCTTCGGCAAGGTCGACATTGAGTCCAGCATTCGCGAGCTTTCGCCGGCAGTTCTTCGCCCGATGGTCAAGATTGCAGACGGCGATCTCTACAATGCCGATCTCATCCAGAAATCCATCGATGCGCTGACAAACGCGGCCGGCACGAAGGGTTACGCCTTTGCAGAGGTGCATCCGCGCATTCGCCGCGACCGCGACAAGCACACCATCGACGTTGTCCTGAAGATCGACCAGGGCCCGCGCGTCTATATCGAGAAGATCAACATCGTCGGCAACAATCGCACACTCGACAAGGTCATCCGCCGCGAGTTCCGCCTTGTCGAAGGCGATGCCTTCAATCGTGTGCTGGTGGATCGCTCGCGCACGCGCATTCGCGGCCTCGGCTTCTTCAAGGACGTGACGGTCAAGGAGTCGCCCGGCTCCCAACCCGACCGGACAAACCTGACCGTGACGGTGACGGAACAATCGACGGGCGAGCTTTCGCTCGGTGCAGGCTATTCATCGACCAGCTCGTTCGTCGGCGAGTTCAGTTATACCGAGCGCAACCTGTTCGGGCGCGGCCAGTATCTTCGCGCAAGCATTCAGCTCTCGACGATCAGCAAGCAGTTCCAGTTCAGCTTCACCGAGCCGTTCTTCCTGGATCGTCCGCTCAATGCCGGCTTCGACCTTTACAAGATCGTGACCGACTACCAGCAGGCCAATTACGAGGGCGACACGACTGCCGCCGGCATCCGCTTCGGATTCCCGACGTCCGAGTACGGCAATGTCGGGCTGCGCTACACCTACAAGATCGACAAGATCACTCCGTTCCCGTCGGCACCGTTTGAAGTGCTGCAGGCGGCGGGAACTACCAAGACTTCGCTGGTCGGATACTCGTTCTCCTACGATACGCTGGATGATCCGATCAAGCCGACGAAGGGTTGGGCTGCTAGCTTCTCGCAGGAACTGGCCGGTCTTGGCGGTTCGCTCAAATACCTGCGCACGCAGGGTTCGATCGGCTACTACCACCCGATGTTCTGGGACTCGACCGTCGGTTCGATCAACTTCCAGTCCGGCTACATCACCGGTTATGACGGGCAGACCATCCCTATCCAGGAACGCTTCTTCAAGGGCGGCGACTCGTTCCGCGGCTTCGCCCAGGCCGGCGTTGGCCCGCGCGACACCGTCGTGACCGGCAACCAGGGCGCCGTCGGCGGCAATTTCTTCGCGATCGGCAGCGCACAGATGCGGCTGCCGAATTTCCTCCCCGAGAGCTATGGCGTGAATCTGGCGCTGTTCAGCGATTTCGGAACGGTCGGCCATCTGGACACGCCCGTCCCCCCGTGTTCGCTGTCGAGCTGCGTCAGGGATAACCTTGCGATGCGCGCCTCGGCCGGCATCGCGGTCGCCTGGAAGTCGCCTTTTGGACCGATTACGATTGACTTGGGCGTTCCATTCCTCAAGACAAACTATGACAAAGCACAGATAATCTACTTTAGCGCAGGAACGGGGTTGTAATTTCCATGAAAAACGCATCGCGCATCGTCCACGCCCTCGCGGTTGTGGCCGCGCTCACGATTTCGTCGCAGGCTTCGTTTGCGGGGCCGCCGGCCGGCACGCCGGATCCGAAAATTCTCGTCATCGACCGTGCCGCCATTTTGCGCGGCTCAGCCGTCGGTCAAAACATCATGGCCCAGGTGCGGACACTGACCGTCTCCGCCGAGAATATGTTGAAGGGACAGGACAACGCGCTTCGCCAGGAAGGCGCCACGTTGCAACAGCAGCTTGCGATCCTGTCGCCGTCCGTGAAGGCCGCGAAGATCAAGGCCTTCCAGGCAAAGCAGGCCGCACTGCAGGCCAGCGTGCAAACGCAGCAAGGTCTGATCCAGGGTGGCGTTCTGAAGGCGCGCCAGCAGGTCGAACAGGCTCTTGGACCGATCCTGCAGGGCATCATGAAGGAACGCGGCGCGAATCTTCTGTTGGACCGCAATGCAGTCGTTCTTGGCACAGTTGATGTCGATGTGACGGCGGTCGCGATTCAGCGCCTGAACCAGAAGCTGCCGACCGTGAAGGTCGTGCCGACGCCGCTGCCGGCCGGAGTGACTCCGCAACAGTAGAGAGCAGGGCGCCGCATGGCCGATCCACGCTTCTATGACAATCGCGGACCATTCACCCTGGCTCAAGTCTGCGCGGCCGCAGGCGTCGCCTTGCCGGGCGGCATGGATGGTGCAGCGCGCATCCTCGATCTTGCCAGCCTGTCAGGGGCCGGCCCCGACCACCTGACATTCTACTCAGGCGCAGGCGCCGCTCTGGCGGCTGAGCTGGCGCAGACGAGCGCTGGTTTCTGTTTCGTCCCGGCCAAGACGACTCGGCCATTGCAGTTCCGGGTGGGAATGACCGCGGTTCCGTGCGGCTCGGTGCAACATGCCTTTGGTGCCGCGGCGCGGCTGTTTTATCCCGAGTCCAGCCTCGTCGCGTGGTCGCAGCAAACGGCCGTCGATCCGTCGGCGACGATCGGTTCCCATGTCGTTCTGGGTCCAGGGGTCGTGGTCGGACCGGGCGCGGAAATCGGCGACGGCACGCGCATCGGTCCGAACTCGGTTATCGGGCGCGGCGTCGCGATCGGCAAGAAGTGCGAAATCGGAAGCAACTGCACGATCGCCAACGCCTATATCGGCGATGAAGTCCTCATTCTTCCCGGCGCGCAGATCGGTCAGCCGGGCTTCGGATTTGCCTCCGCCGCTTCGGGACACATCAAGATTCCGCAGATCGGCCGCGTGATCGTCCAGGACAGGGTGGAAATCGGCGCCTGTACGACGATCGACCGCGGTGCGCTCGGCGACACGGTGATCGGCGAGGGATCAAAACTCGATAATCTGGTCCAGATCGGACACAATACGCGCCTGGGGCGGAACGACATGATCGTGTCCCAGGTCGGCATCTCTGGCAGTTGTGAACTGGGCGATTTTGTCGTTCTGGGAGGCCAGGTCGGCGTGGCCGATCACGTCAAGATCGGCCACGGAGCCAGATTCGCCGCCCGCTCCGGCCTCGCGCCGGGAGAGTTTGCGGGCGGTCAGGATTATGGCGGAACGCCTGCCAAGCCTGCCAAGGAATGGATGCGCGAGATTTTCACATTGACGAATCTGGCGAAGAGGCCGAAACGGGACGGCAATGGGTGAGAGCGGACAGTCGGGCGTTGTTCTGGACGTGGAGCAGATCAAGAAACTGCTTCCCCATCGCGCACCCTTTCTCTTTCTCGAACGCCTTTCGGACATAGTTCCCTTCGAAAGCGCCGTCGGCCACAAGGCCGTGAGCTTCAACGAGCCGCACTTCGCAGGACATTTCCCAGAGTTCTCGGTCATGCCCGGTGTGCTGATCGTCGAGGCGATGGCGCAGACTGCCGGCGCGGTGATCGTGCACTCGATGGCGCTGAAGACCGCGCCCAGCGTGTTCTTCATGGGTATCGACAAGGCGCGCTTCCGCAAACCCGTCGTTCCGGGCGACATGCTGCGCATCCCGGTGAAGGCGCTTCAGCATCGCGGGCCGGTCTGGAAGTTCGAAGGAAAGGCCTATGTCGGAGAGGCGCTGTGCGCCGAGGCTGAATTCAGCGCGATGATCCGCGTCAACGACGCCGGCTGATCATGGCGGTCCACGCGTCCGCGATTGTCGAAGACGGCGCAAAGCTCGGCGCGGGCGTTGAGATCGGCCCGTTCTGCGTCGTCGGGCGCAATGTGACGCTCGGCGATGGCGTGCGACTTCTGTCTCACGTCGCGGTGTCGGGCCACACGCAGATCGGCGCGCGCACGGTCGTGCATCCGCAAGCCGTTCTCGGCGGTGAAGGGCAGATCCGCAAGAACGACTTCGCGGAAGCGCGTCTCGTCATCGGCACGGACTGCGTCATCCGCGAGGCGGTGACGATGAGCTGCGGCAGCCGCGCCGGCGGCGGCGTGACGACCGTCGGCAACAATGGATACTTCATGGCCTATGGTCATATTGGTCACGACTGTCACGTCGAAGACGATGTGACCTTCGCGAACAACGCGACGCTGGCCGGACACGTCCATATCGGGCAAGGCGTGATCTTCGGTGGGCTTTCGGCCGTTCAGCAGTATGGGCGCGTCGGCAAGGGCGCGATGATCGGCGGCGTGACAGGAGTGAACACAGACGTGATCCCGTACGGCATGGCGACGGGCGACCATGCCGTGCTCGGTGGCCTCAATATCATCGGCCTGAAGCGCCGCGGCCTGAGCCGCGAGGCGATCCACGCCACGCGCGCAGCATTCCGCTCGATCTTTCTCGACGCCAAGGGAACGTTGCTTGAGCGTACGCGCCGGGCGAAGGAAAAGTGGCCGCAGATCGTCCAGATTCAGGAGATCGCCGATTTCATCCTCGCAGACGCCAAGCGCGGCCTCTGCGTCGCCGACCCCGGCCGCATGCATTCGGATGAAGACTGATGGCGGGTGAAGCGCTCGGCGTCATCGCAGGCGGCGGAGACCTGCCGCGCGCCATTGCCGAAAGCGCACGCGATGCGGGGCTCAAGGTGTTCGTTCTCGCATTGCGCGGATCGAGCGAGGATTGG